>Ga0315281_10006875_pt1 | contig 16094 bp, 14 predicted proteins | sample YL17G07_0_MG_FD_204540 | JGI IMG/M metagenome (GOLD analysis project Ga0315281, IMG submission 204540) | Sediment microbial communities from Yellowstone Lake, YNP, Wyoming, USA - YL17G07_0 | ecosystem: Environmental > Aquatic > Freshwater > Lake > Sediment | place: USA: Wyoming | collected... | reverse complement strand
ACTGCACAGAATAAAATATCCTTAGATATAAAAGGAATGGATATAGTGGATGTTATGAAGATGCTGGCTCAACGCTCCGGTTTGAATATTGTGATCGGAAAAAACGTTACCGGAAGAGTGACCTTGTTTTTAAAGGACGTGGATGTGGCTGATGCCTTTGAAATTACCCTATTATCTAATGACCTGGCGTATGAAAAAAAAGGCGATATCATCAACGTAATGACACAGAGGGACTATGAATTGCTTTATGGAGAGCGCTACCAGGATAAAAAACAGGTAAAAAACATCCAATTAAAATATGCGAAGAGCGCGGATTTATCCCGCGCCTTAAACCAGATTAAAACCAACATCGGTAGAATTGTGGTGGATGAGGGCTCCAATACCTTAGTCTTGATAGATACGCCGGATAAATTAAAAGAGATGGAGGATTTTATTAAGAACACGGATTTACCTATCCAGACCAGGGTATTTAGTTTAAGCTATGCCCAGGCAGATAAACTCCAGCCTAAGCTACAAGAGGCGCTGACAAAAGGGGTTGGTTCCATAAGAATAGATGAGCGTACGAATAAAATCGTGGTGACGGATTATCCGGCAAGGCTGGATGAGATTGCCAAAATAGTCAGTGCCTTTGATGAAAAGACGCCCCAGGTATTAATTGACGCACAAATTATCGAGATAGATCCTTCAGATAAATTTGAAATGGGCGTAGATTGGGATTATTGGATAAAAAAACATTTTGATGTGAAAGCCGCGTTACCTGTAGGTACAAGTAATAGGCTATTTTTAGGGACAACCTCTGCCGCGCTCAGCGAGAAAGGAGAATATAAAGCCATTTTAGACCTTTTACGCACAATAGGTGATACCAAAATTCTCTCTAGCCCCCGGATTATGGCTTTAAATAATCAGGAAGCAAAGATATTGGTGGGAAAGAAAGATGCCTATATTACATCTACTACTTCTCAGGCCGGAGATTCTACGGTGACCTCTCAAACAGTAAATTTTGTGGATGTGGGCATCAAACTTTATGTCACCCCCACCATCAATAGAGATGGTTTTGTCACTATGAAAATAAAACCCGAGATAAGTGAAGCCGACCGGGAGAAGATTCTTTCTGAAGGTAAAGAAACCGAAATTCCTATTGTTACCACATCCGAGGCAGAAACCACGGTGATGGTTAAGGACGGAGTTACCCTGATCATCGGTGGTTTAAGAAAGGATAAGAGAGCAAAGACAGTAAAGAAAATCCCGGTAGTCGGAGATATTCCGGGGTTAGGTTTCTTTTTTAGAAGCACCTCTGATGAATTTACTAAAATAGAGCTAGTAATACTTCTCACACCCCATATTATATCGGGAGAGAATTCTTATACCGACTTTTCTGAGATAAAACCCAAAGAAGGTGTAGTCGTAAAGATGGAGAAGGGTAACATTGTTACGGAAAAAATCAGTGAAACCTTAGCGAAGGCACCGCCAAAGGAGGAACTCGTAAAGAAGGAATCTGTAAAAAAGGAGCCGGTAAAAAAAGAATCTGCAAAGAGAGAGCCATTAAAGAATGAACCTCCAAAGGAAACCGAAAAAAAAGAACCCTTAATAGAAAGTGGTTATGAATATTATAAGTTAGTTACGGATAAAGTCAGGAGCTTGGCTTTGCTTAACTACCCTAAGGGAGTAAAAGGAAGGGTAGGATTGGTATTTACTCTTGCCAAAGATGGGAGTTTGGTTGATGAGCCGTATGTTTCAGAAGCAGATAATTCTGCTTTAATTCCATTTGCACTAAAAGCTATAAATTCAGCCTCTTCCTTTCCTCCTTTTCCCGCATCTCTAAAGAAAGAAAAAGAGACATTTAAAATCAGTTTATTTTATGAATAGGTTGAATTTAGGTATCAACTTATTTGTTTTATATAATTGACAATATCCCCGGTAGTGGAATCCGGGGTTGATGCCCCTGCCGTAATTCCCACGCTTTTCGTATCCTTAAACCATTCTGCCCTTATTTCCCTTTTTGCGTTAACCCAATAGCTTCGTTTATTTAATGATTTAGATATTTCGTAAAGCCTTTGGGTATTTGCGCTATTTTTTGAACCGATGATAATCATCACATCATTCTCTTGTGGCATTGCTTTTATTTCTTCTTGCTTTATCCGGGTGGGTCTACATATAGTATTGAAAAATTCCAATTCCTTAATATAAGTTTTTAGAACCTCTACAATTTTAAGCACTTTTTCCAGATTTTGCGTAGATTGCACGACTACACAGGCTTGCTTTATTTTTTTAATCGCCTTATAGGGGATGTATTTAATATTCGCCGCATCAATTACAATTGCCTTGTCTTTTAGTTGCCCTACAATACCGTGCACCTCATCGTGTTTTTTGTCTCCGATAACAATAATCTTATAGCCCTTTTGTTGGAATTCTTGGGCAATTTTGTGGATTTCTTTGACCATTGGGCAGGTGGCATCAACAATCTTATAGCCGAGGCGCCGGGCTTTTTGTAGGGTGTCCATACTGGTTCCATGCGCACGTAACAGAAGGATTCTATCTTTACCCGGAGCAAGTCGCTCAATCTTTTTTATCCCTATTTTATTTATTTGTCTTACTACCTTTTCGTTGTGGACAATGTCACCGAGCATATAGACCTGTGCACCGGAGTCTGCGGTTTTAAAAGCAATATCTAATGCCCGCTTTACCCCGAAGCAGAAACCCGCAGATTTAGCTAAATTTATTTTCACCTGAAGCATAACTTTATTTTACATTCATTTAAGTGTAAATCAAGTTAAACCTTTAGACAAAGAAGCCTTGACAGGAATTCTCTTTCGTGTTACTATTTTTAAAAACGTAATATTGATAGGAGAAGAACAATGTCAAGTTTAATTAGATTTGGGGTTTCCTTGGAAAAAGAATTGTTGCGTAAGTTTGATGTGCGACTAAAAGAAAGAAATTATACTAACCGCTCTGAAGCGATTAGGGATTTAATCCGCGAAGACCTGGTTCAGAAGGAATGGCAAGGAGGTAAAGAAGTTACGGGTGCGGTCACCCTCCTCTATAATCATCATAAAAGAGAGTTACTCAATCGGCTAATGGATATTCAACACGATTATCATGATAATATTCTTTCTACGCAACACATCCATTTGGATGAGAACAATTGCCTTGAGATAATAGTAGTTAAAGGAAGGCCCAAAGTTACAGAAGAATTATACACAAAATTAAAATCTTCAAAAGGCGTAAAACACGCTGGTTTTGCGATAAGCACAACCGGTAAGGAAGTAATCTAAAATGGAGTCCCGCCCGGGTTAAAACCCGGGGTTCCTTCCGGGACGGAATCCCGACCCGCCTTCATCCCCGCCATAGGCGGGGTTTTATGGCGTCGGGATAAAGCAGGGATGTCCCTAGATTGGGTTCAAAGACGTCCATAAGGAATTGGAAGGAGGTGAAAGAAATGTGCTATATTGTACCTACGATAGCGGCCATAACTACAACTTTTGTTTGGAAAAAGAACAAGGCTCTCAAACTTTGGTGGCTTCTGCTGATGTTTTATGGCGGTAGCCTGTTTGGCATGATAGACCACCTTTGGAATAGAGAGCTATTTTTAGTTTCCAAGGATTGGATAAAGGACCTAGGCCTGGGAGTAGTAATTACCGCAGGGATAATTTTAGTTTGGGTTGTGATTTTAGTCTTAGCTAAAAAAAATCCTTCCTTTGATACCCATTTAAAAATGGCGCAGACAAGGTAAAAAATATCTTTTGGCAAAATGAGGGATACCTTTTAGGGCTAAACCCAAGATATCCCTCGTCCCTTTTTCCGCTTCATCTCACTTATTAAAATAATTACCTTTTAGAGTGTAAACAAAAATTTTCACATTACTTAAAAGCCAGCGTCAATTTTCTATTGATTCCTTTATATAATGTGGTATAATTCTATTTCAAGTATGAACACAAGAATATCTTTAGTGGGGTTACTTTTATTTCTGTCTCTGTTAGAAGCAGGATGTCATGCACAGAGCAAAAATTTGGTAACCAATAAACAGGAAATTGGCGATCTTTATTCCTGGGATTTTGGCCAGGTTAAAGAAGGCGAAGTGCTCAAGCACGATTTCATATTTAAGAATACATCTGGAGATGCCATAAATATAAAAGACATTAATACCTCTTGCGGTTGTACTGTATCTAAAGTAGAAAAGAAGACGCTTGCCCCGGGTGAGAGTACTGTGATCGAGACCGGATTTAAGACCAACGGTTATTCTGGAGCTGTACAGCAGTACGTCTACATGCGCATAGATAAGCCTGACGCTACGACTTCGCTCAGTGTCAATGGTTCGACTACGCTCACCATTGACAATCCGATTATCCAGTTTATAATTAAGGCTAATGTAGTAAAAAGTAAATAATAAGGAGTTTATTGTTCATGGTTCAAGGTTCAAAGTTAATGCCTTTACTATGAACAATGAACTATGAACCATTAACTCTATACTGAATTTTTAAGGAGGGGGAAGATGTTATTTCTAAAATTAAGGATGTGGCTTTTGTTAGCTATTCTTTTCGCTATCGTTTACGCAATAATTGTAATGATTGGTGCGTCTTTAGGAATAACCAACTTTTATTTTTATCTGGTTTTATCTTTAGTGATGATGTTCATCCAATATATGATTGGGCCGAAACTCGTGGAATGGACGATGCACGTAAGATACGTTAAGAGAGAAGAATATCCGCATTTATATCAAATGGTGGAGGGTTTGGCGATGCGTGCAGAGATTCCTATGCCCAAAATAGGCATAGCCCAAATTCCGCTTCCCAATGCCTTTGCCTTTGGACGAACGACCCGAGACGGCCGGGTCTGTGTTACCGAAGGAATTTTAAAATTGCTCAATGAAGATGAGCTAAAGGCGGTGTTAGGCCATGAACTAAGCCACCTCAAGAACCGGGATGTTTTAACCATCACGCTTCTTTCGGTTATTCCTATGATTATGTATCGGATTGCCTGGCAGTTTTTATTCTACGGTCGCCGACGCGAGGGGAGAGGAGGCAATACTGCACTTATTGGGTTAGCGGCTTTAATTTTCTATTTTATTACTAATCTCTTAGTACTTTATGCCTCCCGGATTAGAGAATATTTTGCGGATCGGGGTTCTGTGCTTTTGGGTAATTCGCCATCCAGCCTTGCCTCCAGTCTTTATAAACTTGTCTACGGCTCGGCGCGGATGAATAAAGAATCTTTAAGAGAGGTTGAGGGGTTAAAGGCATTCTTTATGAATGACCCTTCTCAGGCCCTAAATGAGATTAAGGAGCTAAGACAACTTGACCTCGATAAGAGCGGCACTATTGAGCCTTTAGAATTGGAGCAGTTAAGGACCAAGGGTATACGTTTAAGTTTTGCCGATAGATTGTTAGAGGTCTTAAGCACGCATCCTAATATGCTCAAGCGCATAAAACAGCTTTCCACATATCAGGCTTAGCCACGTTCTTTAAAATCCTTAAATTACCCCAAGTCGCTTCTTTAAAGGTAATTTTATCTAACTTTTTTAAATACAACAAGTTTCATCTTTGTATTAAAATCCAGAAAGAACTGAAGGGAAGCAAGGGTTGACAAATCACCTTTTATAGTGTATACTTACCGTAGCTAAGTGCGGATATGTTAGGATGGCGATACGAGAGACGGTAAGCCACGGACCTAAAAAAGGGGTGGGTCTTTGGGCACAAGAGCCGGTAAAGGAACCTTTAAATGAGGGCCGGGTGTCTAGTTATGGTAATAATTAGAATCCGGCTTTTTTATTTATAGAGGAAGCGAAAGAAGAAAATAATGGTAAAGAATAAAATTCACTACCTGGATATTATAGAGGGCATTGGCGCAGGCCTTTGTCTTTTAGATAAAAAATTCCGTATCTTATGGATAAATAAGTATCAGTCAAATTGGGTTGGATTACCGCGGGATATATGCGGTAAGTATTGTTATAACATATTTGAGCACCGCAGGCATATCTGTCCCGGATGCCCTGCCTTAAAAGTGTTTAGAACCGGAAAAGTCCAGCGGGCAAAGAGGACAGGTTTTACTAAAGACGGCCAAAAGCATTATTATCAATTAACCGTCAGCCCTATTCGAGACAACCATAACAAGGTGAATTATGCTTTAGAGCTCGTTCAAGATATCACCAACAGCGTAATCCAAGAAAGGCAAAGAGGCAGGGTCGATCGCAAGCTAAAAAAGATGTATTTGCATCTTTCTTCGGTCAATATTAGATTACGCCGCAATATCGAGAAGCTAAAAACTATCACCAGGAATTTGATAAGTTATAAGAGCACTCTTAAACAGAAATATAACTACAAGCTAAATGAACTCACTAAGATTAAAGAAGAGCTTCAGGATATATTTAAGGTCAACCACGCCCTGAGTTCAAGCGTGGATTTAGAAAAAATATTTTCTTTGATTACGCGGCTTACCTGTGAACTCATGCTTACCGATGCCTGTATATTAAGGTTGTTGGATGAGCAGAAGAAGACATTAGTAGTTCATTCTAGCTACTGCATTAGTAAGGCGTATCTGGAAAAAATCCACATACTTAACTTAGGTGAGAGCATTAGCGGCAGGGTGGCCAATACCCGGAATCCGATAGCCGTCTATGATATAGATAAAGACTCAAGAATTCCGCACCACGAATTATTGAAAAAAGAAGGCTTTAAATCCCTGCTTTCTATACCCATACTATTTCACGATAGATTATTAGGCGTGATTTCGACATTTTCTAAAAAAGCGCGGCATTTCTCAAAGGAGGAAATAGAGGTATTAAACATATTTGCCTCGCAGGTGGCCATGGCCCTTCAGGAATCCAGGCTTTACGAGGATATTCACATGAATTATTTTAACACCGTGCATGCTTTAGTATTAGCCATAGAAGCCAGAGACCCTTATACGCGCGGGCATACCGAAAGGGTGACCAAATATGCTTTGGCTGCTGCTAAAAGATTGCATATGTCTGGAGAACAATTGGAGATTTTACGTTATGGCGGCGAGGTCCACGATATCGGTAAAATCAGTATTCCGGATTTTATCTTGGGTAAACCCGGAAAACTTACTCCTGCCGAGAGGGCAGTGATTGAGCTCCATCCGGTAAAGGGCGCAGAGATGCTTGAACCATTAGAATTTTTAAGGCCGGCGTTGCCGGTGGTCAAATACCATCATGAGCGATATGATGGGACAGGTTACCCTGATGGCCTGGAAAAAGAAAAGATTCCGATTATGGCTAGGATTCTTGCTTGTGCTGATGCCTTTGATGCGATGACTTCAGAACGGCCCTACCGCAGAAGAAGGTTGACTAATGATGAGGCAATCGCAGAGATTAGAAATAACGTAGGTTCCCAATTTGACCCGGATATTGCCCGCCTATTTATTAAAAGCATAAAAACCCAAATTCCCGCTAAAGCCTTATCATAAAAATCCTATCTTTTTAGAAGCTTTCCCGACTTTGTAGCAAGTATTGTTTGTAACTAAGTGAAAACAAACAGGTTTCTTAAGAAATTTCATTTTAAGGCCGTATGCAAAGGGAAAGCTTCTGATTACGCAGATTAAAAGCCGATTACACAGATTAAAATATCGTCGGTAAATCTGTGTAATCTTTCTGAAATCTGTGTAATCAAGTTCTTTCCCTTTTGCTACAAACATGGGAAAGAACTTCTTTTTATTGTTTACTGATGAATCTTTCCGTAAATTTTTTTGCAAACCTGGGTTAGAAGATGGCATTTTTGCAGCAAAAATATAACGGTTTGACAATTAAAGGGTTATAGTTTATACTTTAAGTAGAAGAGATATTGAGCAGAGTTTTATCGAAAAAGGCAAACCCCGTTAGAGATAATGGGGTTTGCAACGTTAGAGAAAATCTCTAACGGGGCAAACCTCCGCCACAAAGCGTGACGGATCCGCCACGAAATTTGGCGGATGTTGAAAGACAGGGACCCCTGCTTCGCCAAAGTGCTTTTGCCTTTGGCTTCGTAGGGCTCTTCGAAGCCGTGCACGAAAGTAGCACGGCGAAGAAGAGGCAAAGCTACGGGTCTAAAGATAGGAAAGATTTTTTTGGCTGCCGTGCTTGCGACATAAGCTATCCATGATTGCCGAGTTGCCGAAATAAAACCAATTGAGGCGACTCGGTTTTTTTGTTGTATCCCGATTAAAGAGGCGAGCGCATGGAAAAAGATAAGATTTATTCTCAACATCATCATTCTTCAATAAGTATAAGGTTACATCATAACATAAAGAGATTAAAAGAAGTAACCGCGAATATAGTCAGGTTTAAGTCTATACTTAAGGACAGGTATCGCAGAAAGATAAATGAATTAATTACGGTGAAAGAAGAGTTGCAGGGTATCTTTAAGGTTAATCGGTTCCTGAGGTCAACCTCAGATCCAAAGAAGATATCTTTTTTAATTACACAGCTTACCAGTCGGCTGATGCATACCGATGCCTGTATCTTAAGGCTAATTGGCGGGGATAAAAAGACATTGGTAGTTAATTCTAGTTATGGCATCAGCGATGCTTTCATAGAAAAAATTCCCATGCTTAAAGTGGGCGAGTCTATATGCGGTATGGCAGTGGAGACAAAAAAGCCTTTAGCGGTTTATGACGTAGATAAGGATTCAAGAGTTAAATATGCGGAATTAATAAAACAAGAGGGCTTTAAATCTATGCTTTCGGTGCCAGTAATATTTCAGGATGAGGTATTGGGGGTTATCTCGACTTATTCTAAAAAACCCAGGCATTTTATAGCAGAGGAAATAGAGGTCTTAAGTATATTTGCCTCTCAAGTAGCCATAGCTATCCAAGAATCGAAGCATTACGAGAACCTCCACATGAACTATTTTAATACTATACGTGCCTTAGTATTAGCCATTGAAGCCAAGGATCCCTATATGCGCGGGCACACCGAAAGGGTTACAGAGTATGCTATAGCAGTGGCCAGGGTTCTAAAGATGCCCCCGCCAGAATTAGAAATCTTACGTTATGCTGGTGAGGTGCATGATGTAGGAAAAATCAGCATCCCGGATTCTATTTTAGGTAAGCCGGGTAGGCTCACGTCGGCAGAGAGGGCAATAATTGAACTGCATCCGGTAAAAGGCGAAGAGCTGCTTGAGCCATTAGATTTTTTAAAGCCGGTAAGACCTATTGTGCGGCATCACCATGAAAGATATGATGGCAGGGGTTATCCGGATAGATTAAAGAAGAAGGAAATCCCGCTTCTGTCTAGGATTTTGGCTTGTGCTGATGCCTTTGATGCCATGACTTCAGATAGGCCTTATCGCATCAGAAAATTAACGCTCCAGGAAGCGCTCGATGAAATTAGAAACAACTCGGGAACCCAATTTGACCCTTGTATTGCCCACATATTTATTAGAACTATCCAATCCCAAGTTCCCTCCCAAGTCTTATCATAAAACCCTCTAAAAGAGAGTTCAAAATTTCTATTGACAAAATACCTTTACTATATAACAATAAATACTACTTAGAATAACTTATAATTACTTATTATAGAGGAGGTTGGTTCTAATGTTCGACGAAGTCTTGACTTTTGAAGAGGTCCGAAAATACCTGAAATTCAGCGAAGCCAAACTCTACCAGCTCGTCCAGCAAGGTAAAATCCCTGCCTCCAAGATAGGTAGAAACTGGCGTTTCAAACGCTCCCGGATAGATGACTGGCTGATAAAACATGAAAGAGTCCATAAGTAAAACACCTTGCCCTATCGGATGGGCAAGTGTTCCACTTTCTGTGGAAGGAGAATTTTAACATGGCCAAGAAGATTTTAGTGATTGATGATGAAGAACTAATTACAAAGAGTTTATTAAAACTGTTGGAAAAAGAAGGTTACAAAACAACCGTAGCCAGGACTGGAAAAGAAGCCTTGGAGATAGTTAAAAAGAATGATTTCGACTTGGTTATTTCCGATGTCAGAATGCCTGAGATGGATGGGATTGAGACGGTTGAAAAAATCAGGGCACATTTTAAAAGTTTAGAAAAGAAACCCATTCCAGAGATTCTTATTACCGGCTACGCTGATATTGAAAAGTATGAGAAGGCCAGAAAATTAGAGGTGAAAGATTATATATATAAGCCTTTTGATACAGATGTTTTCTTAAAAACTGTCAAAAGGAATATTGAATAATCACAGGAGATGATTCCTTATGATTAAAATTCCAGAAGAAAAAAGGATATACCCTCGGATAAAGACGAATTTAAAAGTAGATATTCTAAAAAATATCTTGGGAGATTCTGTGGATTTAAGTGAAAACGGTCTAAGTTTCAATTCTACCGAAACAATCTCAAGTCCTACTTTTTCTTTGCAAATTCGTTTTCCTGACAAGGTTTTTAAAATTAAAACAGAGGCAAAATTGGTTTGGAAAAGAGACCTAGAAAATGGCTCCTCTTTATATGGGGTGGAATTTGTTGGCTTAGATGAAAAAGAAAAGGCCGAATTAAGAAGAGAATTAATCGCAATTCAGATTAGTGAATTATTAAATGAGATTAAGGAGTCTGAGATAAAAAAGCTTATTTCAGATTTCTTCTTAAAAGATATATTGAATCATATAAGTGAAATTATTAAAATTACTCGGCATTTATCCAAAGAAAAAGAATATTCAGAAGAAATAGAAAGAAAATTAGACCAGCTAAATACCCAAATCTTATTAAAAGGATATTGTTTAGAAGAGTTATTTTCTGATAAAGGCATAATGCAAAAAGTAAAAGATAATTTTAGACAGTTACTTGGAACATGGATTTATAAAAGCGTAATAATGAAACGGGCATTTGAGAAACCACGTGGTTATCCAGGTGATTATAAGATGATAGAGATTGTTTACGATAATAAACCGATTTCAAAAAACATAGGTGCATATTTTGACAACTATTTTTTAAAAAGTCCCTATGCAGTAGCAGTAAGGATACGCAAGGATCGCTTAAGAGAAATGCTGTTAAGTTTTCTCAACGGAACAAAATTAAGTAAGATCAATATATTAAACATAGCTTGCGGGTCATGTCGAGAAATCAAAGAACTTCTTTCTAACTTAACGACCAAAAGCTCTATTACCTTTAGCTGTTTTGATTGGGATGAGGAGGCTTTGAAATTTTCACAGGATATTCTTTTGCCAATCAAACCTAAAAATATAGAATTTAAATTTATTAAAGAAGACATTATGAATTTAATAAAAAATGATAAATGTGCAGAGTCAATTGGCAACCAGGACTTAATCTATAGTATCGGTTTAATTGATTATTTACCGGATAGGGTCTTAAAAAAGTTAATATACGCATTATTTCAACTTTTACAGAATGATGGCAAACTTATCTTAACGCATAAAAATAAAGATAAAACATTTCCACCAGTTCCTCCAGATTGGGCCTGTGATTGGAAATTTGTTCCGCGAAATAAGGAGGAAATGATTAAATTATTTTACTCCTGCGATATCCCAATTTTTTCCCTTTCTGTAGATTCAGATGATTTTGAATATATATATTATTTTACTCTTACAAAGAAATAAAGAATTGTTATGATGATACTACAAAGCATACCGTTAGGTTATTATGCCTTTTCTGCGTTGTTGAACTTTATTATTTCCTTTTCTTATAGTCTGTTTATTTTCTTAAAGAATCCTCGCTCAAGCCTAAATAGAACATTTTCCGCTTTTTGTTTTAGCGCAGCCCAGTGGTCATTCTTTTATTTCCTATGGCTTTCAACAAAAGATATACGATTAGCTGATTTTTATATTAGAACATGCATGATCGGTGTTATTTTTATGCCATCCACATTTACGCATTTTGTGGTCATTTTCATTGGATCCAAAAAGAATAGATTATTTATTTTACTAAATTATTTAATAAGTTTATCTCTCGCTATAACTGTTTATTCTCCGCTTTATGCAAAAGCAGGGAATTCTTTTTTAGTTTTTCCTTATTGGCCACTTCCTGGAGTATTATTTCCTGTCCACTTAGCACACTTTTTTATCAACCTTCTTTATTCATACCCTTTGATTTTTAGAACATTAAAAGAAAGTAAAGGAACCTTCAGAGAACAGATACGCTACGTCCTTTTAGGAACAGGCATAGGTTTTTTAGGTGGATTAACAAATTATTTCTGCTGGTATAGAATTGGCATTCCGCCTTTCCTAAATATTTCTGCATCTTTAGCTGCCCCTATTATTACCTATGCTATCGTCCGCTATCGCCTTATGGATATTAAGGTTGCTATTACCCGCGCCGGGATTTTTATTGTTGTCTATGCCCTAGTTTTAGGATTTCCTTTCTGGTTAGGCTATGCTACAAAATCTTGGTTGCTTTCGACTGTGTTAGCGGTATTTCTCGCCAGCCTCGGCCCTTTTATCTACACGTATCTGCGCCGGCAGGCAGAAGCAGTCCTGCTTAAGGAACAAAAGGCATACCAAAAGGCTCTGCGTGAACTTTCTAAGACTATGACCCGTATTCGCGATTTAGATAAGCTTTTGAAGATGATTGTCCTGGCCGTTGTAGATACAGTTAAAGTCTCCTATGCCGGCATTTATCTTAAAGAGGAAGAGTATAAATCCTATCGGCTTAAGCATTACTTTCCTAAACTTGCCGAGAGCCGGTTTCCGGAATTTTTTCCTTTAGATTCTCCTCTGATAAACAGCCTCTTCCAACAGAAAAGACCCTTAATGCAGGAAGAGGTAGGCAGCTCAGCCGGTTTTTCTCTGGATTCAGGCTTAGCTATCCCCTGCTTTATAGAAGATGAACTCTTGGGATTCCTCATTATGGGAGCGAAGCCTAACCACCAGATGTACACTCCTGATGATATCTTAGTTTTTGAGACCCTTTCCTATTCTACATCTTTAGCCATTGAGAACTGTATCTTCTGGAAGGAAATAGAAGACCGCCAGAGGAAGGCAAGATTGCAGGAAATGGATACCTATTCCTACTCTTTAGCCCATGAGATAGATAACCCGATGCAGGTTATCTTAGGCGAGGCAGGTTTCTTAAAAAAGCTCTTCCTTGAGGAAGTTTCTCTTCCTGAAGAAAAACAAAAGGAAGCAAGAGATATGCTTGACTTTATCTTAGAGTCAGCAAGGAGGGTTTCAGGGATGGTTAAGGCAATTCGGGACTTTGGCCAGCCGACCACAGGAGAATTTAAGCCTTTGCACCTTGAAAAAGTAGTAGAAAGTTTTAGCCGGCTCTATGCCCCGCGCTTTAAAGAAAATGGAGTCATCTTTAACCAAGAGGTGGCAGCTGGCCTTGGCTTTATCCGGGGAGAAGAACCCGAACTGATGCAGGTTCTGGTAATTTTGGCTAATAACTCTCTTCATGCGATGAAATATTGCCCCGAAAAAAGGATTACCTTAAAATTAGAACAACCCAACTCTGAGTTGATAAGAATTAGCTTTACGGATACCGGGCATGGGATAAAGAAAGGGTTACTACCGATAATCTTTTCTCCTTTTACCACCACCAAGGCCTCAAGCGAAGGGACAGGCATGGGGTTATACAATGCTAAAAAGATAATTGACCGGCACAAAGGAAGAATCTGGCCAGAAAGCGAAGGTGAAAATAAAGGCGTTACTTTTTTTATTGAATTGCCTGTAGCTAAAGACATAAAGCCTAAAGAATTAAAAGAAAAAGACAAAGGCAAGAGGCTGTTTTGATATGGAAGAATAGGAGGCAAAATAAATGAGTGAACAAAAGCAATTAAAACTTTTAGTCGTAGATGATGAGGAAGGAATAGTTGACTTTGTAAAGAGGATTTACTCCCGAAAAGGCTTTATTACTTTTGGCGCAACTGATGGTATAGCCGCGGTTGAAATCTTCAAAAAAGAAAGGCCGCAGGTAAATCTGATTGATATCCATATGCCTTTTTCACCCATTGATGGCGTGGAGGTCTTGCGCCGAATTAAGGAAATAGACAAAGACGCCATTTGCATTATGGTCACGCGCATCACTGAAAAAGACAAGGTAGAGGAGTCAAAAAACCTTGGCGCATCTGCTTATATCTTAAAGCCGCTTGAACTGGAAGATTTAGACAAGGCAATTTCAGAAGTAGCAAAAATTAATCTCTAGGGCAAAAGGAAAAATAAAATGGCTAACCCTCTTCCTAATGAAAAAGAGTTGTACGAACGCATAAAAAATGAAAGAATTGCTATAACCCCTGATATTTGGGGTTTACTTTACAACCGCATTGGAGATGATGTCTCTAGCATAAATCTGCTATGCCAATACTATCTTAACGAAAAACAGCCCATACCTGTCTTAGAGGCAAAAAAGATTCTTAACTACACCCATCATATAAAAACTATAGTTAATGATATTACTTTAACTTCAAAGGAAAAATTTCCCTTCCCTGAATTTTCTCAAAGTATCCCTCTTCATCCCATACTTAGGGAAATGTTCACGCACTACATCGGAAATGATGTCTATGGAATAAACCTGATTGTGGCCTGTTATGTGGACCCCATAGATCCTCAAGCCATTCCCTTAGAGGATGTTCAGAAAATTATTAACCACACCCGCACGATAAGAGAATTCATGGAAAGGTTAAGAGATGCTACCTCCCACGAGAGAGGTATTCCCGCGCCTCAAGCCACCCCTAAAGATAAAAACAAGCAGGAAATATTTCTTAAGGTGCGTGCGCTTTTGGCCAAAGAATTTGAATTGAACGAAGAAAAAATAAAACCAGAATCTCGTTTTAATGAAGATTTAGGCCTGGATTCCATAGATGCGATTGAGGTGGTTATGGTTATAGAAGACGCCTTTGACTTTGAAATACCTGATGAGGACGCTGAAAAAATACTAACTGTTGGCCAGGCGGTTGATTATATTTTTGCCAGATTAAATCCCCAGCAAAAAAGGAAAAAATTATGATCAAACTTTTATTGGTTGATGACGAGCCGGGAATTTGTGATATCTTAAAGCGGATATTTAGCCCTATTGGCTTTACCGTTTTAACTGCAACCGATGGAAAGACCGCCCTTTCAGTTGTAAAGAAAGAAAAACCCAAGGTGGTACTTTTGGATATCAAGATGTTAGAAATGTCAGGACTTGAGGTATTAAAGGAGATTAAAAGAATAGACAAATCCGTCAAGGTAATTATGGTAACGGTGATGGATGATGAAAAGACAAAAGCCGAGGCAAAAAAGTTAGGCGCAGATGAATTTATTACCAAACCATTTGTTTCAGACGAGCTCGAAGAGATAGTAATGAGAGAAATTGCAGAAATAATCAAGCCAAAAATTTTGCTGGTAGATGATGAAGTGGATGTGGTTGAACGGCTGGCTAATATTATCTTGCGAAGAATTAATTGCGTTGTGGAAAAAGCAAGCGACGGCAGGCAAGCACTTGAGAAGCTTAAGAAAGATACCTTTGATTTAGTGCTTTTAGACATCAAGATGCCGGGTTTAAGCGGAATAGATGTGATAAAAGAAGCAGTGAAGTTTACCCCTCAGACTAAAATTTTAGCCATTTCTGCTTATGATAGTCAAGACGTGGCTGATAGCGCACTTAAAGCAGGAGCAATTGACTTTATTCACAAGCCACTCACTAAAGAAGCAATTGAACTGAAGTTAAAACAAATCCTTAGCCAAATTGGCAAATATCAACCTAAATATGTTTAGGATTTTGAATAATGAGGCAGGAGGCTTTTTGCGGGGTATTATTCTCAAAGGAATGTGGAAGGTTGCTTTCAAAACAAAGCGCTTCATCTTTCTTGATTTCGTATTTATCCTGTCCTATTACACAGGTAATTTTACCTTTTAATCCATAGACCCACTTTTCAAATCTTCCTAAATCAATGGGATCTTGTTCCAGTTTTGTTTTTCCATCCGGTTCTAATAATAATCTTAAACTTAAAAAAGGCTGTTTCTCTTTAGAAAGAATCTGCGCATAGGCATCTTGAGAATAAACATACTGGGCGAGTTTGTCGCGTTTTTTAAAAGTGTCTACCAAAGAAAATTTTTCTTCTTCGGTTCCCTCTTTGAGCTCTTTTAGAGAAACACCCAAACCAATGCAAATCTGAGAGAGAGAAGAAACCCTCGCATCCCTTAGGCCCTTTTCAATCCGATAAAGCGTATTGTAACGCAGGGCCTTGTTGCCAAATATTTCTTTT
>Ga0315281_10006874_pt1 | contig 16094 bp, 15 predicted proteins | sample YL17G07_0_MG_FD_204540 | JGI IMG/M metagenome (GOLD analysis project Ga0315281, IMG submission 204540) | Sediment microbial communities from Yellowstone Lake, YNP, Wyoming, USA - YL17G07_0 | ecosystem: Environmental > Aquatic > Freshwater > Lake > Sediment | place: USA: Wyoming | collected... | reverse complement strand
CCCACCTGCTCGAACTGTTCGCGCAGTGAATCGTCGGTTGTGGAATAAGACATATTGCCCACGTACAGTTTCTTACCCATGAGAGCTCCCCAAAAAACACGTCACATAATATGACCCCGCCGACCGGAACCTAAGCCCAAGCTAAAGATACCTTAATGCGGAGCATGGCTAACACACAAATGCTAACACAAACTATGGTGGTGACAAAAAGCATTATTTTCGATTGACGAAAATCAGGCAAAACCCGTTTTCCCGCCAGCCGGCGAAACAGGCATCGAAAGTTTATGAACATCCATTAACAGAAGGCGTTGGAAGGGCCGTATTACGCCAGAAAACCTGCTGTCGCCTGAAGGTCTTCGGGCCTGTTAACGTTCAAAAATGTCCGCAAGTCCGGCTCCACCTTGCGAAGTTCGTCCTCCGTGATGAAAACCCTGTTCAAGCCCAGCCGGAATTCGTCGAACATTATGGACGCCGACGAGATCCGCTCTGCGTACCGTTCAATCCCGCTCCTAGCGTAAACAGCAAGCATTCCCTGCTCGCGTCCGTCAACGAACGGGATCACCGCCTCCGCCCCTCCATCGGGGTAATCGAGTATCAATTTTATCGCGTCAGGCGAAACCAGCGGGGAGTCGCACGGCGCAATCATCACCCTGTCCGCCCCGGTGACGGCGAAAGCGGTGTGAAGGCCGGATAGCGGGCCCATTCCGGGGATAATGTCGGGGTAGGCGGGAAGGCCGAAACTCGTGAATTTTTCCGGCTCGTTGGATATGATGAACGCCGTGCCGGAGCATTGCGTCACCGCCGTGATCACCCATTGGATCATCGGGGAGCCAGCCAATTCCACAAACGCCTTGTCGCGCCCCATCCGCCTGCTTTTCCCGCCTGCGAGAATGGCGATGGGGATATTGTTTGCGTTCATGAAACACCCACCGTCCACATGGAGCTACGGATGGCCTTCAACCCATCTGGCCCCGGAGCTGGCGTATTCCTTCTTCCAGATTGGCACACGCCTTTTGAGTTCGTCAATCATCCACTCGCATGCGTCGAACGCCTGCGCCCGGTGGGCGGAGGTCACGATTATAAGCACGATGTTTTCACCCGCCATAATTTCGCCGATCCTGTGGACGATGAGACAGTTGAGAATATCAAACTTTGCGCGGGCCTCTTCTTCGAGCCTGTTCATCTCTTTTTCGGCCATCTCTGGGTAACACTCGAATTCCAGCCGGGCAATCTCCTCCCCACGCGACGCGCCCCGCGCCACGCCTATGAATATGACAACCCCGCCAACCCGATAGTCGCTTCCGGTCAGGCGGCGGATATCCCCGCCAGTGTCGAAATCATCCGTCTGTATCCTCGCCATGTCACACCCCGCCTGATAGCGGCGGCAAAACTGCAACCTCGTCGGACGGGCCAACGGGAAAATCAAGGCCGCGCATATCGCCGTTGACCGCATAAAGGAGATATCTGTTCATTATGACCTCCTGGCTGATTCCGCTCTTTTCTGCCGCGAGCGTCAAAAAATCCCGCAATGGAAGAGGCTCCGTCAGTATCAGGTCAAACCCGTCCATCCCGGCCTTCTCCCGCACAGCCGCGAACAGCCTTAATCTCGTCATTATGATGCCCATCTCGCAAAACAAACCATCTGGTCAGCCGCCGATGTGACGCATGGCAACCTGCCCCTGTCCGTCATTTACGTGGCCGTCGAATTCGGGCCGTGTCTCCCACTTGCCGATGAGCGCGCCTTTTATCGCAGATGATATACTCTGCGCTCCGGCGCCAGACTCCAGCAGGCTTCGTAAATCCAAAGCAGACCCTTCAAACAGGCAGGTTAGCAGTTTTCCGTCCGCAGTGATTCGAAGCCGGTTGCAGTCCCAGCAGAAATGGCGGCTTACCGCTGAGATGAACCCTATCTCGCCTTCCGCGCCTTCCAGCCGGTATATCTGCGCCGGGCCGCCCCACTGCTCCCTGCTACACGGGATCAGCGCGCCCAACGCCTCGATCCTCTTTTTCACATCGTCCACTGGCATATACTGCCCCGCGTTCCACGCGCCCTTAGTGTGCGGCATGAACTCGATGAAACGGACCTGGATTTTTTTCCGCATGGTGTATTCGGCCAACTTCTCCAACTCATCGTCGTTAACGCCCTTCATGACCACGACGTTAAGCTTCACCGATTCGATTCCTGCGTCTATGGCCGCGTCAACCCCCGCCAGCACGTTAGCCAGCCCGTCGCGCCTGGTTATGCTTGCGTATTTTTCCCGGTCGAACGTGTCCAGGCTGACGTTGACGGCCTTAAGGCCCGCGTTCTTGAGGCTGTGGGCCTTCTGTGCGAGAAAGACGCCGTTGGTTGTGAGCGCCACCCGGTCAACGCCGGGAGTTTCGGCGAGCTGGGCGATGAACCTGTCAATCCCCTTTCGCACAAGCGGCTCACCGCCTGTCACGCGCACCTTGCGGACGCCAAGCCGGGCAAATATATCGGCGATGAAAAGCAGGTCTTTGAAGCTGAGCATGTCGCAACCGCTATCGCCGCCATGTTTGCCCGACGGAGCGCAGTACGAGCAACTAAGGTTACACCTGCTTGTCACCGACATACGCAGGTACTCTATACGGCGGTTGAAACTGTCAACAAGCGGCGGCGCCATGTTCTCCGGCATCAGTTGAGACCTCTGATGAATTTCACTTCCGCAGTCTCGCCCGCGCCGATCTCCTTTACACCGATTGGCGCCTTCATCAAACCGTTCGCGCCGGTGAGCGCGTGGAAATGGCCCGACCCGTTGTATGGCGGCCTTCGCGCCACGAAGCTTGCCCCGTCCCACTCGATGAACACCGGGACGTATTCCTCCCGTTCGGCCTTTTTCCTTTTGTAAGCGCCATTCAAGGCCGCTTTGAACCACTGCGTTGACGGGCGATTCCACCCCTGAAACCTCAGCAGAGCGTCTTTGATGAACAGGTCGAAAATAACCATTGCAGAGACGGGGTTGCCCGGCAGGCCGAACACCCACCTGTTCCCGCCTTTGACGCCGAAAAGAAGCGGTTTGCCAGGCCGTATCCTGACTTTATGGACGAGAATCTCGTAGCCGAGCCGTTCCAGTACAGCGGGCGTCTCGTCCCTGTCTCCTTCTGATACGCCGCCGGAGACCAGCAGGAAATCATGATCCGCGCCGAGGCTCATTTTCTCCGCAAGCTCATCCCCGATGTCCTGCGCGATTCCCAACGGAACCGGCGTTATGCCAAGCGACGACACCTGCGCGTACAACGACAGGCTGTTGCTCTCCCGTATCTGCCCCGGCGCGGGAGACGAAGACGCGGGGACAAGCTCGTCTCCCGTGGCCAGTATCGCCACCGACGGCATGCGGTAAACCAGCGCCGGATCGGCCCCCACCGAGGCCAGCGTGGCTATCTCCGGGTACTCGATCAGCGTCCCGGATTTCAAAACCACGTCACCCTTGTGGACATCCTCCCCTTTTTTTGCGATGTTCGCGCCGGATTCCACGCCGGACATTATCTTCGCCAGTTGGCCGGTCTCCACGAACCCGCCGGTTTTCTCCACCTGAATAACCGCGTCGGCCCCTTTGGGAACAGGCGCGCCGGTCATGATACGGCTCACCTTGCCGGGTGAAAGGGTGACACGTGGAAACGAACCAGCCGGGACGTATTCGGCCACCTCAAACGAACCTTGCCCGTCGGACGATACGACCGCGTATCCGTCCATCGTGGCCCGGTCAAACGGTGGGATGTCCATATCCGCCCTCACGTCTTCCGCCAGCACACGGAGCCGAGCGGAGATAAGGGGAGTTTTCCCTTTGTCGTTCGTGGGAGTTATCGAGGCGTTTATTGTCTCCAGCGCCTCTTCAACCGTCACCATGTCCACTTCCGTTTTCATTGAACCAGCCTCGCCTTCACGCATTGGCCGCATAAGCCGCGTTGAGTGTTTCGATGACAGGTTTCCACCAGGGATTCGCATCTGCGGTTTTGTCATCACGCCGCCTGCGGGAAGGATTACCGCCCGCCAGAGCTTTCGTCAAAGCTTCCTCAAGCCCGCTAACATCGCCCGGTGGAGCCTTGATTACCCCACTGTCCTCACCATGCCACGTCAGGTCGGTTGTGACAACCGGTTTTCCCAACGCCCGCGCAAGGCTCAGGATTGGGCTTTGGCACACCTTCGTATAGGGAAGCGCCACGACATCCGCCGCCGCGAAATACCGTATCATCGTATCAAATGGGATGTAACGCAGGTCCATGAAAATGTCTTCCGAGAGCCGTTTCTTTTCCAGAAGTTCCTCCCGATAACCGGAATCCCCGCACGGCTCCCCAGCCAGCGCAAGCCTTGCGCCTGAAACCTTTTTTTTAAGGCTGGCGAAAGCGTCTATCAGTGTTTCAACACCCTTTTCCTTGTTCATGTAGCCGAAGAAGAGAATCAGCTTCCCGTCACTGGGCAGATCGAGCGCCTTCCGCGATTCGGCCTGATCCATGCTCTCCAACGTCCCGTCCAGAAGGCCGTTGCCCGGCAGTACGAATATCCTGCCCCCGTCCACTTCGAATATGTCGGAAAGGACGGCCTTGTAATAATCCGAGTGGACTATGACGCTGTCCACCGCTTTATAGATGCGCGCCCATGCCCAAACGTCGCGGAACCTGTTCCTGTGTGGAAGGATGTTATGGGGGGTGTAGACGATTTTGGCGTCCGTGAACATCCGTAGAAGCTTTATCATGAAAATGCCAAGAAAGGCGGAGGGGAACCATTGAAAATGGACTACGTCTGGCTTCATCTCCCGCACGCGCTTTATGATAGAGCAGAAATAAAAGGGGAACACGAAACAACTCTTGTCGGGGAAAAGCTTTACGACCTCAAACTTCGCAGGGAACCCGTCCAGCTCGTAGTCGCGGGTCGTAAGCAGGGTTACGTCCATTCCACGCCCGTGAAGCGCGTGGCAAATATGAAAAGTGGAATGACACACCCTTCCCCTCCCCGCCGCCTCGATTATCAACGCTTTTCTTCCCATGCCCCGTACCCCTCCGTTTTCCGTCTGGCGCCACAGCGGTCAGTCCCAATATTTCTCTTTCACCACCTGGATGGCGTTCGGCCCCTCCGGCTCTTTCCTCTCCACAAGCTCGGTCTTGCCAAGCTTGCCTTTGGAGTAGAAAGTCCACTCGTAGGCGATCACTTTCCACTTCTGCTCGTCGTTGAGCAGGGCGTCCCAGCCAGCCATCGGACTGTCCTTCTTAAAGCCGCGCTTGATGACCTGGAACCACCTGCCCTCGGTCATGTTCTCCATGTCCGGCGCTTTGGTGAAATCCGGCGCGCCCTCGAACAGCGGTTTGCCATCCTTGCCGTGACAGACGTGGCAGGCCACGTCTCCGTTGACAAGGCCTTCGTATATCTTCTGGCCCTCCTCCACGATCTTCGGATCGGTCCACCAGCCATTGGGCATCTTGTCCTGCGAGACGGCGGAAGCCCCGGCGGCTTTGATGTTCTCCAGGTATGTGACTATGGCTTCTAGCTCGTCCTTGCTCATCTGCTTGGCGTAATAGTCGGGCATGGAGCGGGCCACTTTCGGGTTGTCCGCGTAGGGCTTAAGTATCTCCTTGTACGGGTCAACCACTGACTCTTTGATTTTTTCCTTACCGCCCAGGTTTATCTCGGCGAGGTTGGGGCCGCGTTTAGGTTCGCCGCCCGGCGCGGCGTTGTGGCAGTTGAAACACTCGAAATCCTTGAACACCTGTATTCCGGCCTTTATCACCGTCTCCTTGTCCGCCCCGGCCAGGGAAAGCCCCGCCTGCTTTAACTTGTTTATCTCGTTGACAGGATCGTATTGAGGAAGTATGAACGACGTGAAAAGGTAAAGCCCGCTGGTCCCCATGTAAAGGATCAGCAGGTTGTTGGCGGCCCCGATTCCTTTCGGATCCTTCATTGGCGGCTTGAATTCCAGGAAGATGAACAGAAGCAGGCACAGCAGGGCGAAGGCGACAATCGTTATGATGAACATTTTCGGGAAGCCGACATTCATCAACACAAGCGTAAGCGAAACCGCCAAAACGCCCCCGGATATCGCTCCGTAGAACAGGAAGGCTTTGCCGAAGCTCTCCCCGGCGCTTTTGCCCACCGCCATGTTCCTGTCCGAGAAAAAGAAGAAGACAAGAAACGGCAGGGTGAATGTGGAGAATATAAGGCCAAAACTCCAGTGCATCTTGTAAAACGTCATCGTGGCCGCCCAGATGACCACATTGGCCGCAAGAAGCCCGATAAGTTTTGGCCTGAACTTTCTCATGAACTCCCGCTTGCCGGTGTCGTTCATCGCGCGGCCTCCTCCGCCAGCTGAGGTTCTTCCTTTTTCTTATCCACGTTCACCCGCAGGCTAAGCCAGATGATAAAGCTGAATATAAGGAAGAATATAAGCGTTATCAGCGTCGTCATCACGCCGGAATAGGCCAGCGTGGGCGTGTACGAGTCGGGCGTCGTGTCCTTGACCTGGTTGTAAACGTGGTTGCTCTTGCGGACGAGCTCGCGCACAGCTCCCATCAGGTTCATCAGCCAGATATCGGAGAACCCCAGGAATATGAGAATGTATTGCGCCGTGGGATCAACCTTCCCCCATGCCACCTGGCCGGTCTTCACCGCCCTGTTGTACAAGAAAAAGTTGGTGAACGTACACAGGCAGATGATAACAGCGGCCAGGTTCTTGGCCTTCATCAGGGCAAGGTAGCCCAAGTGGGAGGGAAGCTCCGTCCCCGTCACGTCAACCCCCGCCTCTGGAACCATCGTGGCGAAATAGTGGCGCGGCAAGAACCATATCATCGCGCCAAAGAAGATGAGGACGTAGTTGACCTTCATCCACGACTCGAACCGCTCCGCCCCGCCAATCCTTTTCATGGAAATCCACATGTAGTAGTTCGAAGCCACGAAAAGGAATCCCACAAGCACGGCCTGCGTCTCGAAAAACATCGAAAGCCTGTCTGACATCATGTACATGCCGATGGAGGCGTCGTACATATAGAACTCATAGGAGTATATGTAGCCCATTATCGGCAGTGGTATCATCGCCCCCACGCCGATGAGGTTGCCGATGTAACCCTGCCAGTCGTAGTAGGCCTTGTCCTCCTGTTTCGTTGAGAAAAAGTACATGTACGCGGAGATGATGCACACCATGTACCCGCCGAAGGTTATGTTGCCGATGAGCCTGTGCAGGTTGAGCGGGATCCATGTGAAGTTGTACACGTTGTCCCACAGCGTCGGGTTCTCTATCCCCTTGGGCGGCGTGTTCATATAGCTTGCAGGCGCGTCAAGCGCAAACAGTGTGGCCACTCCCACTATGTTGAGGACGATCCCGATCAGAAGATGCCACTTCTTTTTATCGCCCGTCAGCGAGTTCCACGAGTAGTAATAGGTGTACATTAACGCAGTCTCGACGATGAACAGGAACGGATAGAAGATTATCCAGATGAGGTCGAACTTGTGAAAAATGAAATAAGTGAACTTCGGATAAAGGGCGAAAAGAAGGAGCGCGAACCAGCCGCCGGTCAAGGCCGCCAGGCTGTAGCAGAAAGCCGTCACCTTCGTGACTTCCTTGGCCATCCTCTCAAAATTTTTGTTGCCGCTCTTCATGTAGAGCGCCTCGGAGACTATGACGAACATCGGCACGCCAAGAATGAACGAGGCGAAGAGTATGTGGAACTGCGCCACGAACCACAATGCCGCACGGTTTCCCAGATATGGGAAATTGAGGGGTGGTATGTTTTCCGGAACAGGCGGGACCTTTTGCGCGAAAACCACATCAGGCCAAAACGCCAGCGTAGCGGCAAGGCATATCAACACGGCTCCAGCCGTTTTCCATTTACCCTTAATGCCATGTAAAGCCGCGAACAACATCAGTACCCCCTGTTCATGTACACCTCGTAAGGCGCGCCTATGTCGAATGGCACCTTCTTGAGATGTCTTTCCTTGTAAACATATTTGAGAGTCGGCGAGTTTCCGGTCTTCAGAGTGTCGGCGCTACAGAAAAGCTCCAGACCGTCGTCGGTCTTGAAGACTTTGAACTTGGTGAAGTCTGCGTTTCCATAAAAGTTTGGCCCAGGCCCCTCCTCCTGATGACACTTGATGCACCGGTCTGGCAGGTAATAAAAGACGGTCTTGATATCGGACATTGTCGCCTTCCGTTCCGCAAGAACCACTCCTGGCACATCGAATTCCCACGCATCCGCTTCCCTCGGTTTGCCCACGGGCGGTTCCACGGCGGCTTTGATTTCGATAAATTTGCCAGCTACCGGCGGGCCGGACAAGCCGCCCTCACCTTCCTGCTTGGGCGGCGCCAGCATGGAACTGTAGTGAAGGGCCGTGTCGTGGACGTATCGCACAGAACAGACGACGCCAATCGCAAAAACGATCATCAGCGCGGCAAACTTTACTTTTTCCATAACGACCTCTTGGAAAGGGGCCTTAGGAATATGTTGCTGGGGATGGTTCCGTGAGTGTTCATGTCTAGCATCTCACGCTTATCCTTTTCAACCTTCGCCATCAACTCGTCGCGAACGCCGAACTCCAGAGCGCCTGAGGGGCATTTGGTCATGCAGGCCGGCTTGTTGCCGCCCGGGGCGTCCTCCGGCCTGTCCGCCTTATGGACGCAGTATGTGCATTTATCAACTATCTGGAATCCGAGTTTGTTCTTCTGCGGGGTTATGCGGATAGCTCCGTATGGGCACGCGAACTCGCAGAACCTGTCACCGTCGCACACCTCCGGTTTTATCAGCACACGGCCGTCGGATTCCCTTTTCTCTATCGCCTTGCCTTCAACGGGACACGCGGCGATACACGCCGGTTTCTCGCAGTGTTGACAGTTCATGTAAACGGGGAGAAGGGCCGGGTCTTTTGTCTGGTCTGGCCCAAGCAGGACGACTTCGTTCCTCTGCCATTCCACGCCCACATGGTTTTCCATCTTGCAGGCGATGACGCAACTCCTGCAGAAGATGCACTTTTCGATGTCAACGAGAAAAGCCATCTGTTTTCCAGGCATCGTTTACCCCTTTGCGCCTTCTTTGCCGTCGCCTTTAGGCTCGGCGGACTGGCCCTGGCCGGAGGCTTTCATCTCCTCCAGCGGGTGGCCGACCTTGTATATCCTTTTCCCGGGCAAAGAGCTTATGTTGCAAAGCTGGGCCTTGTACTCCACCTGCCCGGACAACGGGTCGTAATACGCGCCGCTGGTCAGCGTGTTCACAGACTCCCACACTTCCCGGTCAACCTCTTTTCTCACCACCTGTTTAGGCCCGAACGTGGCTGGTATGAAAATCGTATTCGGCTGGATGCCGTCCCATACCAGCGCCGGGCCTTCTATCGCCCCACGCGGCGTCTCCACTTTCACGAAGTCGCCGGAAGCCACATTCATCTGTTTGGCGAGGTCGGGATGTATCTGCACATACCTGTCGCCCGACTCCTGCGCCAGATGCCACGCCCAATGGGTGATGGTGTGGAAGTGAAGAGCGTTTGGCCGGCCCGTTATAAGCTGGAACGGGTATTTCTTCCGCAGATCGTCCTTTGGTTTCACGCCAATTTTGACCTTGTGAACAAGGTTGCCACCTTCTGTGTTGGAAACGGTGGGGCTTTTCACAAACTCTTCCGTGTATTCGAGCGTCGGCAGGCCATCCATAGTCTCCGGCGATGTGTAAAAATCCGGAATGGCCGAATGGCCCGTCACCGAAAGTTTTTTCTGCAAATCAGCCGTGAATATCTCCACCTTTCCCGACGGCGTCAGGAACCGTTTGCCGCCGAATATGTCCTTCCACTCCGGCTTGTCCAGATACATAACGCTCGTGCCGGGATGATCCAACGACGGGCATGGCCACCTGAGCGGCGAGGCCATCTTGTCCATCCGGTCCGCAGTCATGCCCGCTGATGTCTTGTTGTTGGCGGGGGAGACTTTATTCCACAAATCCCTGGTGTTTATCCAGTCCACCTTAAGATTTTCTTTCCAGTATTCCGGTGTGTTTTTCTTGTCCAGTTCCGCCATTTTCTGACCCAGCTCTATCCATATCCGGGAGTCCACCCTGCTCTCCCCGATAGGTTCTACAACCTTGTTGCGCCATCTTATGCCACGGTCATTCCGCCGGACGCCAACATGATCCACTTCGTAGAAGGTGGTGGTGGGCAGGATGTAATCGGCGTAATAGGTGTCTTCCTGCGGGAAAAGGTTGAGGGAGACGAAAAGCTCCAGCTTGGAGAGCGCCTCTTCCACCCTTTTGGTGTTCGCGTTATGCGCCAGCATGTTCCCGGCGTAGAAAACCCCCTTGAGCGGATACGGTTTGCCGGTGAGAATAGCTTCCGCGAAATAGTCCGGTTGAGGCGGCAGGCCCGGATCGGTTATCGGTTTGGGGTTGGTTATGGGAGGCAAAGACACCCCCACAGGCGAGTTGTGCATGAAGTTTGCGCCGCTGCCGGGGATGCCGATATTCCCCGTTATCGCCACAAGGAACGTAATCGCGCGGAACGTGTCCACAGCGTTGACGTGATGGGCGATCCCGGCGTTCGTCATTATCGCTGATGGTTTTTTCGTCGCATACCTTTCGGCCACTTCTTTTATGACGCCGGCTGGAATGCCGGTTATCCCCTCCGCCCATTCCGGGGTGAATTTTTTCTCCGCCACGAATTTCTTCAACTCGTCGAATCCGAGAACCGACTCGGCGACAAACTTTTTATCGTAAAGGTCTTTAGCGATGATGTGGGAGATCATCCCATACACAAACGCCATGTCTGTGGCGGGTTTTATGGGTATCCACATGTCCGCGCCATTGCCGGTCATGGTCATCCTGGGGTCTATCACAACCCACTCGCAACCTGTCTTAAGCTTGCGCTCTTTCATGTATCCGTGAAGGACGGGGTGGCACTCGGCGTCGTTCGTCCCCAACCAGAGAATGAACTTTGAATCGCCCAGGTCTTCGGTTTTCGTGATGGGATCGGGGCCATAGCCGTTGGTCTGGCCGCCATGCCCGAATGTGAGAGTAAGCGCGATCCCGCCGGAGTCGTTGCAGATGTAGCCTTCATGGGTCGTGTTGGGGCTTCCATACAACTCGAAAAACCGTTTCTGCATCGCTCCCGATTCGCGGGTCTGCCTGCCGCTGGCTTTGGCGGCGACGCTCTTGGCGCCGCTTTTGTCTCGAATTTCGATGAGTCTGGCGGCGATCTCCTTATAAGCCTGATCCCACGAAATTGGCTCGAACTTTTCCGACGGTTTAGGCCCGACTCGTTTAAGCGGCCTTACGATCCTGTGTTTATTGTAAAGCAACTGCGGGATAGCCTGTCCCTTGGCGCACAGTTTACCTCTTTGAACGGGGTCGTTAGGCTCGCCGTAAACGTTGTAAGCCCTGCCTTCCTTAACATGGACGAGATGCCGGCAGTTTGACGGGCAGAAACTGCAACCGGAGTTTATGACCTTGTCAGGAAGCTGGCCATCTTCTGGCCGGTGAATGACCTTTTCCGTGTAGGGATATTGAAGCTCCAGCTTTGATGAAGGCAAACCGCCATCGGCTGGTTTTCCGCCCTTCTCCGCGTCTTTTTTGGAGCAGGCCAATAATCCGGCCGCAACTATCGGGGCCGTCCCTAAAAAGCTTCTTCTGTTTAACGTCATGATTTAAAAATCAGTAGTTGTTTATAGACGAGCGGCCAACGGCTTTGGCGACCACAATTTTTCTCTTTAAAGATGACTCGTCTGCGGAGCTTTTCCGTTCCGGCTCTCTTTTTTCAGCCGCCATGCCGACGCTTGACGCAATCCCGCCAAACCACGCGCACACTGCGCCCATCGCCATTAAAAAGATTTTTCTTGTCATAACCCCCCAGGGTTTTAAATCTCCAACCGCGTCGGGGGGTTAGGAGGCTACATAGCCACCCCCGACGCGGCTGGATTAAACGGACTCCACCCGGATAACTGCGCCTTTTAGTATTCCAGTTGGAGCCTTGAAAACCCAGTGGTGATGTTCCGTGACGTATTCGCGGCCACCGTCATATGCGAACCGGCGCCAAGCGCGGCGTAGTCAACGCCAAATTCCAGGTTCAACGTAGGGCCAATCTTGTATTTGCCCTGAACGTAAATATCCGTGCCTATGTCCTTGGAAACCCCGGCAGGCGCATCGTTGCCCTGGAACCATCCGCCAGCCACATATGCGCTGAACTTGTCACTGATGGGGACGTCAAGATTCACCTGGAGCGTGGTCAGGCCCAGTCCGAGGTTTGCGTTGCTGTACGAGCCGCCGTCTATATTGACCGGGTTGTCAATGCCAGTGTCCGTCGGCCCCTGGATGTTAAGCTTGCCTGTGTAACCCCAGTAGCCGTGATGCCCGATAAGGGACATCGGCGTAATGAAGGAGCTGGCGGTATCCGTCGTTGACCCGAACTTCTTGTCGCCGGAGGCGTATAAGCCCATAGCCCCAAGCGTCATGCCGGATACGGGAATCTTGGCTTCCAGTTTGGCGGCATAACCATTGGACTTTATCTTCGCGTCCGACGCGTCCAATGCGCTTCCAAGCGCGAAGGCGTTCAGCTTGACGCCGCCCAAATCCCCGGCGTACCTCACGCCGTACAAAGTCAACGTAGCCGTTTTATAGGCGGTGGCGCCCTTCTGTATGTCGAGGTAATAGACCGATGCGCCAAACCCGCCAATGTCGGCGTCTAACACATAGGCGTCGAGGTCGTCCTTGTTCTTGGTGGTTGTTTTGGTTCCATCAGCGGCGGTGACGGTCTGCATGTCGTTCTCGGAGTTTTCCAAGAGCTTGGCGGTCCCGATTCTGAAGTTAATCCCGCCCGCATCGAACAAAAACGCCACAGCCAGCGGATTAAAGTCCCAGTCGCCGCTGAAAAGCGTGTCGCCGAACTTGTCGGATATTGGCACAAGGCCTGCCACGCCAGTAACCCCGTCGGCAAGCTTGGCCTGAATCACGGCGTGCCGGAGTCCAACAGCCGGCTCTGTGCCGCTTTTGTCGGTTCTCGCGTTAGAGGTGTTCGAATTGATGTGGCCGATGTTGAGCTGAAGGTGGGTCGAAATGTCCTCGTTTACCTTCACGTCGAACGTGGGCCGGAACCGGAGCCTTGCGGCGGATGCGTTCTCATCGCCGAATGTCGAGGTGTCGCTCAATGATTCGGTGTAATAATTGATCCTGAACTGCCCGTGATATGTGAACTGCGGATTAATATCCGAATCGGCCCAGGATTTCCCGGCCACCATCACGGTGAGCGCCATCACCGCAAGAACGAACATAAAGAGTCCGGCGCGACTCCACTTCCCTCTGTCTTTCCTCATTTTCCGCCTCTCAAAAATTGATTGCCTCATCCCTCAAACACCTCTTCCAGAATCGCCCTCTTAATGATCCGGCGCTATTGCCCGACATCACTTCGGTTCTGGCCGCCCCTCTTTAAGGAAAGGCTCAGGAATTGCCTAATACTTACTTAGCAATGAAGGCGCCATCTGGCTGGGGTCTTTAAATTTACGGAAATGATCGAGATAACAAGCTTATAATCAACCTATTGGGTGTCATATCCGAAGCTTTAAGGTTCGTTCCTTGATTTCCTTTTGCTAGAAGTATGTTTGATAATGGATTTGGGGTGTTCCTAAAGTGAACACGGCTTTGTCGCTTTTATAGGCTGAATACTTCCACATCGTTGGCGGAAAGAATGGCGTTAAGCCCTAAAACCGAAGTTGGGGCGAGATTGCTTTGGCCGCCTTCGACTCCCTCGCAATGACAATTATGGGGGTTATGCAAAGGTCTCCTCCGCAAGTGAACAGGTATGCGCCACTACGATACCTCAAATTCCCCCACGCTCGTCGTTGACAATCTTAGGCTATTTGGCTATATTACCAAATAGGATAACATATGAAAGCGATGAATCTTAAAATGAGGGAGCAGGTGGCCGCCATGTTAAAGGCGATCGCCCATCCTACACGCCTTCTTTTACTGGAAGAGCTTCTCGGCGGCGAGCGATGTGTCTGCGAGCTTGTCCCGATGACGGGAGCGGACTTTTCCACCGTCTCCAAACATCTGACTTTGCTCAAGGCGGCTGGACTGGTAAAAAGCAGGAAGCAGGAACTGAACGTTCACTATTCGATCGCCATGCGAGACGCTGGGAAGATAATCGCGCTTTCGAAAATGGCGGTCAAGGCGAGATATTCAAGTTTTCTCAAAGCTGTTGGATAGTGGCCGGTAGCGGTTGCGCAAAATGAAAGCGACGATGAAGTGTTCAGACGGGTATGTGCGACGACGAATTTCCTCACTGTTTTACCCAGCGTCGTCGGCTAAAAGGTTTTCGGTCTTTATTTAGAGGAACGAGCATGGTAAATGCAACTTTAATCATGGCCATCGGGCTGGCCATCCTGTCCATCGCCTCGGGCATGCTGGGCCTCGGCGTGGCCTTTGCGGCAGTGCCGTTTCTTGGCTTCTTCTTACACGATCTGGTACATGAGGTTCAGCCGCTTTCCTTGTTCCTCAACGGCATTACGGCGTTGTTCTCGCTGTTTGGCTTCGCGCGTAGCGGGCTGGTGGCTTGGCGACCGGCGATCCTGCTCGCCATTGTCACCACGGTGATCGCGCCTTTTGGGGCGTGGCTCGCGCAGATTGTGGACGCGCGCTTCCTGTGGGTGTTCTACTTTGCTTCTGTAGCCTTCCTTGCCTGGCGCATGTTCCTGCCGGACAAGCCGGGCGCCACTGTCGCGGCCGAACCTAATTTGAAACTTGCGCTACTACTTGCCGTACCGATATCGGTGGCCGCCGGAATGCTCGGCGTTGGGCCGGGTTTTCTGCTACTGCCCACGCTCATTCTGGTCGGCTTCGAGCCCAAGCGCGCCGCGGCGGTTAACGCGCTCGCGGTGACACCGCCTTCGTTCTCCGCGCTCATCCCACACATCGCCACAGCCAAGGTTGATCTTACGCTGGCGGCGGTTCTGATAGTTGTGGGAGCGATGGGTTCCTTCCTCGGCGCGCGCATCACCAGCCTGTACGTGCCGGGCAAGCGCCTGAAGCAGGGCTTCGGCGTGCTGATCGTGGTAATGACTGCCTACAAGCTGTTTCAGATTCTTTACAAATAAGGAGATGGCAATGAAGAAAGTCGTGATTCACATTTTCCATGATGACGCGAGTAGCCTTGGCGCCGGCTCTCATGTTTCCGAACGCATCCGCCAGGTGAAGGATGAGCGCGGCGTAGACCTGGAAGTCTATGTTTTCGGCCCGGCCGAGAAGGCGCTCGCCGATCCCGCGCGTACCGAATACCGCGACACGCTGGCGTCCCTGACAAAAAATGGCGTGCCGGTGCACGTCTGCCGCAACACCGCCGAAAGCCTCGGCAAGGCCGAGGAATTCACGCAACTCGGTTTCACCCTGGACTATGCCCGCGATGCTTTCGTGCGCTATGCGCTGGAGGGGGCAACAGTGGTGAGTTTCTAATACGCTCGTATTACCGCAGTCAACTTGGTTGAGGTGAACGAGATGCTAGACGAGAAATTGCCGGATGCTACGTATGGCGTACCACGCGACAGCATTAAATGGCATCCGTGGATTGGAGTGGACAGTAGCATAGCCGGTGACGCGGCCTGCCGTCAGGTGAAGCAAGGAGAGGATAAGTATTAGCGTGGAGATGGAAGGTAAAGCTGGGGACAAAGGTGAGCAGGCCATCGGAATATTTGAACGGTGGCTTTCTCTTTGGGTGTTCCTGTGCATCGTAGTTGGAGTCGCATTTGGGCAATTCTTCCCCTCCCTCATTCATCTTCTAGGCGGTCTTGAGGTCGCCAAAGTCAACATCCCCGTCGGGCTTCTCATATGGGTGATGATCGTGCCAATGCTCATGAAGATCGACTTCAAGGTGCTGAGCGATGTGGGCCGTCATTGGCGCGGGATTGGAGTGACTCTTTTCATCAACTGGCTGGTAAAGCCATTCTCCATGGCGGCGCTCGGCTGGTTTTTCATCCGCCATCTCTTCGCCCCCTGGCTACCGCCGGGTCAAATTGACAGTTACATCGCAGGTCTCATCCTACTGGCGGCGGCTCCCTGCACTGCGATGGTTTTCGTATGGAGCCACCTTGTCAAAGGTGATCCCTTGTTCACCCTGACTCAAGTCGCATTGAACGACA
>Ga0315281_10006872_pt1 | contig 16101 bp, 25 predicted proteins | sample YL17G07_0_MG_FD_204540 | JGI IMG/M metagenome (GOLD analysis project Ga0315281, IMG submission 204540) | Sediment microbial communities from Yellowstone Lake, YNP, Wyoming, USA - YL17G07_0 | ecosystem: Environmental > Aquatic > Freshwater > Lake > Sediment | place: USA: Wyoming | collected... | reverse complement strand
AGACGCCCACCGGCCCCGAGGGCGTGCAGCCGAACACGCCGCTCGCCGGCCTCGCGCTCGGCTGGCCCGGTTCGCCGGAGGATCTGTTCATCGATGCCGACGGCAACCCGGTGCGCATCGACAAGGCGTTTTCCTGGGAATACCCGCTGGCGGTGCACGGGTTGATGCACAACGTCATCACCAACGCCTGGCGCGGCGACCCGTACCGGCTCGACACGCTGATGATTTTCATGGCCAACATGGCCTGGAACTCGACCATGAACACCGTCGAGGTGCGGCGCATGCTGAACGACCGCGACACCGAAGGTGAAATGCGCGGCGAGTACAAGATCCCGTTCCTGGTGGTCTGCGATGCGTTCCAGTCGGAGATGACCGCATTCGCCGATCTGGTGCTGCCCGACACCACCTACCTCGAGCGCCACGACGTCATGTCGATGCTCGACCGGCCGATCTCCGAGTTCGACGGGCCGATGGACGCGGTGCGGGTGCCGGTGGTTCCCCCGAAAGGCGAATGCAAACCGTTTCAGGAAGTCCTGATCGAGCTGGCGGGAAGACTCGGGTTTCCGGCTTTTGCCAACAAGGATGGCTCAAGAAAATACAAGGATTATCCCGACTTCATCGTTCGCCACGAAACCGAGCCCGGCTCCGGCATCGGCTTTCTCGCCGGCTGGCGCGGCGCCGACGGGAGCAAATCCATGCGCGGCGAACCGAACCCCAACCAGTGGGAAATGTACAAGCGCAACAACTGCATCTTCCACCAGCCGCTGCCGGCCTCGTATCGCTACATGCGCAACTGGAACCGCGGCTACATGGAGTGGGCGCAGCGTGCGCGCATCCGGCGCTGGGGCGACCCGGTCCTGATTCATCTTTATTCGGAGGTGCTGCAGCGCTTTCGCCTCGCCGCCCAGGGCAAATGGCCGGGCCGCCGTCCGCCGCCCCATCTCGCCGGCCGGGTCGAGACCTACTTCGATCCGCTGCCCTTCTACTATCCACCGCTCGAGTTGCGCGCGACCGATGTCGAAAAATATCCGCTTGCCGCGATCACGCAGCGGCCCATGGCGATGTACCACTCCTGGGATTCCCAGAACGCCTGGCTGCGGCAGATTCACGCCCATAATTACCTGTTCATCAACCCGCGCACGGCGCGCTCGAGCGGCATCGAGGATGGCGCCTGGCTGTGGGTCGAGTCGCAATGGGGCCGGGTGCGCTGCATGGGCCGCCTGAGCGAGGCGGTAGAGCCCGGAACCGTATGGACCTGGAACGCGATCGGCAAGCAGCCCGGCGCCTGGGGGCTCGCGCCGGACGCCAACGAGGCGCGCAAAGGCTTCCTGCTCAACCATCTGATTACCGACACGTTGCCGGGCGCGACCTCCAATTCCGATCCCATCACCGGCCAGGCCGGCTGGTACGACGTGCGCGTGCGCATTTATCCCGCGGCGGCCGACGAGAAACAGGAAGTGTTTCCCGCGTTCGAAACGCTGCCGCCGGCGCCGGGGACCGGCAAGCGCCCGGGCTGGCTCGCATACGTCGCCGGCAAGGGGACGGGAAAATGACGCAGCTTGCCCTGGTCATAGACCTGAACGTCTGCGTCGGCTGCCATGCGTGCGTGACCAGCTGCAAGCAGTGGAATACCTCCGGCGAAGCCGGCTACCTGTCGGACGACAACCCGTACGGCGCCGATCCCACAGGGACGTTTTTCAATCGCGTGCAGACATTCGAGGTCGGCGAATTCCCGAAGACCGAGACGGTGCATTTCCCGAAGTCCTGCCTGCACTGCGAAGATCCGCCCTGCGTGCCGGTCTGCCCGACCGGCGCGAGCTACAAGCGCGCCGAGGACGGCATCGTGCTGGTCGATTACGACAAGTGCATCGGCTGCAACTACTGCTCGTGGGCATGTCCGTACGGCGCGCGCGAGATCGACGAGCACCAGAAGGTGATGAAGAAATGCACCCTTTGCGTCGATCGCATCTACGACCAGAAGCTGCCCGAGGCCGAGCGCAAGCCCGCCTGCGTGCTTGCTTGCCCGACGAGCGCGCGTCTTTTCGGCGACATCCACGACCCCGATACCCAGGTGTCGCGCGCCATTCGCGAGAGTGGCGGGTACGCGCTCATGCCGGAGTGGGGCACGCAACCGGCGAACCATTACCTGCCGCGGCGCAAGACCTCCACCGAGATCCATCCGGACGAGCTGACGCGGCAGGATAATCCGCTGAAAGTCGACGGCCTGCTGCCGCGGCCGGCGACCAGCGAGCCCGCGCTGGACGACGTGACGAGCTGGTAAACCGTGCGGCCCGCCTGGTCGGTCATCATCTTCACCACCCTCGCCGGCGCCGGACAGGGGTTGCTCCTCGCGCTATTCGCGGCGGACGCCTACGATGCCGCGCGCGGCCAGGCCTCGCTCGCCCCTCAATTCGTCGCGGCGGCGGTGGCCGCATCGCTCGCGCTGGTTGGCGGCGGGCTGCTCGCCTCGTTCTTCCATCTTGGCCATCCCGAGCGCGCCTGGCGCAGCGCCGCGATGTGGCGCACCTCCTGGCTGTCGCGCGAGGTGATCGCACTGCCGCTGTTCATGGCGCTGGTCGCGGCCTACGGGGCCATGCATTGGCTGGGCCGGCTGCAGGGAGCGCTCGTCGCCGGCGCACTCGCCGTGCTTGCCTGCGTCGTGCTCTTCGCCTGTACCGGGATGATTTACGCCTGCCTCAAGTTCCTGCAGGAGTGGCACACTCCGCTTACCGTGGCGAACTTCGTCCTGCTGGGCAGCGCATCGGGGCTCACGGCTGCGGCGGCGCTCGCCGCGTGGCTGCACCCGGTGCTGGCGTTTCCCTACGCCGCCGCCGCGTTGATCGTCGGCGCGCTCGGCTACCTGACGCGGCTCGCGTCTCTCGCGCGCAACGCGGGCCTGCGGCCGAAGTCGACGCTGGCTACCGCGATTGGGGTAAAGCATCCGAAGATCGTGCAGATCGCTCAAGGCGCCATGGGCGGCTCGTTCAACACGCGCGAGTTCTTCCACGGCCGGTCGCGCGAGGTGGTGCGCGCCATGCGCTGGACGTTCCTTGCACTCATGTTTCCGCTGCCCGCGCTGATGCTGCTCGCTGCCGGAGATTCAATCTGGGTGCTCGGCGCGGCGTTCCTCATCCAGTACGCGGGGTTGCTCGCCGAGCGCTGGTACTTCTTCGCCGAGGCGAAGCATCCGCAGAATCTTTACTACCAGGCAATCTCCTGAGAAAGGAACGTCTATGGCGAACGATTCGAACCCGGTGGTGACCTATTCGAAGCGCGCGAAATTCGAGGACGTGCGCGACGATCTTAAGCTCGCGATCGAGGCAAAGGGGCTGGTGATCGACTACCAGTCTTATGTCAACCGCATGCTCGAGCGCACTGGAAAGGACGTGGGCTCGGCACGCAAGCTCTACGCAGATGCGCAGGCCTTCGTGTTCTGCAGCGCGGCGCTGTCGCGCAAGATGATGGAAGCAGACCCGGCCAACGTCGCCATGTGTCCGTACAGCATCGTGGTCTACGAGACGGTGCGGGAACCCGGCACCGTCTACGTGTCCTACCGCCGCCCGTGGCGCTCCGACGGTTCCGCGGCGTCCAAAGCGGCGCTCACGGAAGTCGACAAGCTGCTGGACGGCATCGCGCGCGAGGCGCTCGGCCTGCGCTGAGCCGCGTATTGGGGCATGCCGTGGATAATGGGTATGGCAGTACGGCAATTTCTTCGGATCCCGGCGGGTGCGGGACACAACAACGATAGGAGTAGAACCGATGAAACAGATATTTGCGATGATGACTTTGCTTGCCGCGGTGGGCGTTGCCGGACTGCAGGGCTGCGCCAGCCCCGCTAGCGCTCCGGTCGTCGACAAGCACCGGGTCGTATTTCACGTCACCGATGCCGATCCCGCGAAGTGGAACATCGTTCTGAACAACGCGGGCAACGTGCAAGACGAACTCGGCAAGGACAAGGTGACCATAGAGATCGTCACGCACGGGCCGGGCATCAACATGCTCAAGGGAGAATCAAAGGTGACCTCACGCCTCGCCCAGGCCATGGACCGCAATATCGGCCTGTATGCCTGCGAAAACACCATGCGCGCGGCCAAGGTGACCAAGGCAGACATGTACGGCGGCATTTCCTACGCGCCGTCCGGGGTCGCGCACATCATCCGGCGGCAGGAAGAGGGCTGGACCTACCTGCGTCCGTGATCGAGGTCCGACCGCAATTCAACCCCCAAAGAGGATTCCACCCAATGAAGTCGTTCTCGAAAACACTGCTGCTGGGCACGTTGCTGGTCTTAAGCGGCATCGCGCAACTAACACTTGCCCAAGACACGGCGGACAAGAGCAAGGGGAAATATCAACTCGTGTTTCATGTCTCCGAGAACAATCCCCAGCACTGGCAGCTTGCCCTGAACAACGCGATGGCGTTTCAGCGCAATGTGGGGAAGGACCGTACGCAGATCGAAATAGTCGCCATTGGCCCCGGGCTCGACATGTTGAAAAGGGACTCCAAGGCCGAGGGCCGTGTCACTCAGGCGATCGAACTCAACATCGACGTCGTGGCTTGCGGGGAAACCATGACTGCCACCAAGGTCACCGCCGCCGACCTGATCGGCGGCGTGCGCGTGGTTCCCGGTGGCATCATTGAAATCGCCGACCGGCAGCGCGCCGGCTGGGTCTACATCCGGCCATAGCCTGGCACAAGCGCGCGAGAGAATGGCGCTGCCGCCCGGTGCAGCGCATGGAACGCGGGACGCCTACCTCGCCGGGCAGCTCGACGTGCTCGAGGGCACCTTGCCCACCAGCAGCAGAAAATTCTCGAACGGGCCCATGTTGCCCATCGCTTCGCCCATCGGACCCTGGAAGCTCAGCCGGCCGAACATCATCGCGCGCATCGGGCCGTATTCCCCGGCGCCCATCTGGACCCAGCGCGGGGTCTCCGCGTGCATGATGTAGTCCATGTCGAAGTCGAGCTTGCCCTGTTTCGGCGGCCCGCCGTAGACGCATTGCGCCTTCCCGTCCTTTAGCGCGATGTGCAACTCGGCTCGCGGGCTCTGCTCGCATTCGGTGCGGTACATCTGCACGACCTTGAAACCGCGGCCCTTGTCGTTCTTCACCCAACCGCTTTCCACCAGGCGGCCAGTGAGCACCGGATCGGTGTTCCATGCCGCGCAGGCCGCCTTGCCCCACTCGCCCGACATCATGTTCAGGCCGCCCTGCTGCGCGTAGGCCGGGGCCTGCAGCAGGCAGCCGGCGGCCAACAAACCCGCGAGTTTCAGTTTCACGTCAGAACTTCATGCCCAATCCTACGCCCAGCGAATCCTGGTACATCTTCAGGTTGGCCTCGCCGCCGCCAAACCCCGCCGGGATCGAGCCGGCGCCGCTCACCGTCTTCTTCAACGCATGCATGTATCCAACCGTCAGTTCCGTGGGCCCCGTCTGCAAGGTCGCGCCCAGCGTGAGGTGGTCCTGTACGACAGCCGGGAAAAGGATGTTGAGGAAGGTCTGGCTGGCTGGAATCGGCTGCTTGGTCGTCGCGTAACCCGCCCGCAGCGTCAGCGACTGGCTCAACTCGTAGCTCACGCCGATCTTGTACGCCGTGGCATTGCGCCAGCCGAAGCCCGGGCCGTTCGATGCGCCCAAGGCGCAGGCGCCGGCGAAAAAGCAATCCGCCGGCGTGCCGACCGAGGCGAGCTTGCCGTAGTTGATCTGCAGGATGTCCGCGGCGATCTTGAGTTTCGGCGTCGCGTCCACGGCGATGCCGACGCCGTAATTCTCCGGGACATCGAGCTCGCCCTGGTTGCGGAACAGGCCGCTGTACTTGCCCAGCTTGCCCATCTTGCTCTTGGTCTGATAGGTGGCACCGAGCGTGACGGAGGGCGCGATCTTGCCGGTCCAGCCGATGCGCAGGCTCGCGCCGGTAGCGTCCTCGCGGCCGCGATTCGTCACGTTTCCAGGCGCCGAGGAAAAACCCGTGAAACCTTCCAGACCCTGGGCGCCAAACTGGTGGTACACGACGTTGAGGGCCGCGCCGATCGAATGATTCTGGTTGAGCTTATAGGCGACCGTCGGCGCGAAGAACAGTTGCATGTAGTCGACGCCACCCTTCGAGCCGCCGCCAAAGGCTCCGCCGAAGGGGTTGTTGTTGAAGGTGGTGTTCATGCCGCCATTGCCGAACACGGCGATGCCCAGCGCGAGATCCTGGTTCACCATGCGGTTGTAGCCGACGCCGGGAATGAGGAAGTCCTTGCGACCGCTGGCATCGTAGGTGCCGTTGCGGCCCGCACCGTTGCCGGTGATTTCCGCTTCCCGGATCGGCCGGAACCACTCCAGTTCGCCGTCGAACCGGGTCCCGATCCAGGCGTTGCCGGCGGGGTTGGTGGCGGGCGCGAGCGAATCCTGCGGCAGCGCGATGCCGACGCCGCCCATGCCTTTCGCCTTGAGGCCGAAACCGTGCGCGAAATAACCGAGGGTGGCGTGCGACGCGAGCGGCGCAAGCAACCCGGCTGTAGCCACGGCAAGCAGTGTCTTTTTCATCGTTCTCTCCCCTTTTTAACCCTAAATAAAAAGACTTACGTCCGCGTCGCGCGCCATCGGCAGGAAGTGCGCGGCGCCGCAATATTCCTTGACCTCGGGAATGAAATCGTCGCGGCTGTAGCCGAACAGATCCACGGTCATCTGGCAGCCGATCAGCTTCACGTCCGCCTCAATGCAGGCGCTGCGCAGTTCCTCGACTCCGGCCACGCCCTTATTCTTGATCGTCTGCTTCATGAGCGCGGTCGCCATGGTCTCGAAGCCCGGCACGACACCCTGAATGGCGTTCGGGATGTTCCAGTTGATGCTCTTGAACCAATCGGGACCGAAGGGCATTTTCATCGGCATCCCCGGGTTGCCGAGCGGACTCACCTTGAGGTCGCTGATGTCCTTCCGTAGCAGGCCTAGCCCGTAGAAGGTGAAGAACATGGAGACGTCCCAGCCCATCGCGCCCGCGGTGGAGGCGAGGATGAACGGCGGGTAAGCCCAGTCCAGCGTGCCTTTGGTCGAGATGATGGTCATCGACGGCGTCTGCTTCGCGCGCAGTTCGGCGAGCTTCTTCGGCAGCAGCGCATCCAGGCGTTCGTTGATCAGGCGATCCAGGTCGGATGCATCGGACATAGTCGACTCCTCCTCAGGGGTAAGTTAATACTCTGCGAGAGTATGCGTCAAATATTTCCGCTGATGGTCACAGTGGTTTTTCCTTATGCGGCGGCGCACCATGGACGGGAATGGTGTGCTCATACTCCACCATGTATATTTGCCAGATGGCCGATCCGATCATGCATGACGCCGCAGCGAAGAAAGCGATGGACTCGCGCCTCGCACGCATCGAGGGTCAGGTGCGCGCGGTGCGGCGCATGATCGGCGAGGATGAGCCCTGCGAAGACATCGCGCAGCAGCTCGCCGCGGCGCGCAAGGCGCTCGACCGGGCCTTCTATGAGATGGTGTCGTGCATGATCCGGCAGGAGCCGCCGGCCGGAAACCAGGGGCGCACCGAGCGCGCGGGCCGGGTCGCGGAGTTGCTCGCGCGATTCGGGTAATGACAACCATTATTGTTAATGACTGGACGCTGACATGAACTTCGACAAAGAACTCGACGCCCGCGGGCTCAACTGCCCGCTGCCGATCCTGCGCGCCAAGAAATCCCTCAATGACATGCAATCCGGGCAGGTGCTGAAGATCGTGGCCACCGATCCGGGGTCGGTGAAGGACTTTCAGGCGTTCGCGAAGCAGACCGGCAACGAACTCCTTTCGCAGGCTGAGGCGAACAAGGAGTTCATCGTTTTCCTCAGGCGCAAGTAGCGCCGTCGCACCCCGCGGCGAGGCCGCGCCGATCAGCGCTTGCGGATATGGAACTGGTATTCCCCGGGCGCGCGCTCCCGGGCATCGGCCAGTTCCAGGCCGGTCGCCTTGACCCAGCTGCGCACGTCCGCCCTGATCCCCGGGCAGTCGCTGATGAGCTCCAGCACTTCGCCCTTGCGCATGCCGTTGAGCAGCTTCTTCGCCTCCACGATGGGACCGGGGCAGGTGGCGCCACACACGTCGAGTACGGCGTTGGCGGAGACGCGCCGCGCCTTGCCCTTGCGAATGTAATACCCGGTCGCGCCCCGCGCCAACTTCTTGGTTTTCACGATCTCCACGTCGGCGTACTTCGGCCAGGAATAGAGGTCGTCTTTGGTAGAGGGGCAATCGGAAACCAGCAACATCACTTCGCCCGCGAGCAGATCGTCGAGCACCCGCTTGGCGCCCAGCATCGGCCCCGGGCAGGCCGAGCCCTTCATATCGAGGATGACATGCGGCTTTGGAGAGGTTGCCTTGGCCATACCGGCGCGCGAGCCATGCGGTACTAGAATGAACCAGTATATACCCGGTGCGATGATGCGCAATCTTCCGCAACTCGCGAGCGTCGTGCAGCACAACTGCGGCATCTCCGATGCCGGCTACGCCGGCGACTACGGCCTGTGCACGTTCCTGCTGAAGATGCGCGAGTACTACCGCTGGGAGAACGAGTTGCCGTTCTCGTGCACGCTGCCCAAGGACGAACTTGGCGAATGGCTGCACGCGCGCGAGCAGATGTGGGAGCGCATCGAGGCCGATGCATTCGCGCCGCTGCCGCTCGCGCGCGGCGCACTGGACCCGTTCGACGCCGCTGCCGCGAATCATGAGTTGCTGCAGCAGGGTTGCGTCTACGGCGCAGGCTACGGGCGTTATCACAAGCCGGTATTTTTTCTGGGCAAGCTGCTGCGCGTCGAACAGCGCGCCGGGTTTACGATTCTGGTCTCCTCCCGCGAGTACGCGCGCGAACTGGCCGCGCCGCCGGCGATGCTGCAGGGGCGGACCATCTTCGTGCGCCTGGAGTCGGTGCGCCGCTATCTCTGGGAAAAAATCGAGGAATGGCAGTTGCGCAAGCAAGACAACGCCATGGCGCGCGCGCTGGCCGGGTACGGTTTTGGCGCCGACACCGAAGCGGCGCTGCAGCGCATGGCCGGCAACGAGATGGAAACCATGATCCTGCACGAGCTTGGCGAGGCGATGGCCGGCGAGTTGCTCGGCGCTGCCTGGGGAGAAATGGCCGTATCGGTGGCACGCAGCCGCGCCGAACCGGTGGCACGCGCGGTGCGCGACCTGCTTGCCGACTGCCTGTCAACGCTGCCGGCGCTCCTCGAGCGCGCGGCCTTGCCGGCGCTGCATTTATATTTCGCGACTTTCGATGCCCCGCACCGCCAGTTGTTCCCGCAAGCTCTCGCGGCCTACGAGAAATTTGCGCGCAGCGGTGATTTGGGCCCGCTACGTCAGGTCGTGCAGGAGGGAAAGGCGCGTTGGCTGGCGACTGCGCAAGGGTTGCTCGCGCTCAACCCGGCTGCCCGGGAGGCGGCGATGGAATCCCTGTTGCCACCGTCTGCTCGATGAGCTTCTTGACGACGCGCACCATTTCCGGCGCTTCGATGTCCATGATCTGTTCGACCACCCACTTGTTGTCACCGCCCGCCATGGCATCGGACACTTTGGTGGCGAAGAAGCGCAAGCAGGCATAGCTTGGCTCTCCCCCGGGGCATTCGAATTCCGCGTACTCTCCGAAGCGGGCGTTGAGCACATCGATGAACGGCTTGCGGTACTCCCCCGGTCCGAGCAGGTCACGCTGGTTGTTTTCCATGGTGGTCGCCAGGTGCCCGGCAACTTCGCCGATCAGCGCAGCGCGCCCGGCATCGCTCAGCCTGCCGTACACCGCGCGGTCCACGAGCTGCGCGACGAAGGCGAGGAATTCGGTGAGTACGCCGGTCACCAGCCGGTCCGAGCCGAAACGGAATCCCTCTTTCTCCATGTGCTTGAAGATTTCGAGCGAAAGCTTCCACAGGTTGGCGCCGATCACGCCCGCGCGCTCGGCAATCGTGCGCGCGCCTTTCTTGCGCCAGCGGGTCTTGACGAGCGCGACCGTTGGGCGGGTGCTGATAATGGCCATGGGTGCCGGTCCGTGAACTATAGTCAGGAATAATAGACCCGGGAGCGCGTCATGTCTGAACTGAACATGGAACTGTCGAGCGGCATTGCCGCCTTCGAAGCCAAGGAGTTTTCGCGCGCCATGCAACTGCTGACGCCGCTGGCGGAACGCGGCGAACCGCAGGCGCAGTACCGCGTGGCCATCATGGCCCAGGTAGGCCTCGGGGTGGTTAAGAACTGCGCCACCGCGGTCAAGTGGATGCGCGCCGCCGCCGAGCAGGGCTTCGCGCTAGCCCAGCATGGACTGGGTTTCATGTACTTTCAGGGGGAATGCACCAAGGCCGATCCTGCGGAAGCCGCCCGCTGGTTCAGGCTGGCCGCCGATCAGGGCATGGCGGGATCGCAGGCGACGCTTGCAACCATGTATGAGAAGGGCGTGGGCGTCGAGCGCAATGCCGCCGAGGCCGCCAGATGGGCCGCGCTGGCCGAAAAGGGCACCGGCGCTGCGCCGCTTACTTCGCCGCCTGCTTCCTGATCCAGGCCTCGAAGCCGGCGGAGTTTTTCTCCAGGCCGTGTTCGTAGCCCGCTTCATAAGCTTCGTTCAGGCGCTGCTCTTCGCGCTTGGGGTTATGCAAGAATCCGCCGGCCCAGCCGTTGATGTACTCCGGATCGACGCCCTGCTTCTGCATCCGGTCGACGGTATCGTAATAAGGGGTGCTCATGGTTTGTGCGCTTTCCTGTATCCGCGTCAGCCTATGGTAACGGATGTCCGGGAAGCTTCAACTATGCCGGAAGAGATATCCTGATCCGCATGTGGTCGGACCTTGGGGGGGCGCCATGAAAAATTCGAGCGATTCGGAATCCTATATGGAGGCACGCATCCTGCAGGCGGTGAAGCTCACGCTTGCCAACGTCATCAAGGACACCGCCACGCCCCACGGCATGCGCCACCCGCTGTCGGACGGGACCATTCAGGACCTGCGCCAGTGCCTCGCGCTCATCAGCGCGCGCGAACGCGAACTCGCGCGAGCCGCGGGCAAGGCGACGGACGGCAAGCCACGCTATGCCGACGAACCGGCGCGCGAGGAAACGGTGGTCCACTTCCACAAGAAGAAGCCCGCCGGGGAAGAAAACTGAACAATGGCGGATAGCGGTTGCGGCGCGCTCGAACCCTACGCTTTGCGCGTGGTGGGCGACAGCATGGAACCCGAGTTCGCCGATGGCTGCGTCGTCATCATCGACCCGGGTTACGCGCCGCGCGACGGTTCCTACGTAGTCGTCGAATTCGCGGGCGACGTCTTCTTCCGTCAACTGGTATTCGACGGCGAGCGCCGTTTCTTGAAACCCCTCAATGCGAAGTACGGCGGCTTCGAACTGACTCCGCCCTACACCATTCGCGGCGGCGTGGTGCAGCAAGCGGGCAAAAGGCGCTCGCAGCGCAAGCACTACGAATGACGGATTGGCGCGCTCAGACGGTCGCGAGATCGAGTTCGTAATCCCGCCACGCCCTGTGCGCGGAAACGGCGCGAAATTTTTCCACGCGCGCCTGCGCGATCAGCATGCGGTCGAAGGGGTCCTCGTGGTGGCGCGGCAACGCGGCGGTTTCGATGGCGTGCGTATCGGACACCATCAGCAACTCGGCACCGGCCGCGATCATGCGATCGCGAAACAGCACCGGCGCGACGGACAGCTTGCCGAGGCGGTGCTTGATGGCGACTTCCCAGACGCTGGCCGCCGAGAATACGCAGGCCGATCCGGCGAGCAGCTTTCGCGCCGGGCCGCCGAGCCGGCGGCTGCCGACGAGCCACCAGATCGCGACCTGCGTATCGAGCAGCAGTGTCACGCGCGGCCGCGAAAGAGCCGCGCGACCTCGCGCTCGGTGGCGGGCGTGAACGCCTTGTCGACATCGCCGCGAACCGATTTCAACGAACCGAAACCCTTGAGTCCGGCGGCTGCCGCGATCGGCACGAGCCGCACCATCGGCTGCCCGTTCTTCGCGATCACGACTTCCTTGCCGGCACGTGCGGCGCGCACCAGCTCGGACAACCGGTTCTTCGCTTCAAGTATGTTGAGGCGCATGTTTGTCTCCGTGGCTCATGTGCCAAGTATACGCATGTCTGGCCAGCCTGGCCAGAGTGGCGATGCTCCGCGCTTCGTCAGTAGCCGCCCTTGCGCAGGCTCTCGGGCAGCCCGGCGACCTTGCCCGCCTGCTTGGACGGGTTGCCGGGGAAGAGATCGAACAGCGTCTTGTTGTCCACCTTGCGTCCCGGCCATTTTTCCTGCATGGTCTTGAGGATCGCGCGGTTGTTCGGCTGCTCGCCATTGTGGTTGACGTAGGCGTCGCGCAGGTAATCGATCACGTCCCAGTGGTCCTGCGCAAGGGTGATCCCCTCGGCGGCCGCGATCGCCTCGGCGACTGCCTTGTCCCAGTCATCCAGCGATTCCAGAAAGCCGTTCTCCGTCGTCGCAATCTGCTTGCCGTCCACTTCGTAAGCCATGGTCTCCTCTTTCGCGATTAATCCGTCCTGGTGCGCAGGTCGGCGATGTCTTGGTGGGGAATGAAGAGGCCGCAGCCGAGCTTGCGCCCGGCGCCCAGCCCTTGCTGTTGCAGCGCGAGCGAGTGCTCCGGCGCAAGGCCCGCCAGCATCAGGCTGCGCGTCTGGTAGCTGCGCGCCGGGGTTGCGACCGGCGTCACGCGGCCACACAGCATTCTTCCGGCGTCGATGCCGAGTGCGCCAAGTTCGCGGGCCGCGGCGGCCAGAAACGCGGTTTCATCGTTCGTGTCTGCGAGCACGACGCTGCGCGAAAACAGGGTCGTGATCCGCGACAGCGGCCGCACGGACAGACGGTCGACCCGCAGCGGCTGGTTCGCCACCTGCAGGGTGCGCCCGATCATGGCCGCGGCGTCGTCCAGCCGGCGCCGGGGCAGGCGCAGCGCGAGTTTGGCGCGACGAGAAAGTTGCAGCATGGCGTGCTCTCCTTCGGGCCGCAGCCAGCCGCTGCCCGAAGCCGCGCCATGGATGGTATGCAGCCCGGCGCCGGCCTCCTCGGCGAACCAGGGCAGCGCGGCCTGGACCGCCTGCGACAGCGCGTAGGCATGATCCACCGGCAGGCTGCGGCAGGTGATCGCGAATACCGCATCGACGATATCGAAGGGAGCATCCGCTGCGAGAGCCTCCGGCATGTCAATCCGCCGGCAAAGCGGCCTGCAAGGCCTCGCGGTCGAACCACCAGTCGTCTTGCACCAGCACGTCCACGACGTTGCGCAGGCGCGGCAGGAACAGCGCCGGATCGTTCAGTTCCATGTCCTCGATCCATTGGTTGAAGTTCTCCTGTCCGTCGACGCCGCTGTGCCGGCGCGCAACCGTGGCGAGCACCTGGTTGGCGTAGAGCAGCAGGTGATCGCGCTGGGGTTCCCTGGCGCGCACATCCACGAGGTAGTACGCCGTGACCGCGGCGACCGCCGCGCCGTCGGCGTCGGGCGGCGTCTCCTCGACCACGCGCTGCAGGAGGGCGACGCTCAGTTCCGGATCGACCGGGTAGGTTACGGCGAGCCAGATGCCGTGGCCGAGCGCGGCGAGCGATTGCGGCTGGTCCGAAAGGAACAGGATGTCGCAACACTGCGCCGCTCCTTCCCAGGCCTGTTCGGCCAGATACAGGTCGAAGGCTTCGCGCGCGGCGGCCCAGGCTTCGGCATGCTGCTCGAGCCGCACCAGCGCGCGGCCCAGCTGCAGCAGCAGGTCGGCGCGCCGCAGCGTCTCGGCCCGCGGCGAAAGCCCGGCAAGCTGGCCGCGCAGATCGGCGACCAGGCGCTTGAGCATCCCGGTGGATTCCTTCGCATCGTCGCTGTTGTCGGCGTTGCCGACCGCAGGGTCTTCCTTGATGTACTTGAGCGGGATGTACTTCATGCGTTGCCCACGCGCTCGGTGTACCGGGCGCGATAGACGAGCCGGTTCAGGCCGGGTGCCGGATCGTCGGTGAAGGCGCTGCGATCGTGCAATACGTTGTTGCACACGATGCCCTGGCCGCCCGCGAGACGCAGCGTGAACACGTACCGCGAGTCGGAGTCGAGGATTTCCTTGAGAAACTGCACCGCGGCCCGGGTGCCTTCGTCCGCGCGCCACTCGATGCTGCGCGTGCGCGCGGTGTAACGCATGTGCAGCGCGCCGGCGTCCGTCGAGAACACCGGGCCGGATTGAGTGGGACGCATCGCGGCGCTATCCTCCTCGTTGGCGGGAATGGTCATGGCGTCGGGCGCCGAAAGCGCCTTCACGTACTCCGGGTCCGCGTCGCGCAGCAGGAGGTAGGCGATCTCGGGGTCGAGCAGGCGGTTCTCGCCGCCCACGGCAGCGGGCCGGACGCAATGCAGGATGAATGCGCCGATGCGCTGCTGCGGGGCGTTGTAGTAGCCGTCGGTATGCCACAGCAGGCGCTGGTTCGAATAGGGGATATAGCCGCGGCCGGATTTTTCCGGCGTCACCTCGAGCGAGCTGATGCCGTCGTCGTCGGCGAGCGGATTGGCGTGCAGGCGCGCAAGGCCCAGCTGCGAGCCCAGGCGGCGCGCGATGTCCTTGTCGGCCACGCCGGCGAGCGGGCTGGAATACACGGCCATGTTCGCGGCACCGCACACACGCCGGATTTCCTGCGCTTCGCTGTCGCTCAGCTGGCGCGGATCGCGCACTTCCACGATCAGGTCTCCGGCGCGGCGCGGATAGCGCGCGAGCTTGTGCTCGCGCCAGCGCAGGTAAGCCTGCGAGCGCTCCGGCGCAAACGGATGTTCAACGGTGTTTGGCAGGGCGGCGTTCAAGGCGCGCGGACAGGGGTCGGGGGAACACAACGTACCGCATCCGCTGCTTTTTTGGTCGATAAGAACCCCGCCTATCCCCAAAGGGAGGGGTGCGAACGGTCCCGGCTATCTCCAAAAACCTCCGTCCTGCCCTGACTTTACCGGCGCTTGACCCCCGCGCGCCTGGCGCGTATCGTCTTACCAGAGTATCTTACTTTTCGAAAAGGCGGACGCCGTGGAGCACACCCGGGTCTCGAGCAAGGGCCAGATGATCATCCCCAAGCGGGTGCGGGAGGCGCTCGGCCTGAAGCAGGGGACCGAGCTCGCCGTCGAACTGCTCCCGGAGGGCGGCTTCGCCGCGCGGCCGAAGGCGACCGACCTGGCGGCCCAGGTGAGAAGCATCGCCGGGATGCTCGCGCACCGGGGCAGGCGCATGTCCGCGGCGCGCGAGCGGGCCGCGATCCTGGCCGCCGTGCTTGCCGGGGACCAGCGCACTAAGCACACCAAGCGCAAGGCGCGGCGGCGGTCGTGATCAGCGTGGACACGAACGTGCTCGCGCGGTTCGTGCTGGCCGACGACGCCGCGCAGCACCGGCGGGCGGTCGCCGCGCTCGAGGCGGACGAAGACCTCTTCATCCCGGTCACCGTGCTGCTCGAGCTTGCCTGGGTGCTGGGCGCCCGGGACGCGACGCGCGCCGAGATCACCTCGGCGCTGCGCAGGATCGTCGGCCTGCCGCGCGCGCATGCGCAGCATCCGGAGGCGGTGCGCCGCGCGCTCGACTGGATGGAGGCAGGGCTGGACTTCGCGGACGCGTTCCACCTGGCCCTGAGCGAGCGCAGCGACAAGTTCCTCAGCTTCGACGCGAACCTGTCGCGCCGCGCCGCGCGGCTCGGCACCCGTCCAGCCGTCTCCGCCCCCTGAATCTGTACAAGGCGCTGAAGGGCTGAGGCGAGCGCGTCGTGCGGGTTTCCGCCTTGCAGCGCCGCGCGACGATCCTCGCCGACCGGGGCGACCTCGAAGGCGCGTGGCGCAGCTTCGGCGAGGCGCAGCGCGAGGACCCCGAGGATCCGAACCTGGCGACGCTCGAGCCGCGGGACGCGCTGAAGAAGACCGAGGCGCGCCGCCGGGCGACGGCACGCTGCAATGGGGCTGGCTTGAGAACCGGCCGGCGCTGCGCATGCTGGCGCACCTCGCCTGGCGGGCTGCGGCGGAAATGGACCAGGGCGCTTCGAGCGAGCGGTTCGTCGCGCTCGCCGAGCGGCTGCTCGCGCTCAACCCCTCGGACAACCAGTTCGTGCGCGAGCCGCTCACGCGCGCCTACCTCGTGAGCGGCGCGCCGGACAAGTCCC
>Ga0315281_10006871_pt1 | contig 16104 bp, 14 predicted proteins | sample YL17G07_0_MG_FD_204540 | JGI IMG/M metagenome (GOLD analysis project Ga0315281, IMG submission 204540) | Sediment microbial communities from Yellowstone Lake, YNP, Wyoming, USA - YL17G07_0 | ecosystem: Environmental > Aquatic > Freshwater > Lake > Sediment | place: USA: Wyoming | collected... | reverse complement strand
CAATTGTGGGTGCGCTGGCGGGATGCGATGCAAGACGCCGGGCGCGCCGCATGGCCGCTCCCTGCAAGTGACCGGCAACGCCGCAGCGCGCCCGTCAGTGCGGCCAGAATGTTCAAGTAATTATTTCTCGGCTCCTTACTGCCCGAGTGCAAGGTGCAACCCCCAGATGATGCCGACACCGGCAGCGATCAAGGATACTTGCTGTGCGGTCGCGGCGAGCGATGTGCGCTTATGGAGGCCCGGGATGAGATCGGCGACGGCAACATAAATCATGCTTGCCGCGGCAATGCACAACAACGAGGTAATCCATTCGCTTGCCTCACGCAGCGCGAAATATGCCAGCAAAGCGCCGGCAAAGGTCGCCAGGCTGGATACGACATTGAGCATCAAAGCGGTGCGCTTCGAGTATCCCGAGTGCAGCAGAATGACGAAATCGCCGATCTCCTGCGGCACCTCGTGCGCGATGATGGCAAGTGCGGTGATGACACCGAGGTTGAAGTCGGCAATGAACGCCGTCGCGATGATCACGCCATCGACAAAGTTGTGAAACGTGTCTCCGACGGTGATCAACAGCCCCGAGCGTCCGTGATCGTGTAAGGCGTCAAGCTGGTCAGAACCATCTTCATGGTAGTGACGCCACAGCACCAGCTTCTCCAGCAGGAAGAAGAGCAGGATGCCGGCAAGAATGGTCATGGCCGAAACGCGATGGTCTCCCGGCCCTTCGAAAATGTGCGGGATCACCTCGATAAAAACCGCACCGAGCAGCGTGCCCACGGCGAAACTCACCAGCGTCGGAATCCAGCCGGGGCGCGCGCGATAGGCGATGGCGGCCGCGAGCAGCACGGAAAGCAAGCTACCCGCGAGACAACCGATCAGTATGGAAGAAAGAAGTGACATGGGCAGGTAGACAAATGCGCAAACGGCATTCGCATGGCAGGTTGGTATTTTCCCGGCGAGTCTAGCACAGTCACCTCTGCGGTCGCGCCATGCAACGCCGGTATCGCGATGCTAATGAAAATTTCCTAATTGGTGACAATTCTGCCAATTGGCGGCACGCCCTCTCCCCCTGCCCCTCTCCCGCGCGCGGGAGACGGGTGCAGCAGGGAATTCGCGCAGCAAGCTGCGCGCCTGCGAAACGGTCGCCCGATGCAGCGGGCGATGCGCCCTGCAAGGGGCCGACAGGCCGGGTGAGGGGAAACAGTGTCCTGAATAATGAAAACATCAATAACGGGCAAAGCAATGTCATGGCGCATTCATGGCCTGCCGCACCAGAGCCGCCATCGACTGCGCACCGCTTTCCTGGCGCGACCCCAGCCCCGCCACCACCCCCAGCCTGTCGGATGAAGGCCGATTCTGGCTCACCTTCCACTTGCCAGTTATCCGCACAATAGGCATCTCGATGCCGACGATGGCCTCGAGCATGCTGTCGATGAAATCCGCCGGTGCATCGGACACTTTCCATGGCACGGCCTGACCTGCCTCATGCACATCGCTCAAGGCAGAGACATGCGCGAGCAGCCATTCTTTGTCTTCAATCGCACGCGGGAACCCGTGCGTGTGCACCACCGCATAATTCCAGGTCGGGACCGCCTTGCCATGTTGGTGCTTGCCCGGATACCAGGAGGGCGAAATATACGCTTCCGGCCCCTGAAATATCGCCACCGATTCCACATCGCAGGAAATTTTCTGCCAGACCGTATTGGCGCGCGCCACATGACCGCGCAGCGTGCCGCACGCGCCCGCAGCAGGATCGAGCAATAGCGGCAAGTGATTCACGGCCAGACCGGCGCCGTCAAATGTCACCAGCGCCGCCAGGGGATGCGCTCGCAGCAACTGATGCAGCACGGTCAGATCGTTTTCCTCGAAATGCTTGGGCAGGTACATGTCTACTCCTGGAAAATCGGTGAACCTCTATTCATCGGACAGCCAGATCAGCGCGGCCATGCGTCCCGTGGTGCGATCGCGCCGGTAGGAAAAAAAACGTTCGCTGTCATTCACCGTGCAAAAGCCGCCCCCGTAAGCCGCCGTCACATCCGCATCGCGCAAGCGCTGGCGTGCAAGCGCATAAATATCGGCGAGATACTGCCCATTGGCGCGGCGCAGAAATGCGGCCGATGCGTGGGTGCTGTGAGAAACAAAAGCGTCACGGACCTCCTGCCCCACTTCGAAAGCCTGTGCCCCGATCGCCGGGCCGAGCCACGCGATGAGTTCCCTCCCTGGTTTCCCCATCGCTTCCACGGTACGCTCGATCACGCCTGCTGCGAGCCCGCGCCACCCCGCATGCGCCGCCGCCACCACGCTGCCGTCGCGATCGCACAGCAGCACCGGCAGGCAATCGGCAACGAGAACGGCACACACCACGCCGCGCCTATCGGTCCAAGCCGCATCCGCCTCGGCTACGCCATGCACCGCATGCGCGGCGACAACGGTTGTGCCATGCATCTGTGCAAGCCATTTCGGCTCGCCGGGAAGCATGGCGAGTAATTTGTTGCGATTTTGGGCAACATGATCGGGATTGTCGCCGACGTGCATGCCGAGATTTAACGTGGCATATGCACCACCGCTCGCGCCGCCCTGGCGCGTGGTCACCAGCGCCTTCACCCCATCCGCGCAAGGCCAGCCGGGGTAAATGAAGGAAAGTTCCGGGCTGGTCATGCGGCAGCCCTGACAGCATCGATGAGCAAGCGCATGTCATCGGGCAGCGGCGCCTCGAAATTCAGCGTCTTGCGTGTTTCCGGGTGTACGAAGCCGAGACGCTGCGCGTGCAATGCCTGACGGCCAAAATGGCGTATGACCTCGGCGGCGTCCTTGCCTGCGGCGCGCGCGCCATAAATCGTGTCTCCCTCGATCGGGTGGCCGATCGATTGCAGGTGCACGCGAATCTGATGCGTGCGCCCGGTTTCAAGGCGGCACTCGAGCAGCGTGTGGCGCGCAAAACGTTCCAGCACGCGGTAATGCGTCACGGCGGGTTTGCCCTTGTCCGGCGCCACCGCCATTCTGGTGCGTGAACGCGGGTGACGGCCGATAGGCGCATCGACAGTGCCGGCGCGCGCCACGCACCCCTGCGCCAGCGCGACATACTCGCGCTTCACGCTGCGCGCCTGCAACTGGCGCACCAGATCGAGTTGCGCCGTCTCGGTCTTGGCCACCACCATCAGTCCGCTGGTGTCCTTGTCGAGGCGATGCACGATCCCCGCGCGCGGCACGCGCGCAAGCGCGGCATTGCGATACAAAAGACCGTTGAGCAAGGTTCCGCTCCAGTTTCCCGCCGCGGGATGCACCACCAGACCGGGAGGCTTGTCGATCACCATGACCGCGGCGTCTTCATAAACGATGTTTAAGACGATGTTTTCCGGGTGAAACGCCAGTTCGTCGTCGCGTGGCCTGAGGGCGACAGCAATTTTCTCGCCGCCGGCGACCTTGCTCTTTCCCGCGGCAAGCTCGCCATCAACGAGGACCGCCCCTTCCTTGATGAGCACGGCCAGCCGGCTGCGCGATTGTTCAGGGAGCAGCGACGCGAGCGCCTGGTCGAGACGCATCCCCGCGCAGGCAAGCGGCATGACCACGACGACTTCAGTTGTCGAGTGCGCGGGTGGGGAAGGCAAAACGATTGCGTTATAATCGTCGTCTTCAAGTTCGAGGTCACCTGTCATTATGAAACGAAGTGTAGCGGCTTTCCTGGTCGTTCTCACGGCAAACCTTGCCGGCTGCGGACTGTTCGGCGATACCCACGATCAGCAAAAAAACTGGAGCGTCGAGCAATTCTACAAAGCTGCCAAGACAGATCTCGACAACGGCAATTACCTGGGCGCCATCAAGCTATACGAGTCGCTTGAAGCCAAATTCCCCTTCGGTCGCTACGCCCAGCAGGCGCAGCTCGACATCGCCTACGCCAACTACAAGGAAGGTGAGACCGCTCAGGCCGTCGCCGCATGCGAACGCTTCATCAAGCTGCACCCCAACCACGCGAACCTGGACTATGCCCTGTACCTGAAGGCGCTTTCCTTTTACAAACTGGACCAGGGCATTCTGAGCTGGCTGCTCGCCCAGGACCTTTCCGAGCGCGACCCCAAGGCACTGCGCGAATCGTTCGATGCCTTCAAGGAACTGGCCGAACGCTTTCCCGAAAGCCGCTATGCGGAAGACAGCCGCGCACGCATGGCGTATCTCATCAACACGCTCGCCAAGGCCGAAGTCAATGTGGCAACCTATTACTTCAATCGCGGCGCCTTCCTCGCCGCGGCCAATCGCGCTCAGACTACTCTTACGCGCTACCCCCAGGCGCCCGCCAACGAGGATGCCTTGCTCATGATGATCCAGGCGTACGAAAAAATGGGCATGAAAGACCTCGCGGCGGACACACGACGCGTGCTCGACAAGAATTTTCCCGGCAATCCCCTTGCCGCTGCAGCGCAGAGGAAATCGGACAAGGCGTGGTGGAAGCTCTTCTGGTAAGACTATCGAAGCGATGGCCCTATGTGCAGCGCTTTGCGCTTGTCTTGACCAAGGGGGTTGTGTCTGAACGTGTAGCCAGGATCGCACGATGAGAAGCATCGCGATCGGCACGAACGATGCATGCCTATCCGGTTTGTTGCCAAAATCCATCCCCTGTAGGGCGCAATACGCGAAGCGCATTGCGCCGCATGACGGAACACATTCGGCGGATTACGCTACGCTAATCCGCCCTTGTATCTACGAAGGCTAATGTCGCCTCTTGGCATTCTCAACTACTTTGGCAACAAACCGGATAGACAAGGAACGATGGACTACTGGAGCCGTTCGGCTGCTATTCTCTCCTACCGCGATTCTTCAGCGCTTTTGTCTAGGCAACCAGCCCGCCGCAGACCCAATTGAAAACGGCGCCGTGTGGCACCGTTTTTGTTCACCCGCCGCGCGGGCGGACGTTTCCCCGGACAAGCTGCTACTTGAGTTCCAGACCGGCCGTCGTCATGCCGGTGCGCTGAAGTCTATCGAGCGTGGCGACCATCTTGGCCGTCAACTGTTCAAGGGCAGCGACCTTCGCGGCTTGCTGTTTGAGGGCAACGATTTCCAGCGACTGCTCCTCGATGCGTGCAACCTGCTGCTTCACCATCGCCGCCTGCGCCTCAATGGTGCGCTGCTGCTTCTGATATTCGTTAAGCAGCATCGCCGGCAGGAACTGGTACATCACCGTCTCGATCTGGCCGTCGGCCGAATGCGCGACCAGGCCCGGATAGACGTCGGCCACTTCTTCGGCGATGAGGCCGTACTGGAGGGTGCGCCCCTTGGGGTTCTGGTCGCTCTTGTAGTGGAAGGTCACCGGGCGCAGCTTCATCAGCGCCGCGCTCGCCTTGCTCATGTCGGCGATGTCGTCCTTGAAGCGGCGCGAGGAGCTTGCCGTTCCGAGTTGGCCAAAGCTGTCGATGATCACGGGGATGGCGTCTGCGGCTCCGGTGGTCACGCCGCGGATTCCGGAGATGAAGGCTCGCGTCTGGGAGTCGCCGATGCGAATGGTGTAGCCTTCAGCCGCGGCGCCCCAATTGCCGATGTCGATGTTGAAGTCGCCGGTCGTAAGGTTATTGCCTGCGCCGTATCCTACTGCGATATTGTTGTTACCGGTCGTGTTGTTATGGAGGGCACTCTCGCCGCTGGCGGTGTTGGCGCTGCCGGTCGTGTTGCCGTAAAGTGCGCTCGCGCCACTGGCGGTGTTCTGGTAGCCGGCCGTGTTATTGAAGAGCGCATATACGCCGTCGGCAGTGTTGTAAACGCCGGTGGTGTTGTAGTAAAGCGCCCGAAAACCGCTGGCGGTGTTGTTGTTGCCGGTCGTGTTGCTATTGAGTGCAACCGTGCCGCTGGCTGTGTTGGAGTAGCCTGTCGTGTTGCTGGTGAGCGCATAACCGCCGTTGGCGGTGTTGTTGTAGCCGGTCGTATTGCTGTAGAGCGCTTGATAGCCGCTTCCGATGTTGAAGGTGCCCGTCAGCGTGAAGTTACCGGCATTCTCGCCGATGAAGGTATTCTGAGTGCCGTAGTTGTGAATGAACCGGTTCGCGCCCTTCATGATATTACCCGTGGTCGCCGTCGAGGGGTTCACCAGCGTGATGTTGCCGCTGATGCCCACATTGGCCGGTGGCGCAAAATAACCCAGCACGTCCATGATAACTTGGGTGCCGGTGGTGCCGGCGGGCTGAACCTGAATACGAGCTGCCGGGCCTGATGGAAAGACGGAGAGGACCGCCGCGTTGGCAATATACCCTGTCGAAGTGCCGTTAAAGTTGAGCACAGTGGCGTTGGGCTGTGCTGCGCCATTTGGCCAGAAATACAGCCAGCCCGCAGCCGGTGAATTCACGATAATGTCGACCGATATGGCCCTGGCATTCATGGGGACGCCGCAGATGCCGGTCGAAACGCCCCCCTGGGACGCGATCAGGCCGTTCGTGATATCAAAATCGCGCGTCGTGCTTGCAGTCAACGGGGCGGCGGCGCTCCAGGGGGTGCCGCGCGTATCCATGACGCGGCACGGGGTAATGGGCGTGAACACCAGGTCCGCGGCGGCGTCTCCGAGCACCTTCTGGATGGCGGCGACGTTGGCATGTTTGTCCACCAGCGCCGCCAAAAGATCGCGCGCCGCCTGCGAGCCGTAGAGCGCCGCTTCGAGTTCCGCCTGCGTGGCCGCCGCCAGGGCGCGCTGCACCCGATCATCGCTCAGTCCCTCGACCAGTTGGGCAACTGTATCGGGACCTTGGCCAGCGGCCATTTTGGCGCTGGTCTGCGCGAGCCATGCGGCGAGATTCGCGCGCGCTTGCCTGGATGACGACGCGGCAGCCGGGATGACGGTGGCATCGCTATTTTGTTGGGTAACCTGCGCGACGGTAGAGGCGGGGTCGTGTGCGGTGCTTTGGGCGGAGACGCTGTTGACGATCACTGCGAGCAGCGTGGCGGTAAGCGCGGAAACAGGCAATTTCATGGGGGAGTCCTCGATTCGATTTAAAGGGGGGGTCGGTTGGCGGCCAGGAAGTTACTTGATCTCCAGACCGGCCGTCAACATGCCGCTGCGCTTGAGCTGGTCAAGCGTGGCGGCCATCTTTGCGGTCAGTTGTTCGAGGGCGGCAACCTTTGCTGCTTGCTGTTTGAGAGCCGCAACTTCCACCGCTTGCTCTTTCAGGGCGACGATTTCCAGCGACTGCTCCTCGATGCGTGCAACCTGCTGCTTCACCATCGCCGCCTGCGCCTCGATGGTGCGCTGCTGCTTCTGATATTCGTTGAGCAGCATCGCCGGCAGGAACTGGTACATCACCGTCTCAATCTTGCCGTCGGCCGAATGCGCGACCAGGCCCGGATAGACCTCGGCCACTTCCTCGGCGATCAGGCCGTACTGGAGGGTGCGTCCGGCAGGGTTCTTGTCGCTCTTGTAGTGGAAGGTCACCGGGCGCAGTTTCATCAGCGCCGCGCTCGCCTCATCCATGTCGGCGATGTCGTCCTTGTAGCGGCGCGACGAGCTTATCGTTCCGAGCTGGCCATTGCTGTCGATGACCACGGGGATGGCGTTGGCGCTCCCGGTCGTGACACCACGAATGCCGGCGATGAAGGTTCGCGTCTGGTCCCCAGCAGATCCGATGCGGGTCGTGGCGCTTTCCGCCGCGACACCAAAATTGCCGATGTCGATGTTGGAGTTGCCGGTCGTAAGGTTGTAGCCTGCCGAGGACCCAACAGCAATGTTGTTGACGCCGATCGTGTTGCTGTACAGTGCATTCGCGCCACTGGCGGTGTTCTGGTAGCCGGTCGTGTTGCTAAAGAGTGCATCCACGCCACTGGCGGTGTTGTAGCCGCCGGTCGTGTTGCTGAAGAGCGCTTGATAGCCGCTGGCGGTGTTGCCGCCGTTGCCGGTCATCGTGAAGTTGCCGGCATTCTCGCCGATGAAGGTGTTCTGGGTGCCATAGTTGTGAATGAAGCGGTTGGTGCCCTTCATGATATTGCCCGCTGTCGCCGTCGAGGGGTTCACGAGCGTGATATTGCCGCTGACGCCCACATTGGCCGGTGGCGCAAAATAACCCAGCACGTCCATGATAACGTGGGCGCCGGTGGTGCCGGCGGGCTGAATCTGGATGTTCGCGGCCGGGCCCGATGGGACGACGGAGAGGACCGCCGCGTTGGCAATATAACTCGTCGAAGTCCCGTTGGAGTTGATCACGCTGGCGTTGGGCTGTGCGCTCCCCGCTGGCCAGAAATACAGCCAGCCCGCAGCCGGTGAATTCACGACAATGTCAACCGATATGGCCCTGGCATTCATGGGGACGCCGCAGATGCCGGTCGAAACGCCCCCCTGGGACGCGATCAGGCCGTCCGTGATATCAAAATTGCGCGTCACGCCTTGCGTCAACGGGGCGGCGGCGCTCCACGAGGTGCCGCGCGTATCCATGATGCGGCACGGTGTAATGGGTGTGAACACCAGGTCCGCGGCGGCGTCTCCGAGCACCTTCTGGATGGCGGCGACGTTGGCATGTTTGTCCACCATCGCCGCCAAAAGATCGCGCGCCGCCTGCGAGCCGTAGAGCGCCGCTTCGAGTTCCGTCTGCGTGGCCGCCGCCAGGGCGCGCTGCACCCGATCATCGCTCAGTCCCTTGACCAACTGGGCGGCAGCAGCCATACCCTGCCCTGCGGCCATTTTGGCGCTGGTCTGCGCGAGCCATGCGGCGAGATTCGCGCGCGCTTGCCCGGATGACGACGCGGCAGCCGGGATGGCGGTGGTATCGCTATTTTGCGGGGTAACCTGCGCGACGACCAGGTTCCCGGCGAGGAGGCGTTGCTGCCACATCTGGACGACATTGGCAACAGCAGCAGTCTGCACGTCGCCAAGCGTGAGCAGTTTGGAGGCGTCGGGCGGTGCGCCTAGCACCGTCCGTGTAAAACCGAGTATCAGAAGAATGAAGGTTAGTCTGCGGATGTGCATGGATATCTCCCCTGGAAGTTGTCTCTCTCTTGCACCTGAATCAATCTGTATGGGTTCAACCAAATGACCGTCGTTCAGATACGCCCCACCGCGAGTTTCGCCAGAACATGCGTGCCGATGACCGCGCCATCCGGATTGTTGGCGATGGCTTCCCTCACCTTCGTGCTCAATACATGCGAGACCTTCAGCACATGGCTGCCGGCAAGCACCTGGGTCGAATCGGACAACCCCGGAATATTCGCGATGAACGCCGCACTACCGACGCCCGATAGCGGGAAGATCCTGCCGCTGGTATCCTTGCGCAGTTTTTGAAAGTACGCGTTGGCGGCAACCGCCGAGGTGAAGTCGATCATCTGTACGCCGACCGCGCCGATACCCCCACCCGGCGCTTTGAAGTTGCAAATGCGCGCACGCTTCATCCCGTCCTGGCCTTTCAGGTCGATCGTCTCGTAGGTGGTTTCGCGTGGCGGGTCGAGCAGCGTTTCGACCACTTCGCTCGATTTCAGGAACGGGCAACCGGCGGCGCTCGCGGGAATGGAGACTGCTGCCAGCAATACGGCGGCAATGGCACGTCTTGCGGTTCGAACACCGTCATGGTTGGTACGGTAAGAACCCATATGCTTCGATTTGTGCATCTCAACTTCCTCCGCCGGGAGCTGCGATGTGTCTTTGTTCATGCATTGCTCCGCGCGATCGTTGTCCGGCGCGCATCATCGGACTACCGTCAGATGCGTAGACTTCCGTACAGACTAATGCAGGGGATGTTTCAGATCGGTTTCCGATGCGGCGCCGGAAATGCGACTCTCAGCGCGGCAACTGGGTAATGCGGGCAAGCGCCTGGGTTTCCGGCGAGGGGGCGAGATTGAAGCGGGATTTCAGGTGGCCGCTGCAGCGCAGGGGAAATCGGACAAGGCGTGGTGGAAGCTCTGGTAGCTGCGTCCAGGCGCACAGCGCCGGCCTGCGCTAACATCTGAGTGAGAGCTTTACAACTTCTCGACAGCCTTCGCAACGATCTGCCGGCGTTTGTCCAGATCGGCGCCGCTCAGCAGGGACTGTGTCTCGATACTGACCAGGACATCTTTCCTGACGGCCATGAAGCCGCCGCTTGTCTGCCATGCCTCGTCCCACGGGCCGCCAGTGGCCTGCGTCGGCGGTCGCATCGATGCGCCTCTCACATGCGCCAGCGCCTTGTCCATCGGGTTGTTGGGGCCCTGCGGCGGCTCCAAACTCCCGCTCTTCTCCATCATTTGCTGCATGCCGCCCATCATCGCCACGCCTCCGCGCAGTTCGCGAAAACCGCCGCGCCATTTCACGATGACGCGCACCTCGCTTGCCTGCGTGCCACTCGTCATCATATTGAGGATGTTGCTCGTCATCTTCTCAGGCGTCTCGAATTTTGCCGGGGCGGCCACCGCGTAAAGACACGACTTGTCATCACCCTTCGGCTCCTGCTTGAGCGCGCCGAAGATCGCCTCGGCCTCGGCGCGGGCCACCAGCTCGCACACCGGGCGCATGCGTGGCAGCATCGCGGCGCGTTGCTGCGCTAAGGTGTTGCCGGCGCGGCCATCGAATGCCAGCGGTTTGTCCAGCCTTTGCAGTGCGGCGTTCAGGAGGCCAACAGCCTGCTCGGGACGCGCGCGCGATCCGGCATAATCTATATCGACGAGGCTATCGCCGCGCAGTGCCAGAATCTTGCAGCACCCGATCACGGCGGCTTCGTCCCATTCGCCGGTGAGCGTCATGCCCTCCGGAAGCAGGCCCTTGGGAATCTGTCCCTTGACCTGTGCCGATACGGCTGCGCCAGGCAAACCGATGACACGCAGCGCCATGCCGCCGCCGCTCCAGGTCACGGCGACGGTGATACCGCGCAGATCCCGTGCCTCATAGCGGCAGGCGTTGCCCTCGTCGGCGGGTTCGCCGTAATCCGACACGTCGCGGGTACGGTATGGCGGGCCGGCTAGCGGCCCAAGCACGGCTTCGACCTCTTTCGGATCGAGCAGGCGGCAGGGATCCTGCGCGTCGGGCGCGGGCGATGCAATGCCGGCCTTCGCCCCCACCGCTCCGGCGGAGGCAGCTGAGGCGGGAAGTTGTGCCGTTCCGCTCTTCGCCCTGTCGCAGGCAGGGAGTGTCAACGTTATTGCAGACACAAGCAGCACGGCATATTTCATTGACGCCTCCATTTCGCAATCAGCATGGGCGGGACACTTCGACGCGCCGGTTGCGCGCCCGACCCTCAATCGTCGCATTGCTGTCCAGCGGGTGCTTCGAACCATATCCTGCTGTGCGCAGTCTGTTCGGTGCGATACCGTACCGGCTCGCCAGATCACTCTTCAACGCTTCGGCGCGTCGCCGCGACAGGTCGAGGTTGGCGGCATCGCCGCCGATATTGTCGGTATGGCCTTCCAGGGTCACGATCCACTCCTGCCTGACACGCAGCAGTGCGGCGATGCGTTCGACCGCCGGCCGCGAGGCCTCCAACAGTTGCGCACTATTCGTCAGGAAATAGATGCCCGGCACCTCGCTGCGGCAATGCTCGCCTGTGAGTCTGTCCTGAAGCGCTTCTTTGCCGGGCCGGTTGATGCGGACAGTTTGCGATACGGAACCCTGGAAACCGGCTTTCAGCGCAATCGGTGCCTGCGCATCGTCGAGCCACCAGAATTCGGCCTCACCCTGGTCGTCGCCCACGGCAAGCGTTCCCTTGACGTGCAGAGCCGGCAGCAGCTCGGGCACACCATCGACCAGCACGCGCACGTTTTCAAAACCGATGCGTCTGAGTGTGCCGCGAAAATATTTGCGCCCTGCAAACAATCCGCCGAGCATATTGCCGTCCCTGGCGCTGACCGCGCCGAGCACGATTTGCGCTTCGCCCGTGCGCTTGATCTCGTCGAACAGTTCCGCCGAAGGCCGTACCTGCGTGGTGCCCGGCATCGTATCGGGGTCGCTGGAGAGATGAGAGAGAATGATGCGGCGCGCCTTCTGCAGGTCTTCCGCGCGCGTGAACGACTCGGCCTTGCGTACCTGCACACCGCTGGGTGCTTTGGCGTCGGGCACGCTCCACTGTGATGAGGTGTGTATACCAGTGTCCGAAACGGCAATCACCATTGACACCGACTCGTAGTCGATACCCTGCGCTGCATCGCGGATCGCGCCCACCGCCACCAGTCCCGGCTCGATGCGGATCTGCGGCGCACGCGCCTGCGCGAAGCCGGCCAGCGCGAGCAGGCAGGCCGCAAACGCTGTTCGCCTCATCCGCCTTCCTTGAGTTCGCATGCCTTGATCGGCGGATCGACCTTGTGCCATTCCTTCTTCAGCAGCGGCGGGTCGGTGCGGAAATCCTTGCCTATCCACGCGACCTTGGCGTCGATGCCGGCGTTCATGGTCCAGTACGAATCCCATTTCCGGCACGGAAACATGCCGAGCTTGCCTGCCGAGGTAACCGAGGTCGCGGTCACCATGTCGATGTATCCGATGGTATAGGCGCCGAACAGGCCGAGGCCCAGGCCGATGCGCGGCGCCTGCAACGCCACCAGCACAGCGGAAACGCCGATGCTCGAGGCCTGGGCATCGCGCGCCTCGCCCTCGCCCTCCATTTGCGCCTCGGCCGAGGGCTTGCCGCCGATGTACTGCGTTCCGCTGCTGCCGCCGAACTTGAACGTGAATGCCCCGCGGAAGGCGTCGCTCTTGGTCGCCAGTGCCGGCGTTGCCATCAGGTCGAAACCGATCTGCACCATGAGCGGCAGGCCGTACACCACAATGGGGATGTTGTAGCGCAACGGCAATTCAAGCCGCAGTGCCTCGATCCACTGCCCGGACGTTTCGCCGCGGCGCACGATGTACTGCACGTCGACGGCGCCGGAGAAGTTCTTGAACTGCGTCTTCAACTGGCTCACCGCGCCGTCCTTGATCAGTATCAGGCTGGACACCGTGAGCCGGTCGGCGCCATTGAGTCCCTTCAGGACGCCCTTGGCCTGGATGCGCATGTCGAGCAGGTCGGAGGCGACCTCCATCAACTTCTTGCCCGTCTCGCGCGCCGGCTCGCGGAAAGGGTGCTCGCGGCCTTCCTGGTAGTCGCGCGCCGCTTTCTCGCCCTGCATCTGCGACCTTACCCTGGGTTCGAGACCTTCCTTGTCGCGGATTTCACGTAGTTTTCTCTGCTCCTCGGCGCGCCGCATTTCTTCGGCCTTGCGCGTATCCTCGTTCCGCTTCTCGCTCAGATCGTCCCCGTATTTCTTGACCTCGCCGTATGTCGGGTCTTCCTCGCCATTGCCCTTGCGCAATTGCAGGTCGAAGGCCAGGCCCGCGTCTCCCGGCGCGACATCGAGCGTATAGGCAAATCCCTTGATCTCGCCCTTGAAGTGATGGTTACCGGAACTTGCCTCGTCCAGCGCAGCGTCTGCCGACGCTGCCGGACTGCCCTCACCGGTCTTGGCGCTCACCCGCACCAGGTGCGGCTGCGTCCACAGGCTGGTCCTGGCGGGCTCCGCCGGCGTGGGCTTGTGCGGCACAACCAGATAGTTGCCGAGCGGCGCGTCATGCTCGAACTCGATCTCGCCGTCGGAAATCGCTTCCTGCAACGTGGCTGATGACGTGTTCACCACCGTGACCTTTTCCCCCCTGATGACCTCCCTGACCTTGCGCAGCGCGACCCCCCATACGAACAGGATGCTGCCCGGCTGCAGGCGGGCTAGCGCCGGTTCGGACGGATCGAACGAGAATGAATCACCATCCGGGCTGACCGCGATGAGAGAGCGCAGCGCCGCATCGCGGTCGATCGGGACGGTCGCGGCAGACCACTTCACGCTGAACTTGCGCGGTTCGACCGGCTGCACCGTGGCAAGATATGCGCGCAGAGCCTCGCGGCTGCGGCCGCTCATGACGCTGCCGGCATAGGGCGCGACGGCCACGCGCGCCGGAGCGCTCGTGCCGGGTGTGCGTGGCGGCTGCTCCTTGCCGCACGCCGTGAGCAGCAGAACACACGCGATGACCAGGCGTGCCAGTGCCCGCTTGCCGTTGGCGCGCGCGATAGTCGACATCATGGCAGCCTGGAAAGCACGATCCCGGCAAGCTTTTGTACTTGAGCCACTTCTGGGGCGCTGCTCCCTTTTATTTCTGCGTTCGCCTGCCACGCGCCTTTTCCGAACCACACCCCGGCAATGTTGCCAAAGGCAACCCGAAACGCGCCTTCGCCCAGGCCGGTCACAGGCGTTGCCTTGCTGCCGAGAATTTTGGCGCGCTCCTTGAGAGCATCGGCGGCGGTTGGCGTACCTTTCAATACTATGATGCCTGCCACCTCGCCAGAGCCGCGCTTGTAAGTACATGCGGAATAATCGCTGGCCATTCCGCCGGGCGCGGGCGCAAACCCGTTACCGAGCATGGCCTGCACGTCGCCGAGCGTGAGCAACTTGCAGGCATCTGGCGGCGCCGCAAGCACCGTCCGTGTGAAACCGAGTATCAGAAGGATGAAGGTTAGTCTGCGGATGTGCATGGATATCTCCATTTAGAGGCTGCTAAATACGCCTGACCACCAGTTTCGCCAACTCATGCGTGCCGATGACCGCCCCATCCGGATTATTGGCGATGGCTTCCCTCACCTTCGTGCTCAATACATGCGAGACCTTCAGCACATGGCTGCCGGCAAGCACCTGGGTCGAATCGGACAACCCGGGAATGTTCGCGATGAAGGCCGCGCTGCCCACACCGGCAAGCGGGAAGATCTTGCCGCCGGTATCCTTGCGCAGTTTTTGAAAGTGCGCGCTGGCGGCCGCTGCTGACGTGAAGTCGATAACTTGTACGCCGACCGCACCGATGCCCGCGCCCGGCGCTTTGAAGTTGCAGACGCGCGCGCGTTGCATCCCATCCTGGCCTTTCAGGTCGACCACCTCGTAGGTGATCTCGCGCGGCGGGTCGAGCAGCGTCTCGACCACTTCCTTGGATTTCAGGAACGGGCAGTCGGCGGCGCTCGCCGGAATCGCGACCGCGGCCAGCAATATGGTAACGACGGCAAGTCTTGCGACGTGACCGCCGGCATGGCTGGTGCTGCAAGAACCAGTATGTTTTGATTTGTGCATCTCAACCTCCTCCGCCGGAACCATCGTGCCCACGCTCACTGCTTGCCGCATTGCGCCGACATCCATTTGCTGGTCGATGAAAACTTGTAGGACGCGTTTCTTCCCCCGTTGGCCGTGTCGAACTCGGAATTGGTCTTGACGTGTTCCGCATCGATTTTCTTCATAACCAGGTGGCCGCGCATCTTGACGCCACCCTCCGAATTGCACTGCATCGTTCCCGCGATGCGCGCGTCCGTCTGCGAGGTAATCGCGTAGTTGCAGCCGTGGCTGTCCGTGCGGGGAATCAGCCAGTCTTTTGTCTGCCCGGTATTGCATACCTTGCGCACGCGGGTTCCTGCCCCATTGTTTTCGGCTTCCCTGATCATCGCCTCCGCTTTCGCGCGCTGATCGGGCGGCAACTGCGCCAGCGCGGCGCGCGCCTTGGCCAGCCCCTTGGCCGGCGGGCCGCCGCGCTGGGTCTCCGTGGTCTCGGTGATCTCCCATAGGCCCGGTTTCATCTTCCAGTTAACCTGCAGTTCACCCTCGGCGGCCAGTGCCGCACTGCATAGCGAAAAGCAGCAGACAGCCGCGACGCCCGCTTTCCATGGGCTGCTGTACCGAAGCTGCGATGTGTCGTAGTTCATGCATGGCTCCGCGCGATCGTTCGTTGTCCGGCGCGCATCATCGGTTTACCGTCGGATGCTTGGACTTGCGTACAGACTAATGCAGCGGATGTTTCAGATCGGTTTCCGATTCGGCGCCGGAAATGCGACTCTCAGCGCGGCAACTGGATGGTGCGGGCAAGCGCCTGTGTTTCCGGCGAGGGGGCGAGATTGAAGCGGGATTTCAGGTGGTCGCGGCAGCGTTCATAGACTCTGAGCAAGTCGGATGGCTGGCGCAACGCGGAATGGCAATGCATGAGGCCGCGGTAAAACTGTTCGGCGTAAAGATCTATCGTTATGCCCCATTCGTACACGGAAACAGCCTCGGGCCAGGCGTGTTGGGTACGCAAGCTCTCCCCAAGATCGTATGCCTGGCGCAGCAGCCGCGTCCGCAGGCGCTCGCGCAACGGAATGACCTCGGGAAAGTCCTCGCCATCCAGGAATGGGCCGGCGTAAAGCGTGAACAGCG
>Ga0315281_10006869_pt1 | contig 16107 bp, 13 predicted proteins | sample YL17G07_0_MG_FD_204540 | JGI IMG/M metagenome (GOLD analysis project Ga0315281, IMG submission 204540) | Sediment microbial communities from Yellowstone Lake, YNP, Wyoming, USA - YL17G07_0 | ecosystem: Environmental > Aquatic > Freshwater > Lake > Sediment | place: USA: Wyoming | collected... | reverse complement strand
TGGCCGCCAGCCCTTCGTGGACGAAGGCGTAAACCTTGTCATCTTCCTGGCCCAGGATTTGGGCGTGATCGGCGTAAGCGCAGACCCCCTTAATGCCGAACAGCAGGGTATGCTTCAGGGAGAGGACGTCGGCGTCCGCCGCCGGGTAGGATTTCAAACCCACCGTCTCGGCTTGCACCAGCATGGCCTCCTTATCGGCTCCCGGTGCGAAGGTGGCCGGTCCAGGGGGGAAATCGGCCTTGCCGCCGGCCGCTTTGACCTTGGCCTTGAGGTTTTCCCGCAACTGAACACTTTGCTGGATGAGTTTGATGAACCGCTGGGGGTCGAAGTCGACATTGGTCAGGGTGGAAAACGACGCCTTGCAGGTAAAGACGTTGACTTCCCGGTCGCTGATGCCGACCTGGCGTCCCGCCACCGCCACCTGGGACAGCCCTTGCAGGGAATAGATTAACAGGTCTTGCAGCGCCGCCACCTCGGGGTTCTTGCCGCAGACTCCCTGGACGGTGCAGGCCACGCCCTTCGCCGTTTGTTCACATTGATAGCAAAACATCTGGTGCCTCCCTAATAATATTTGTGATTAATCAACCTTGAGTTTGGTTACTGCGTCCGGCTCGCCGTACCGCCGAGCTCTTGCCAAGAATATAATCTCCCCCGCCACCTGCGGCCTTGACTTAAGGCAAAAACCTCAAATTTTTTGCCCCCGTCTGAAAATTTTCCGTATTTGGGGAATTCCACCGGTCTGAGGCGCAGCCGTCACGGGCTTAAGCAGCGATATGGATAAACCTAAGCACTCAATTTTCAATGACAATCGCTTTTCAACAATTTTGTTTACTGGCTTAACTTCAAAAAGAGAATGATCGGTCGCACTGGCGAAACGCCGGGGTTTTTTTTGGTAGCCGCAGGCTTTAGCCTGCGCTGCACCGGCGAGACGCCGGTGCCACCAAAAACGGGGCGACCCAACGGGGTCGCCCCGACAACTTTAACTTCTGGTTCCCAAGTTAAACTTGGGAACCAGAAGTTATCAGAAATTTGCCCCTACTCCAGCATTTCCTTCAAGGCCAGGAGTTCCTCCCGGATGGATTGCAGCAGGGATTTGACTTCGTTTTGCGGCGAGGAGGGAACGGCCGGCGAGACTTGCCGCTGCTGTTGCGGCCGGGGGTGGAGTTGCCGGCGCATGGCCGTCAGGCTGAGCTTCTCTTCTTCCCGGAGGCGTTTGATTTCGAAGATGAGCTGAATGTCTTGGGGGCTGTAAAGGCGGTGCCGGGAGCGCCGGCGGCTGGGTTTGAGCAGCTTCCCCTGGTCTTCCCAATAGCGCAGCACATGGGTATGCACCCCGGTGATGCGGCTCACTTCACCGATGGTGTAGAAGGCCTTGTGGGGGATGTCTTCTTCTACCACTTTCCTATAACAGCGGAGCGCCTCAATAAAAAATAGGGACACTTCCTATTTTTGCATTGGTTGGGAAAACCAGGTTGATAAGGTTCAGCTTATGTCGTCACTTTTTCAGCAAAAATAGGAAGTGTCCCTATTTTTTGCTGCCACGTCGGCTAACGCAGTTCCGCCCCCAACTCCCGAGCCAGGGCCTGGACCAGGGCCTGATGGTGCGGGTTGATCTCCTCGTCGGTCAGGGTCCGCTCCGGGTCCCGATAAGAGAGGCGAAAGGCCAGGCTGCGTCTGCCCGACGGCACCTGGTCCCCGGTATAGACGTCGAACAGACGGGCTTCCACCAGCCAGGGGGCCCCAAAGCGGTACAGGGCCTGGGTCACCTGGACCGCGGGCACCCCGTCGGGCAAGACCAGGGCGATATCCCGGTAAACTGCGGGGTAGCGGGGCAGGGCGGTAAAGAGCGGCGGCGCCGCGGCCTGCGCCATGGCCTCAAAGGCCAGATTGAAGACAAAAATAGAGTCCTCCAGGTCGAGCTGGTCGCCCACCTGCGGCTCAACCTCCCCCAAAAATCCCAATTCCAGGTCGCCGGCATAAACCCTGACGCCCTGGCAGAGGTAGGCGGGCAGGTGCTCCCGGCGAAAATTCACCTCGGGGATTTGCAGGCCCGAAAGCAACGCCTCCACTACCCCCTTTAGGTCGAAGAAATTCACCCCCTCGCGAGGAGCCGCCCAGGAAACCTCCTCCCGGGCCCCGTACATCAGCCCCGCCAGCCACGCCTCTTCCCGGGGCTGCGACGCCCCGGGTTGGGGCAGGAAGACCTTGGCGGTCTCAAAGAGGCGCAGGTCCTGGACCTGCTGCAGGGTGTTGCGCCGCAGGGTCTCCAGCAGGCCCGGGATGAGGGAGGTGCGCATCACGGCCTGCTCTTCGCTCAAGGGATTGGCCAGACGCAACGGGGTCGATTGAGAATCTGCCACCCCGGCGACCAGGCCATTCAGAAAGTCTGACTGGAAGGCATAGTTGATCGCCTCGCAGAAGCCCAGGCCCAGGAGCAGTTGCCGCGCCTCGTTCCGGAGGCGCACCTCCGGACCGGGGCGGCGGGTGGCCACCTCGCCCCGGGGCAGGGTCACCGGGATCTGGTCAAAGCCCGCCAGCCGGGCGACCTCCTCGATGAGATCCACTTCCCGGGTCAAATCATTGCGGAAGGACGGCACCTGGACCGCCAGGTTTTCCCGGTCCAGACTCAGGGCCGGCAGGTGTAGGCGTTTCAATAAACCGGCGATGGTCTCGGTGGCGAAGTCCGTGCCCAGGATCTGGTTGGTCCGGGAGACCCTGAGACTGAGGCGGGGATGCTGGATGGGGGCCGGGTATTCATCCAGCCGGGGGCCCACCACCCGGCCGCCCCCCACCTCGCACATGAGCTGGGCGGCCCGCTCCAGGGCGTGGATCACCCCGTCCGGGTCCACCCCCCGCTCGAAACGGTAGGAGGCCTCGCTGCTGAGGCCTAACCGCTTGGCGGTGCGCCGGATGGTGGCCGGGTTGAAATAAGCGCTTTCAATGAGCACCTGGCGGGTGCTTAAGGTGACTTCGGAATCCAGGCCGCCCATGACCCCGGCCAGGGCCACCGGCCGTGCGGCGTCGCAGATGAGCAGGGTCTCCGGATTAAGCTCCCGCTCCTGGCCGTCCAGGGTGGTAAATTTTGCCTCCCCAGACCGGGGCAGGCGCACCACGATCTCCCCCCCCTGAAGCTGCTTGAAATCGAAGGCGTGCAGGGGCTGGCCGAACTCCAGCAGCACGTAGTTGGTGACGTCCACCAGGTTGTTGATGGTCCTGAGGCCCGAGACCTGCAGACGCCGGCGCATCCAAAAGGGGGACGGCCCCACCTTAAGATCGGTCAACAGGCGGGCGGCGTAACGGGGGCAGTGCACCGGGTCCAGGATGGTGACCTTGGCCTTAAACTCCTGGGGGCCTGCAGCCGGAGCCACCCGAACCTCGGGATGATGCAAGGGCACATTCAGCAGGGCCGCCACCTCCCGGGCCAGGCCCAGGATGCTCAAACAGTCGGAACGGTTGGCGGTCACCGCCACTTCCAGAACCACGTCAGAGAGGTTGAGGGCCTCGGCCAGGTCCTGGCCCAGCGGCAAATCCTGGGGAATATCCATCAGGCCCACGTGGTCCTGGGACAGCCCCAGTTCGTCTTCGGCACAGAGCATCCCTTCGGAGGCGATGCCCCGAATCTTGGTGGCCTCGATTTTCTGGCCGCCGAAGACCGCCGCCCCCACCGGGGCAAAAGGATAGAGACGGCCCAATTCCAGGTTAGGCGCGCCGCACACCACCCGATGGGTGTGGCTGCCGGTGCTCACTTCGGCTAGCCGCAGACGATCGGCCTGGGGATGGGGCGCGACCGCAGTAACCCGAGCCACCACCACCCCGGAAAAACCGGGGGTTATCCTTTCAATGCCCTCCACTTCCAGGCCTGCCATGGTGAGGCGGTCCGCCAGGACCTCCGGCGCCACGGCGAGCTCGACAAAATCCGTTAGCCAGTTGAGAGAAAGACGCATAATGGCCTAATTTAACCCGCGAAGCGGGAAAACTCAATAAGTTGCCGGCCAAAAACTTTGTAGGGGCGGCTCGCGAGCCGCCCCTACAATAAAATGAAGGCCCCGGCAAAGGGACCTTTTGCATCCTGCCATTCTATGCCCTCATGAAAATCCGCCTTGATCAATCACGATTTACTTCCCCGGGCCATATTCTGCAACACGCCGGGGGCAATTACGGTGATCTTTCCCTTATCCACTTCTATCACCCCTTCACTTTTTAATCGGGACAAGGTTCGGGACAGGGTCTCACTAATCGTCCCAAGATAGGCGGCCAGGTGAGTCTTGGTGGTGGGCAATTCGAACGTCAGTCCTGTATCGATCCGGCCGTGCGTCTCTTGGCAGCGCTCTAAAATATAGCGGGCCAGGCGCGCCGATACTTCTTTCAAAGACAGATCTTCCAGTTGCCGGGTCAGGTGCAGATTCAGGCGGCTCAAGGTGGCCAGCATATTGCGGGCCAGGTTGGGCGAGGCCGCCAGGTGCCGCAGGAAGGCGGCCTTGGGAAAAAACAGGGTCTGGCAATCCTCCAGGGCCATGGCCGTGGCCGGATAGGGGGCCTCGCCGAAGACCGCGGCCTCGGCAAAGCTCTCCCCCGGACCCACCAGCCGGAGGATGTATTCTTTGCCGTCCAGCGAACTCTTCACCAGCTTGACATAACCGCTGACCAGGATGTAAAACCCCTGGGCCTCCCGGCCCTCCCAGAAGATGGTGTCTTGCCGGGAAAAATCCTTCCCCACCGCCATCTGCGTCAGGGTCTCCAGGTCTTGGGCCGCCAATCCTGAAAAGAGATGCACCCGGCGAAGAATCTCGGTTTTTTTGATATCCATGTTGGTCGTCCGGTACTTTGCCTTTTTCCGGAATGTTACCCATTCGGTCCGTTTTATCAAGAAGTTTATCCAATTTGCAGAGTGGATCGAGGGCAGGACGTAGACCTAGTGTTCCTGCCAGCGGCCGGTGATGGCTGATCCTGGCGGACCGAGCTCCTGTAACCGCAGGTTCACCGCGGCCGGCATGATGGGACGCCTTTCCCGGAGAAGACTGACGTCAGACATTTCAAGTTGACGCCCCATGAGGGTGTTTGATAGATTGCTGCTAGGATTACCTTGTCATCCCGAAGCTCAAATCCGGAAAGGGCCGTCATCCCCCTCGAAAAGGAGGCGTTAATGATCCGGCAAAAATGGACCATGCTTGTCTTATCCCTGGTGATTCTCCTAGCCTCAGGCTGCGGCCGCGCCCCGGAAAATGAGATCCGCCTCGGCGTCAACGCCGAACTCACCGGCAGCAAACCCACGGTGGGCGACTCCTGCAAAAACGCCATGGAACTTCTGGCCGCTCAGGTCAATGCCAGGGGCGGCCTGAAGCTGGGGGATAAGCAATACCTCATCAAGCTGTTTGTGGAAGATAATGAAGACAAGGCCGAGTCGGCCGCGGCCGCCGCCCAGAAGCTCATCAGCCAGAACAACGTCCTGGCCGTCATCGGCCCCAACGCCTCGGGCAACGCCATCCCCGCGGCCCGCATCTGCGAAGACGCCGGGGTCATCATGATCAGCCCCTGGTCCACCAACCCCAAGACCACCGAAGGCAAGAAATTCGTCTTCCGGGCCTGCTTCATCGATGATTTCCAGGGCCAGGTGATGGCCAAGTTCGCCCGGGATAACCTCAAGGCCCAGACCGCCGCGGTGCTCTATGACGTGGCTTCGGAATACAACAAGGGCATCGCCGAGTTCTTCCAGAAATCCTTTGAGTCCCTGGGCGGCAAGGTGGTGGCCTTCCAGTCCTACACCAAGGACGACAAGGACTTCTCCTCCCAGCTCACCACCATCAAGGCCGCCAACCCCGGGGTCCTGTTCCTGCCCAACTATTACAATGAAGTGCCCCTGCAGGTGCAGCAGGCCCGGCGCCTGGGACTCGCCTGCCCCTTCATCGGCTCCGACTCCTGGGGCAGCCCGGAAATCCTGACCCTGTGCGGGGTGGAGCTGGAAGAATCCTTCTTCAGCACCCACTATGCCCCGGATATCGCCACGGACACCGCCCAGAAATTCATCCGGACCTACGAAGCCAGATATGGCAAAAAGCCCGACGACGTGGCGGCCCTCACCTACGACGCCGGCAAGTTGCTGCTGCAGGCCGTCAGCCAGGCCGGAGCCCCGAGCCGCCAGAAGGTGCGGGACGCCCTGGCCGGGGTCCAGGAATTTGAAGGGGTGACCGGCTCCATGAAATTCCGCGGTACCGGCGATCCCATCAAGAGCGCGGTCATCCTCCACGTCAAGGATTGCAAATTTAAGTATTATTCCACCGTTGCTCCGTAAATAACGTTAACCCTTAAGGGCGACCCGCTGGGTCGCCCCTGCTCCTTAACAAAAATCCTTCCGGAAACTCATGTTCCAACTCCTGGCGCAAAATGTCCTGAACGCCCTGCAACTGGGGAGCGTCTATGCCCTTATCGCCCTGGGCTACACCATGGTTTACGGCATCCTCACCATGATCAACTTCGCCCACGGCGATATCTTCATGGTGGGCGCCTACCTTGCCCTGGCCGGAGCCGTCTTTCTCCTGGGCCTGCCCGTGGGGCTGCCCCTGTTTTTGGTCTTCACCGGGGCCCTGGCCTTCAGCATGCTGCTCACGGCGCTTTTGGGCGTCACCATCGAACGCCTGGCCTACCGCCCCCTGCGCGCCGCGCCCCGGGTCTCGGCGGTGATCACCGCCCTGGGAGTGGGCCTCTTCCTGGAAAACTTCACCCTGGGCCTGCTGGGGCCGGAACCCCGGCACTTTCCCACCCTGATCACCACGACCTCCTGGGAAGTGGCCGGCCTCACCATCACCCCGCTGCAAGTGCTCATCATCCTGCTGGCCGCGGCTTTGATGATCGCCCTGGACCTCCTGGTGCGCCGGACGCTTTTGGGCATGGCCATGCGGGCCATCTCCTATAACCGCCCCATCGTGCCCCTCATGGGGGTGCCGGTGGACCGGGTCATCTCGCTGACCTTCGCCATCGGCTCGGCCATTGCCGCGGCCGGCGGCCTGATGTACGGCCTGGCCTACCCGGTGCTGGACCCCTACATGGGCATCCGCATCGGCTGGTGGGCCTTCATCGCCGCGGTGGTGGGCGGCATCGGCAATATCCGGGGCGCCATGCTGGGAGGCTTCATCCTGGGAACGGTGGAGGTTTTCACCCCGCTCATCCTGCCGTCTTCCACCTACCGGGACTTCGTGGCCTTCTCGCTGCTGCTGTTGCTCCTGGTCTTCAAACCCACCGGCCTCCTGGGCCGCCCGGTGTTTGAGCGGGTGTAGGGGCACAGCTTGCTGTGCCCTGGTTAGACCATAGGGCCTGGTCGCACAGGTAGCTTCTCGCCTGTGCCTTATGGTGCGCAAGCCGCACCCTACATGGCGGGCGAGACGCCCGCCCTACAAACCATACTGACCACTGGCCACTCTTAAAGATGAAAATTACTGATACGCCAAAAAAACTGCTAATCTACCTCGCCGCCGCCCTCCTGCTGGCCGTGGCCTGGGTCTTGCCGGATACCGGCCTGCTCAACCCGTACGTGGTGCAGATCCTCATGTACGTGGGGATCAACATGATCCTCACCCTCTCCCTCAATCTGGTGAACGGCTACATGGGGGAGTTTTCCGTGGGCCACGCCGGCTTCATGGGCATCGGCGCCTACGTCGCCGCCATCCTGACGGTGGCGGTGCTGCCCCGAGACTTTGCCCTCTGGCTCTTTCCCGTAGTGCTGGTGACCGGGGGGCTGGCCGCGGCCGCAGCCGGCCTCATCGTGGCCTATCCCTCCTTCCGCACCCGGGGTGATTACCTGGCCATCGTCACCCTGGCCTTCAACATGATCGTCAAGAGCGTGCTGGAAAACATCGACGCCCTGGGCGGCCCCCGGGGCTACCTGGGCATGCCCCGCCTCACCAACCTCTTCTGGGTGGTGGCCTGGGTCATGATCACCCTGCTGGCGCTGCGCAACCTGGTGCACTCCAACTTCGGCCGGGGCATCATGGCCATCCGGGAAGACGAGATGGCCGCCAACCTCACCTCGGTGGACACCCGGCGGCTCAAGCTCTACGCCTTCCTGATTTCGGCTTTTTTCACCGGGGTGGCCGGGGGCCTGTACGCCCACCTGCTGCAATTCATCAACCCCCGGAGCTTCTCGATTCTCAAGTCCACCGACATGCTGGTCATGGTCTACCTGGGCGGCGTGGGCAGCCTCACCGGCTCGCTGCTCGGGGCGGCCATCTTCACCGTGCTCATGGAACTGCTGCGGCCCCTGGGCCTGTGGCGCTGGGTGGTGGGGCCGCTCTTGCTGGTCCTGCTCATGATCTTCAGGCCCCAGGGCCTCATGGGCTTCAAAGAAGCGCGCTGGCTGAGGCCGGCCAGGTGGTTCGGGGGCGGGGGTTCAGGGCCGAAGACCGCGATCGAGTGAAGATTTTCTAGTTTGTCCTCGTTCCCAAGTCGCCTGTGGGAATGATATGCAGCCTAAGCTAAACTTGGGAGCGAGAAAAAAAAGAAAAATGTGGCACAGGCGCCTCGCCTGTGCACAGCCGGGGCGGCTGGGCCCCACAAAATCAAAACTATGTCACCCTTGCTAGAAGTCATTGAATTATCCCACCATTTCGGCGGCCTCCAGGCCATTGCCGATTTTTCCTTGCAGGTGGAGGAAGGTGAGCTGGTGGGACTCATCGGCCCCAACGGCGCCGGCAAGACCACCATCTTCAATCTCATCACCGGAGTCTTCCGCCTCGGACAGGGGCGGATTCGGTTTCAGGGCCAGGACATCAGCGCCTGGGCGTCCCACCGCATCACCGCCGCCGGCATCGCCCGGACCTTCCAGAATATCCGCCTTTTTAAGGAGTTGAGCGTCCTGGACAACGTCCGCCTCGGGGCCTTTTCCCAGCATCGCTACAGTCTATTCGACGCCCTGCGCCGCAGCCGCACTTTTGTGGAGGAAGAACGGAGCCTGACCCGGCGGGCCCTGGACTTGCTGGAACGCTTCCAATTGAGCCATTATGCCGAGACCCCGGCCCGGCACTTGCCTTACGGGGAGCAGCGCCGTTGTGAAATGGCCCGGGCCCTCATCGGCGGCCCTCGGCTGCTCCTCCTGGACGAGCCCGCCGCCGGCATGAACCACTCCGAGGCGGAGGATTTGATCCGCATCATCCGGGAGTTGCAAGACGAGTTCCGGCTGACCATCATCCTGATCGAGCACCAGATGCGGGTGGTCTTGAACCTCTGCCAGCGGGTGACGGTCCTGGACTTCGGTTGCACCATCGCCGCCGGGCCGCCCGCCGAGATTCAGCATCACCCCGCGGTCCTGGAGGCTTATTTGGGCCGGGATGGCGCGATAAGCGAGGAAGATGAGGCAGAAACGGCTGCCACGGCCTGATTAATTTGGGGGGGAAAGGGGGAAGAGGGGAAAAGGTTAAAAGGTAAATGCTGATTCTGGTTTTATCCTTTTCCCCCTTTCCCCTTTTAACCCAAGCTTATAAGACCACTGTTGTAAGTATAAAACACCGATGACCGAACAATCCTTGCTCGAAGTCGAAGATTTATGGGTCTCCTACGACCGCATCAGCGCGGTGCGGGGGGTCTCTTTTACCGTGGGGGCCGGCGAGATCGTCACCCTCATCGGGGCTAACGGCGCCGGCAAGTCCACCATCCTGCGGGCCGTCTCGGGCCTCTTGCCCGTGGCCCGGGGCCGGATTTCCCTCTCCGGCGAGGACCTGCTCCAAGTACCGGCGCACCTCCGGGTCCTGCGGGGAGTGGCCCACGTCCCGGAAGGGCGGGGCATCTTCGGCAACCTGACGGTCCTGGAAAATCTGCGCCTGGCGGCTTATGTGCGCCGGGACGGCCTGGTCCAGGGCGACCTGGAAGAAGTCTTCCAGCTCTTTCCCCGCCTTAAGGAGCGGCGCCACCAGTGGGGCAACACCCTGTCGGGCGGGGAGCAGCAAATGCTGGCGGTGGGGCGGGCCCTGATGAGCCGGGCGAATTTGATGCTGCTGGATGAGCCCTCCATGGGGCTGTCCCCCCTCCTGGTGCGGGAGATCTTCCGGGTGATCCGGCGCATCAACCGCCAGGGAGCCGCCATCCTGCTGGTGGAGCAGAACGCCAACCTGGCCCTGGAGGTGGCCCACCGGGCCTATATCCTGGAGACCGGGGAGATCGCCCTGTCCGGCGCCGCCGCCGAACTGCGCCACCACCCCCAGGTTCTGGAAGCCTACTTGGGCGGGAGTTGAAAAAAATAGGGACACTTCCCATTTTTTTCTATATTTTATCTCTGGCTATATTAGGTATGCGTAGAAAAATAGGAAGCGTCCCTATTTTTTTATGGCTCTTCGATCTTCTCGATGTGGTGGACCCGGAGGAAGACCCCGGGCCTCAAAGGGGAGAGCTCGCCGTAGATCAGGACGGGGTCCAGGCGCTTGATCGCCTTGTACTTTTCCTCCTGCTCCGGGCTCAAAGCCGCCAGGTCGTAGTAGCCCTCCATCCTTTCTGAATCGTAGATGGCGAACCAGCGCAGTTGGAACCAGCGGATGGGGTAGCGGGGCAGGGTCAGGTAATTGCGGGCCATGGCCGGATCATAGGTGAGATATTGCCAGAAATAGGCCTTGACCCGGATCAGGTCACCGGCTTGCAGACCGGCCTTGGCGGGGTCCAATAATTCCTGGTAGTCGATGGGCTTATAGGCCTGGGGCTCAATCGGCGCCGGCACCGGCCGCAGTTCGCCGCAGGCACACACCCATACCAGGCAGCCGGCCAGGATCAGTCCCAATAATCGCACCATTATGTTTCCTTGCCTTTAATGGGGGCGGGGAGACCCCGCCCCAACGGTTCACTTCTCCAAAAATACGTGCGCCAGAACCCGGGCGTCCCCTATAAGGTTGCTCAGCAGGCAGAATTCGTTGGGCTGGTGGGCGGTGTCGCTCACCGTCATCCACACCGCCGCCGGCAGGCCCTGCTGGCGGAAAAAGGCCGCTACGGTGCCGCCGCCGATGCCCCGGGGCTTGGCCTCCCGCCCGTAAACCTCCCGGATGGCCCTCTGCAAGGCCAGCACCACCGGGGCCTCCGGGGCCGTGGCGGGCGCGGCCTGCAAATCCTGCACCGGCTCCACTTCCAGGGTCACCCCAAACCTTTGCGCCACCTCGGTCCCGATGGCCCGGACCCGCTCCTGCACCCGTGCCAGATCGATCTCCGGCAACACCCGGCAATCCAGGTAGAAGACGTCCCGCCCCGGAATGGTGTTGATATTGCCGACGTTGGCCTCCTTGCGGGTGGGCTCGAAGGTGGACTCCGGCGGCCGAAACAGCGGATTTTGTAAGGGAAACTCCCGGTGCAGCTCTTCCAGGGCGACGATGACATGGGCGCAGGCCCGCAGGGTGTTGCGCCCCAACTGGGGCCGGGAGGCGTGGGCCTGCTGGCCCAGCAAGGTGAGCCGCAGCCACAGGATGCTCTTTTCCGCCACCTCGATCAGGGTGCCGTCCTCGCTGCCGGCGTCCGGCACGATGATCAGGTCGGGCTCGGAGAAGAGCTGGCGCTGCTCCCGCATTAAAAACTCCAGGCCCAGGTGGCTGCCGGTCTCTTCGTCGGAGACCAGCGCCAGGGCCACAGTGCGCTCCGGCGTTATTCCCAGGTCCAGGAAGGCCTTGGCGGCCATCAGGGAGGAGACGATGCCGTGGTGGTCGTCCTCAGTGCCCCGCCCATAAAGACGGTCCCCTTCCACCTTCAGATCATAAGGGTCGGAGCGCCAGAGGGAAATATCGCCCGGCGGCACCACGTCCAGGTGGCTTAAGACCCAGACCTTCTCGGGCCGGCGGCCCGGCAGGAAAGCCACCAGGTTGGGGCGCTCCCTTTCGGGCACCAGGTCATCCGGGGCCGGATAGTTGTCCACCTTCAGGCCCCAGCTTTGGAGCAGGTCCCGCAAAAATGCGGCCTTGGCGCCCTCGCCGGGTCCGTCGTTTTCCGGACCAACCGCAACGCGGCGGACCAATTCCCGCTGCAAATCAATCATCTCTTGCCGATAAGTGGCCAGGCGCTCAGAAAGACGCCGGAAGGTATCGTCCTGGTTCATTTGTATCCCATGTAGCTAAATCTTTGACAACAGGCACAAAAAAAATTTCAGAAACCTCTCCCCGGGGTTTTCCTCGGTCCTGCCATCATATATAATTCTTCACTTTAAGGGCAAGTGTAGTTTCACCGGGTCGGGCAATTAAGAAGTTTCGCCTGTATGGGCAACGTGTGCGGTGCCCTTAAAAGGATTTTCACTTTTTAACCCCACCAGTTTTTCCGCCAAGGAGGCAGGATCCCATGAAAATTAAGCGTATTGCCCATTTAGGTATCGCGGTAAAGGACCTGGAAGCTCCCAAGAAGTTTTACAGTGAAACCCTCGGCTTGAAGCTCAAAGGCGAAGAGGTGGTGGCGGCCCAGAAGGTCAAGGTGAGTTTCATCCAGGTGGGGGAGTCGAACCTGGAGCTGCTGCTCCCCACCCAGGATGACAGCGCCGTGGCCAAGTTCCTGGAAAGCAAGGGCGAAGGCTTCCACCATCTGGCCCTGGAGGTTGAGGATATCAAGGCGGCAGTGGCGGAGTTGAAGGCGGCCGGGGTGCGCCTCATCGACGAGACCCCCCGGGAGGGCGCCCACGGGGCCCTGGTGGCCTTCATCCATCCCAAGGCCACTTTCGGCCTGCTGGTGGAGCTCTGCCAGTATCCACATTGAAGCTCTGTAGGGGCGGCTCGCGAGCCGCCCCTACACCCCACAACATGAGGCCCAAGCCCCCATGGCCATAACTGCCGAGGCTCTCAAGTCTCAGGTGCAGGTCAACATCCCCTTTCCCTACCTGAGGCGGGGCTATCTGGAGCGCTTTCTCCAAGGCGGCCTCAATCCGGAAATCGGTCTGGATGCCTACAGCCTGGGCCGCTATCCTCCCGGGGTCTTTCGCCGGGTGGCCCGGGCCTTCCAGACCTGCAAACGACGTATCACGCTTCATGCTCCCTTCCAAGACCTCCTGCCGGGTTCGTTGGATGACGCCGTTCTGGCCGCTTCCCGGCGGCGCCTGCGCCAGGCCTTCCGTTATTTGCCGGTCTTTACGCCGGCGGCCGTGGTCTGCCACCTGGGCTATGAGGCCCGCTGCTACGGCGGCGACACCCCGAAATGGCTGGCCCGTAGCGTGGCCACCTGGAAGGAGCTGGCCGCCCGGGCCGCGGCCCACCGGGTGACGGTCATGCTGGAAAATGTCTACGAAACCGACCCGGAGCTGCTCCTGGAGGTGGTCGGGCGGGTGGACGCCGCCAATCTCCGGGTTTGCCTGGACGTGGGCCACCTCTATGCCTTCGGCGGCGCCGACCTATCCCGTTGGCTCCATACCCTGGCCCCGGTTATCGGGCAGCTCCACCTCCACGACAATCACGGTGACATCGATGCCCATCTGGCCCTGGGCGCCGGCGCCATTCCGCTGCAAGAGATCCTCTCCTTCCTGGCGGACCGCCGCCAACGGCCCCTCATCACCCTGGAACCCCACCAGGAAGGCAGCCTGCAACCCTCCCTGGACTTCCTGGCGCGCATCTGGCCCTGGGGGGATTAATTTCCACACCTATCGCCCAGGCCTGGACCGGCTCGCGAGCCGCCCCTACTCCCCCGCACCCCAATTCTCACCGCCATCTTTCCTTGGCCGGCACGGCTTTACCCCTTAATCCTTTACAGGATAAAACTTTATCAGTTACAATAGGGTCGGGCGGGTTGAAAAATCGAGGCAACGCGGCTCGCGGCGTAACCCGGGAGAAAGAACCTCAGATGAGAAGCGAGGACTTGGCAACCTTATGAAGCATTTGGCCATCCTGGGCTCCACCGGTTCCATCGGCCAGAGCACCCTGGCGGTGGTGGCTGAACACCCCGAAGAATTCGCCGTGGTGGGGCTGGCCGCCGGGAAAAACGTGGACCTGTTGGCGGAGCAGATCAAACGCTTCCGCCCGGCCCTGGTCTCGGTGCAGGATGAGGCGGCGGCGGCAAGGCTTCGGGAACTGGTGGGCCGAAACACGGCCCCGGAAATCCTGGCGGGACGGTCCGGCGCCCTGGCCGTGGCCACGGCGCCCGGGGTGGAGCTGGTAGTCTCCGCCATGGTGGGGGCGGTGGGTCTGGAGCCCACCCTGGCGGCGATTCGGGCCAACCTGCCGGTGGCCCTGGCCAACAAGGAGACCCTGGTGGCCGCCGGCCCCCTGGTCATGGCCCTGGCCAAAAAACGCGGCGTGCCCCTCATCCCGGTGGACAGCGAACACAGCGCCATCTTCCAGGCCCTACAGGGCCAGCGCCGGGCGGATATCCGCCGCCTGTGGCTCACCGCCTCGGGGGGGCCCTTTCGCTCCTGGGACGCGGCACGCCTCCAGCAGGTCACCCCGGCCCAGGCCCTGAAGCACCCCAACTGGAGCATGGGAGCCAAGATTACCATCGATTCCGCCACCATGATGAACAAGGCCCTGGAGGTGATCGAGGCCTCGGTGCTCTTCGGCCTGCCGGTGGACCAGATCGGGGTCTATATCCACCCCCAAAGCATCGTCCACTCCCTGGTGGAGTTTGTGGACGGCTCGGTCATCGCCCAGTTGGGGGTGCCGGACATGCGCCTGCCCATCGCCTATGCCCTGACTTACCCCCGGCGCCTGCCCTTGAATTCGCCGCCCCTGGACCTGTGCGCCGTTTCCCGGCTCACCTTCGAGAGCCCGGACGTCACCCGCTTCCCGGGCCTGGCCCTGGGTTATGCCGCGGCCAAGACCGGCGGCACCATGCCCGCGGTGCTCAACGCCGCCAACGAAGTGGCGGTGGCCGCCTTCCTGGAGGGCCGCCTCAAGTTCCCGGACATTCCCCGGACGGTGGCGCGGACCATGGCGGCCCATGAGCCCCAGACCCTCACGGACCTGGAGCAGGTCTTGGCGGTCAACCAATGGGCCCGGGATTTTGCCCAGGGCTTGATTTTTCGCCAACCTTGAGGGGTCATGGCAGTGTTATTGACAAATCCAGCGGTTTCCAGTCAAGCCTTCCCTGGCGGAGCCGATATTAAGATTAAGGAGTATTACCACCACAAATGACCACCGTTCTGGCGACCGTCATTGTCTTGGGGATTCTCATCTTCGTCCATGAGTTCGGCCATTTCCTGCTGGCCAAACTTCTGGGGGTGAGAGTGGAAGCCTTCTCTCTGGGCTTTCCGCCCCGGCTGGTGCATAAGCAGATCGGCGACACCGACTATCGCCTGTCGGTGGTTCCCCTGGGCGGCTACGTCAAGTTGCTGGGGGAAAACCCCAACGACGAGGTCCCTCCTGAACTGGAGCCCTTCTCTTTCATGCACCACCCTTTGTGGCACCGCTTCCTCATTGTTCTGGCGGGGCCGATCTTCAACCTGGTTTTTGCCCTGGTAGCCTTAACCCTGGTCTTCACTTTTTCCGGCATCCCTTATCTCACTACCGAAATCGGCGCCGTTCAGGACAATTCTCCCGCCGCCCGGGCCGGCTTGCAGAAGGGTGACCGGGTGCTGACGGTGGACGGCCGGCAAGTGGGCCGCTGGGATGAGCTTTCCCAGATGATCCGCCAGGGGGGGGAACAGCCGGTGGTGCTAACCCTGAAGCGGGGCGAGCAGGTCCTCAAGGTGGAAGTCACCCCCCGGCGCATGGAGACCCCCGACATCTTCGGCTCTCCCACCCAAGCCGTGCTTATCGGCATCTCCAACTCGGAAAATCTGGCGGTGGAGAAGGTGGGGCCGGTGCGGGCTTTGACCGAGGGCTCCGTGTACACCTATCGCCTCGCCTATCTGACCGTCCTCAGTCTTTATAAGCTGATGGCCCGAGAGGTGCCCCTGAAGTCCCTGGGCGGACCCATCCTCATCGCCCAGGTGGCCGGCCATCAAGCCAAGCTCGGGGTGGCCCCTCTGGTCCAGTTTATGGCGGTCTTGAGCGTCAACCTCTTCCTCCTGAACCTGTTGCCCATCCCCATCCTGGACGGCGGCCACTTGCTGTTCTTCACCCTGGAGGTCTTCCGGGGCAAACCGGTGCATATCAAACACCGGGAAATGGCCCAGGGCGTAGGCCTCATGCTGATCCTGGCCTTGATGATCCTGGTCTTTTATCAGGACATCCTGCGGCTGGTGCA
>Ga0315281_10006868_pt1 | contig 16109 bp, 13 predicted proteins | sample YL17G07_0_MG_FD_204540 | JGI IMG/M metagenome (GOLD analysis project Ga0315281, IMG submission 204540) | Sediment microbial communities from Yellowstone Lake, YNP, Wyoming, USA - YL17G07_0 | ecosystem: Environmental > Aquatic > Freshwater > Lake > Sediment | place: USA: Wyoming | collected... | reverse complement strand
GCGACCGATCCCCGGTCTCGCATCTCCTCGCTCGGCTGTCTCTGGAGCAGCGGCGAGCGCCGGACAGCCGCCTCTCTCCCGAGGTGCTGAGGGAGGTCACGCGCGATCTCGGTTTGAGTCTGGCCTTCGTGCACGGAGTGGCCACCTTCTACTCGATGCTGAGTGAGAGCCCGCGGGGGCGACACGTCATCCGCGTGTGCGAATCGCCCCCGTGCCGCTTGGCTCCGGGTGTGGGGCTGGTGGACCGGCTGAAGGGGCTTCTCGGCGTCTCGCCAGGGGAGACGACGACCGACGGCGAGTTCACTCTCGAGCTGTCGAGTTGTCTGGGCGCCTGCGATCACGCCCCAGCTTTGCTGCTCGATGATGCCCTCTGCGTCGACGTGACCGGCGAGGAGCTACCCAGACTTCTAGAGGCGGCCCGGCGCTCCGGTTGGGTCGGACCTCGGCAAGGACCGGCGACCATCCTGGGGAGACCACGTCGCCTGCTGCGTGGCCTAGGAGGACCGCGTGAAGACGCTGCAGCCGCGGAGGTGTATGAGGGCCTGAAGAAGGCGGTCACCCGGATGACCCCGGACGAGGTTCTCGGCACGGTGAAAGAGGCGAAATTGCGCGGGCGGGGCGGCGCCGGCTTTCCCACCGCGCGCAAGTGGGAGTTTGCGCGCCAGGCCGTCGGGGAGCCGAAGTACCTCATCTGCAACGCGGACGAGGGAGAGCCAGGAACGTTCAAAGATCGCGTCCTGTTGGAGGGGACGGCAGATCGAGTTCTGGAAGGCATGGCGATCGCCGCCTATGCGATCGGAGCGAGCCGAGGCTACCTCTACATTCGCGGCGAATACGCCCAGTCGACGCGGCGAGTCGAAGAGGCGATCGGAGAGGCACGCCAAGCTGGTTATCTGGGGGAGAGGGTCCTGGGGACGCCGTTCTCGTTTGACGTGGAAGTACGCGTCGGTGCAGGGGCGTATGTGTGCGGGGACGAGACAGCCCTGATCGACTCGATCGAGGGGAAGAGAGGATTCCCGCGTTTGCGCCCTCCCTATCCGGCGACCGCTGGGTTGTGGGCGAAACCGACGGTCGTTCACAACGTGGAGACGCTGGCGAACCTCCCCGACATCCTCCGCGACGGGGTCTCCGCCTACCGCCGGTTGGGGACGGAATCCTCGCCGGGCACCAAGCTCTACCCTCTCTCAGGGTCCGTCAACCGTCCTGGCCTCGTGGAGGCGGAGATGGGAACCTCCCTCAGGACGCTCGTCTTCGAGTTCGGCGGAGGAATGCGGGAGGGGAGCGAATTCAAGACGGCGCTCGTCGGCGGAGCCGCCGGGGCCTTCCTCGGTCCGGACCTGCTGGACGTGCCGCTGGAGTACGACGCGCTGGCGGCGCAGGGGGCCGCGCTGGGCTCAGGAGCCGTGCTCGTGCTGGACCAAGGATGTGGCGGCGCATCCCTGCTCCGCGACATCCTTCACTTCTTCGCGCACGAGTCCTGCGGCCAGTGTGTGCCGTGCCGGCTGGGGACGGCCAGGCTGCTCGAGCTGATGGAGGTGTTGGTCGAGGGGAAGGGCTCGGACAAGCACGCGGACATGATGCTGGAGATCGCGCGGCAAATGCGCGCGACCTCGCTCTGTCCCCTTGGCCAATCCTGCTATCCCGTGCTGGAGAGCGCGATGAGGTTCTTCCGCGCTGAGCTTCTGGATGGCGAGAAGAGCGGAGTGGGGGCACGATAATGGAGAAGAGAGCTACGATCGAAGTCGACGGCCGGGCGCTCGAGGTGCCGGCGGGTCAGAACCTCCTTCAGGCGGTCCGTGACCACGGGATCGACGTCCCTGGCCTGTGCTACCACCCTCGTGTTTCCGTCAGTGGTGCGTGTCGGCTTTGCGTCGTCAAGGTCAAGGGGAGTCCGGGGATGGTTCCCGCCTGTACGCTCAAGGCGAGCGAGGGCCTTTCGGTCGTGGCGTTCGACGACGAACTGGAGGCGACTCGGCGATTCCTCGTCGACCTTCTTCTCTCTGAGCACAACTGCGACTGCGTCGTCTGCGAATCGGCAGGGGACTGTGAGCTGCAAGAACTCGCGTACCGGTACGGGCTAGACAACCGGTCCCGCCTCTTCGCTCCTCGACAGCGCGAGCTTCCGCCCCAGGACGATTCCTCGCCGGTTCTCGTCTATGATCCATCGAAGTGCATCGTCTGCGCGCGCTGCATCAAGGGCTGTGACGAGGTCCAGGGCAAGGGAGTCCTGAGCTATGCCTATCGTGGCCAGGAGACGGCTGTAGCTTCTGGCCTTGGCCACTGGGGAACGTCTGAGTGCGATGGCTGCGGGGAGTGCGTGCAGCTTTGCCCGACCGGCGCCATCCTGGAGAAGCTGCCTGGCCGACCTCCGCGGAGCTGGGAAGTAACTAAGGTGCAGACGACGTGCGCCTACTGCGGGGTGGGGTGCCAGGTCGAGATGTGGGTCAAGAAGGATCAGATCGTGAAGGTGCGGGGGGGAGAGGTCGTTCCCAACTTCGGCTCGACCTGCGTCAAGGGGCGGTTTGGCCATACGTTCATTCAGAGAGAGGATCGCCTGACTCACCCTCTCGTCCGGCGGAACGGCAGCCTTCAACGGGCCTCATGGGATGAGGCCTTGACTGAGGTCGTCACCCGCCTGACGCAGATCAGAGAGGCGCATGGGCCCGACGCTATCGCCGGGTTCGCCTCGGCGAAGTGCACCAACGAGGAGAACTACCTCTTTCAGAAGCTCATGCGCGCTGTGATCGGAACGAACAACGTCGACCACTGTGCGCGCCTTTGCCATGCTTCCACCGTGGCGGGGCTGGCCGCGGCCTTCGGATCAGGGGCGATGACCAACTCGATCGCAGAGCTGGAGTATGCCGAATGCATCCTCGTCACCGGGTCCAACACCACGGAGACGCACCCCGTGATCGCGAACCTGATCAAGCGAGCGGTTCGCTATCACGGAGCAACGCTGATCGTCGTCGACCCGCGGAGGATCGATCTCGTCAAGGATGCGGCTCTGTGGCTTCGACAGAGGAACGGGACCGACGTGGCGTGGATCAACGGGATGATGAACGTGATCCTCCGTGAGGGCCTGCAGAACGACGCCTTCATCCGGGACCGGACGGAGAACCTCGAGGAGTGCAAGGGAGTCGTCTCTGCGTACACGCCGCAGCGCGTGGAGGAGATCACCGGGATCCCAGCCGCTCAGATTGCAGAAGCAGCGCGGCTGTACGCGCGAGCCAAGACGGCCTCGATCGTCTACTCGATGGGGATCACTCAGCACATCACCGGGACGGACAACGTGCTCTCGCTCGCAAACCTTGCCTTGCTCACAGGGCAAGTGGGGAAGCCGTCGAGCGGAGTGAACCCGCTCCGCGGCCAGAACAACGTCCAAGGCGCTTGTGACATGGGCGCACTGCCCGATCTGTACCCGGGTTACCAGAAGGTGGCGGATCCCGCAGTGCGGGAGAAGCTCGAGCGAGCGTGGGGACGGAAGCTGCCAGCGAAGACTGGTCTGACCCTCGTGGAAGCCATGAACGCCGCGGCAGCGGGGACCGTGAAGGCCATGCTCTTCATGGGGGAGAACGCGATGGTCTCCGACCCGAACCTGAACCACGTGGAGGAGGCCCTCAAGGCTCTCGAGTTCCTGGTGGTGCAGGATATCTTCTTGACCGAGACAGCGCAGCTCGCGGACGTGGTCCTGCCGGCGGCGTCCTTCGCGGAGACGAACGGCACCTTCACCAACACGGAGCGGCGTGTTCTCCTGGTCAACAAAGTGATCGATCCGCCAGGGGAGGCGCGGGAAGACTGGCAGATCCTTTGTGAGTTCGCGACGCGACTGGGCTATCCCATGCACTATGCCCATCCGTCAGCGATCATGGATGAAATCGCTTCCCTTGCCCCCATCTACGGCGGGATCCGTCACCAGCGGCTGCGCGGGAACGGGCTGCAGTGGCCCTGCCCTGGTGACGACCACCCCGGGACACAGATCCTTCATCAGGGGAAGTTCAGTCGGGGGCTAGGGAAGTTCCACCCGGTCGACTACCTCCCACCGGCCGAGCTTCCCGACGAGGACTACCCCTTCCTCCTGTCTACCGGACGGATCCTCTATCACTACCACACGGGGTCCATGAGCCGGCGGGCGGAGGCTCTAAACGCGGACGTTCGGGAGGGCTACGCGGAGATCCACCCCAAGGACGTGGCTCGCTTGGGACTGACGGACGGCGAGAGGGTGCGGGTGACGACGCGGCGCGGGGAGATCGAGACCAAGGTCCTGTCCACCGAGCGAGTGGCCGAAGGCTCTGTGTTCATTCCCTTCCACTTCGTCGAGGCGGCGGCCAATCGGTTGACGAACGACGCCCTGGATCCGAAAGCAAAGATCCCCGAGTATAAGGTCGCTGCTTGTCGACTGGAGAAGCCAAGAAAGAAGGCCAAATCAGTAAAGGAGGATCTACGGAATGGAGTTTGAGTGCAGGACTCCGGCGACGGTCGCCGACACGCTGTCCAGAACGGTGTGTGTGAAGAAGACGAACGAGAGTGTGCTGCGCCTCTCGGTGCTCGGGATCCTTGCGGGCGCGTACATTGGGTTTGGGGCGCAACTCGCGACGATGGTCACCCATGACCTGGCGGGCCTCCTGGGCGTGGGCATGGCGAAGTTCATGAGCGGGGCCGTGTTCAGCGTTGGCCTGATGCTCGTGGTGATCGCCGGAGCAGAGCTCTTCACCGGGAACAACCTCATCTTCCTCTCTCTGCTCGACCGGCAGGTCGGCGCCCTGAAGCTCTTGCGCAACTGGGGGATCGTCTACTTCGCCAATCTGGTGGGGTCACTCCTCCTGGTCGCGCTGATGTATTGGAGCGGGCTGTGGAAGACGAACAACGCCGCTGTCGGCGTCGCAGCCCTCAAGCTTGCCGATGCCAAGGTGAATCTCTCGTTCCTCGAGGCGTTCGCGCGGGGGATCCTGTGCAACTGGCTCGTCTGCCTGGCGGTGTGGATGGCTGTCTCCGCCCGAGACGTGGTGGGGAAGATCTTCGCCATCTTCTTCCCGATCATGGCTTTCGTGGCGAGCGGCTTCGAGCACAGCATCGCCAACATGTACTTCATCCCCATGGGGCTTGCCCTGAAGTGGGACGTCATCGCCGCAGCAGGGCTGACGGACACCTTTACGAACCTGACCGTGGGGGGAATGATCGTCCGGAACCTGATCCCCGTGACGATCGGGAACATCCTTGGCGGAGCGTTCTTCGTCTCGACGCTGTACTGGGTCGTCTACATCCGCAAGGGGCGTGCGGAGCAGTAGCAGGAGACAAGAGGCGTTCCTCTCTCTCGTGCAGCGGTGGTGGGGAGGGATTGATGGAGAAGACCGCACGGCGCTCCGTGACCCGAAGCCACGCGGGCAGGACGGACAAGGTGGAAGACGTCTTGGTCATCGAGCGGGAGCTTTGCCTGACCGCCGGAGGGGAGCGGTTCCTCCTCTCTTCCTGTAGCCCCGGGGACGAGCGAGAGCTCGTTGCCGGCTTCCTCTTCTCGTCAGGGAAGATCGATTCGGGCGAGGAGATCGTCTCCATCAGGGTGGAGGGAGACAGCGCGAGGGCCGAGGTGGCTCAGCTCAACGGAACTGACCGCGTTCCCGTGCCAACAGGGAGCACGTTCACCCTTCCTGTGGACAGGCTTCTCCGCACCGCGTGCGAGTGCCAGGACCGCGGGAAGGTCTTCCGAGAAACCGGAGGGACGCACGCTGCCGCCATCGCCGACTCGGGAGGGCTGGTCAACTTCTTCGAGGATACGAGCCGGACTCATGCCCTCGAGAAGGCCGTCGGCGACGCTCTCCTCCGCCGAGTCCCTCTGGAGGAGACGTTCGTCTTTCTTTCTTGCCGCATCAATGAGCAGCTCTTGCACCGAATCGCCCGCTCTGGGATCCCGATCGTTGGGGCCGTCTCTGCGGCTACATCGCAGGCCGTCGAGGAGGCGCAGAGGCTCGGAGTGTGCTTGTGCGGCTTCGTGCGAGGGGAGCGGCTGACCCTCTACTCTAATGCCTGGCGGGTGACGTCGTGACAGGGGAGCCAGCGACCCTCATCGTCCTCGCAGGTGGGGAGTCGAAGCGGATGGGAAGGCCCAAGCACCTTCTGCCCACGTCGGCCGGGACGGTCATCGACCTCTTGCGTCAGCAGCTCTCCCCCCTCTTCGTCGAGACCCTCATCGTCGGTGGCGGACTCGCATCGCACACCACAGGGACACGGACGATCGAAGATCGCTACCCCGCGCGAGGTCCGCTGGTGGGGATCTACAGCGGGCTTCTCTCTGCAAGGACGGATCTGTCGCTTGTCGTCGCCTGCGACATGCCGTTCGTTCGACCGGCGCTGGCTCAGGCTCTCTTGTCTCGTTCGGCCGGGGTCGATGTCGTGGTCGTCCGGGTGGGTGGCTACTACGAGCCGCTGTGCGCGGTCTATCGACGGTCCACCCTTGCGACCATCCGGGAGGCGCTCGGACGAGGCGAGCTCAAGGTCACGGGGATCTACTCGAGCCTGCGTCTGCATGAAGTGAGCGAGGCGGAGGTCCGGGCTCTCGATTCGGATCTCTCTTCGTTCCTCAACCTGAACACTCCGCGAGAGCTTGACCTCCTGTTGCGGCTGGAGAAGGCCGATCGAGCCCTCGCGGGTCTGCTTGCCTCAGAGCCGTAGTCGTTCGCCTGCGGCGAAGAGCGCGGGAAGCCCGCCGGTGTGCCAGAAGAGGAGGCGCTCCCCCGGGTCGAACGCCCCCTGTCGGATGAGGTCGAGGAGGCCGCCGAAGGCGCGTCCGGTGTAGACCGGGTCGAGCAGGAGGCCTTCCGTCTCGGCGGCAAGGTGGATCGCATCTCGTTCGAGGTCGCCCAGGACGCCGTACCCCGCGCCGACGTACCCGTCGTCGACGAGGAAGTCGCTCGGAAGGAACGCTTCGGGAAGGCCGAGGAGTTCCGCCGTGGCCGTAGCGAGAGGGGCGAGCTTCTCTTGCAGAGCCGGAGCGCCGAGGTCGACGCTCACCCCGAGGATCTCGCCGGGATAGCCAAGAGTGCGGGCGGCGACGGCGAGCCCGGCCTGGGTCCCACCGCTCGACGAAGGAAAGACGATTCGGTCGAAGGAGATCCCTGCTCGAGCGGACTGGTCGAGGAGCTCCTCCATCGCGGCGACGTAGCCGCACGCCCCCACCGGGTTCGACCCGCCGTAAGGGACGACGTACGGACGGCGGCCACGCGAGCGCAGCTCCTCGGCCACCTCGACCAGTCGTTCGTCGGCCGGGCGATCCTCGGCCCACACGATCTCTGCTCCGAGGAGCCGGTCAAGGAGGAGGTTCCCCTGGGACTCATGAGGCTCTCTTCCCCGCAGGACGAGCGTGCAGCGTAGTCCCGACTTCGCCGCCGCGGCGGCCGTCTGGCGGGCGTGGTTCGACTGGACCGCCCCGCAGGTCACGAGCGTGTCCGCTCCTTTAGCCAGGGCTTCGGCGATGAGGAATTCGAGCTTGCGGGCCTTGTTCCCTCCTCCGGCGAGCCCGGTCAGGTCGTCGCGCTTCACCCAGAGCTTTGGCCCGCCGAGGCGGGCGGAGAGGCGAGGGAGCGGCTCGATCGGAGTCGGAAGGTGCGCGATCCTGATGCGGGGCTGTCTCTCGGTCAGCAAGGCTCTCTCCTTCGAAGACCCACTCGAGCCGGTCGGCAGACCGGCCTCTGATGGTAGCGAAGGGCGCGACCGGTGACCAGGACGACCGAAGGCCCCCGAGACGATGCTCGGGGGCCTCGGCACAAGGAGGGTAAGGCCTAGCTCTCGATGAACAGGGCGATGTCTGGGCAGTTCGTTTCGCAGAGGCGACAGGCGACGCACGGGTCGGCCTTTGCCGCCTCAACCACCCGGGCTTCGCGTGACGTGGCACCCCGCCTCATTGTGGGGGTAAGCTTCCTTTTCGCCGTTTCTCCCCTGATTTCACAGGTCACGCCCGCGTCTCGAATCTGCCTTCGCGACAGAGCCCACCGACTTGGACGATCATGACAGCCGCCGGTTGGGCAGGCCTTCCTTGGCGAGTGGGACTCGTCATGCTCCATTGTCCCTCCAGTCCTTCTTCGAGCAGTCTCGGTGATGCGAGCCTTGGGAACGTCTCCGGACAGAGCGAGAACGTCCTACTGCCCCCATCTCCACCACGGCGGGACTCCTCTCGGGGGATCGGCTCAGTCGCCTAGGCTCTTTTCGTGAGCACTTTCTCCCGCATTGCCTTGACAACGCGTGGCGAGTTGTGCTATAGAATAGATGCACGCGTCCCAAAAATCTCAGCTAGCTGCTCTCGCAGGAGGGGTATGTCATGAAAGTGTCTACAGCCATGGTGAAGGTCCTGAAGGCCGAGGGAGTAGAGTTCATAACTGGTTTCCCTTCGAATCCGCTGTTCGAGGCAGGGGCCAACGAAGGCATCAGGCCCATAAAGACTCGGACAGAGCGAGTAGCAGTTAACATCGCTGACGGCTACACACGGGCAACAATGGGCAAGCGCATAGGCGTGTGCGCAACGCAGTACGGACCCGGAATCGAGAACGCGTTTGCCGGTGTCGCGCAGGCGTACGCCGACTCCGTGCCCATCCTATTGTTGCCGAGCGGGTACGCGCGCCGTGAACTGGTGCCTCCGCAGTTCAGCGCGACCAGGAACTACCGAGAGGTCACGAAGTGGATCGAGTACATTGGCCTTGCGGATCGAGCCCCTGACCTCATGCGACGTGCATTCACGAACCTCAGAATCGGGCGCCCTGGCCCCGTCATGCTTGAGTTGCCGGTCGACGTAGCGGAAGAAGAGTGCGGCGACGGCGTGTCTCACTACAAGGCGGTTCAGCGTGCCAGGTCGGCGGGAGACCCCGGCGATGTGGAATACGTGGCCAGAGCGCTTGTCTCCGCGGTCAGCCCAGTCATCCGGGCCGGACAGGGAATCCTTTACGCAGGGGCGTGGGAGGAGCTGAGAGAACTCGCGGAGCTGTTGAGTATACCGGTTCTCACAACCATGAACGGGAAGAGCGCTTTCCCAGAGAATCACCCGCTGTCACTTGGCACGGGTGGCAGGACACGCCCACGAGCGGTGATGGAGTTCCTGAAGAAGGCTGATCTCGTATTCGCTATCGGTTCCAGCTGCACGCGAGAGATGTATACGGCTCCGATTCCGAATGGGACTTCAGTCATACAGTCGACAGTAGATGAACGGGACATAAACAAGGACTACCCCGTAGAACGCGCGATCCTTGGCGACGCCAAGCTTGTCTTGCGCCAGCTCATTGAGGAAGTGAAGCGGCTCCCGAGTCCAAGAGCGAGAAGCCGCGGAGACAGCGTAGTGCGAGAGATCAGGAAGGTGAAGGACGCCTGGTTAGCTGAGTGGAAGTCGAAGCTGACGTCCAAGGATACTCCCATCAACCCATATCGAGTAGTCACAGACATCATGAAAGTCCTAAAGGAGGAGGATGCGATCGTAACTGCAGAGTCTGGAGGCCCACGCGACCAGATGCTCCCCTTCTATGAGTCACGGACACCGGGGAGCTACATCGGATGGGGCAAGACGACAACGCTGGGCGCGGGACTAGGCTTCGCGATGGGCGCGAAGCTTGCCCGACCCGAGAAGACGTGTGTCTGGGTTGCAGGCGACGCGGCAATCGGCATGGTGGGCATGGATCTTGAGACATCCGCAAGGGAGAAGATCCCGATTCTCACGATCGTTTTGAACAACGGCCTTCTTGGCGGCTATCGCAAGAGCTGTCCAACGGCCTCCGAGCGCTACGACTTCAATCTCGTCTCGGGCGACTACGCCGCGACAGCGGCGAGCCTTGGGGCTGGCTATGTCGAAAACGTCACTGAGCCGGATCGAATCGTTCCTGCGATTGTGAAGGCGAAGGACTCTCTCGCCTCAGGTAGGCCGGCACTCGTCAACATCGTCACGGCTGAGGAATTGTCGTACTCGCTCTATGCTTGAGAGACTCGCGCCGGGTTCACGTGCAGCCCGGGCCCAGCGCGCCTCTGGCAGGACTACCGCAGGCGGATGTCGCGCTGGGTACTGCATCCCGCTGTCAATGCAGCAACAGAACCCAGAGCGCGGGCACGCGTGCAGCTCTCCGCAGCGTGAGCTAGTGACGAACACGGGCTACAAAGGAGATCAGTCCTCATGAGTGATTCTCGACCAGTTGTTCTCGTCTACTACCCAAGAAGAGGAGAGGAGTACCGTTCGCTGCTACTCGAGCGAGATCCCACACTGTCCCTACGTGTCTGCGAGACTGTCGAAGACGTCAAAGCACAGATAGGCCAAATCGATGTCTTGTTCACCTCCGTCACGCTCCCGCCCTCGCTCATCCACCTTGGCAAGCGCCTCAGGTGGGTGCAGGCGATAGGCGCTGGTGTCGACAGCTTCATATACAAGACAAGCTTCCCAAAAGGTATCCTGCTCAGTCGCATCACTGTTAGCTTCGGAGAGCGCATTGCAGAATATGTGATGGGATATATCTTGTATGTAGCGCAACATATTGGCGAAGTCGTCTCCAACCAGACCCTCAGAAGGTGGAAGGCGCCGGAATCCGGAGTCTCCTTGCTCAACGGGAAGGTGCTTGGAATCATGGGCGTCGGAGCAGTTGGAGGCACCGTAGCACGCGCGGCAGACGGTTTCGGAATGGATGTCATCGGATTGGACGTCTTGCCGAGGGAGCTACCTACCGTTAGAAAGACCTACTCCTTGGACGGTCTGAGCGAGTTCTTGAGCCAAGTTCATTACCTAGTCATCTGCCTGCCCCTGACCCGGCAGACTGAAGGCATGCTGGGGAGAGAGCAGTTCGCAGCCATGAGGGGGGATGCCTACGTTGTCAATGTGGCAAGGGGAGCGATCATCAAAGAGAAGGAACTGATCCGCGCGCTCGAGGAGGGTCTCATAAAGGGCGCAATCCTGGACGTCTTCGAGGAGGAACCCCTGCCAAGCGCGTCGCCGCTGTGGACCATGAAGAGCGTGGTCGTATCTCCTCATATCGCTGGCGGGGCCTCACCCAAAGAGATGGTTGACTTCTTCGTTGCGAATCTTGAGAGATTCCGGCGGGGCGAGCCCTTACAGGGCGTGGTGGACCTGGAACGTGGCTTCTAGTGCGTCGAGGCCGCGATGGTGAAAGCGGAGTGACCCTGGTCGCAGAGGTACTGGCGAGCCCCGAGAAGTCGGCGAGTAGCCTGCGTCGGGCTTTAAGCTAGGATGAAGCCGTGCCCCTGCCGAGGACAATGGAAGGACAGACGTTCCGTGGTGTTGTGCGAGGTAGCTGAGGAGGCGAAAGTGGATCCGTTAGGATCTATACCTGAAAGAATCCTCTTGGGGCCTGGACCGTCGATGCTAGCTCCCGGAGTGCTGTCTTCGATGACAGCACCGATGCTGGGACACCTCGATCCTGCCTTTCTTGCGATCATGGACGACAACCAGAGTCTACTTCGTCAGGTTTTCGACACGACAAATAGGCTCACAGTACCGATTTCTGGCACGGGCAGCGCAGCGATGGAAACCTCCGTGGTGAATGTTCTTGAAGCGGAAGATGAGATCATTGTCGGAATCGCGGGCTACTTCGGCGAGCGGCTAGCGGAAATGGCCCGGAGATGTGGAGCGCGCGTGCATGAGGTCCGTGAGGCAGCCGGGAGGACAATCCCACCGGAGAAGATCGAGAAGGCTCTCGGCGACCATCCGAAGGCAAAGGCCGTTGCCTTGATCCATGCTGAGACATCGACGGGAGCGTGTCAGCCACTTGAGGAAGTAGGGCAATTAGTAAGACGTCATGGCAGCCTGTTCATAGTGGACGCAGTCACATCACTTGGCGGCATGCCCATCAATGTAGACGCGAATCACATCGACATCTGCTATAGCTGTAGCCAGAAGTGTCTGGGCGCTCCTCCAGGGCTGGGCCCGATAACGCTTAGTGAGAGAGCGACACATGCTGCACGTGAGAGGAGTACCCCAGTTCAGAGTTGGTACCTAGATATGGCACTGCTTACGAAGTACTGGGGGAGTGAGCGGACCTACCATCATACTGCGCCCGTCACCATGAACTACGCGCTCAACGCTGCGCTGCATCTGGCAGTGGGCGAAGGGCTGGCGCAGCGGTACGAGAGGCACAAGCGGGTGGGAGAGCTTTTGGAGCAAGGTCTTGAAGGGCTGGGATTCCGGCTGTTTGTAGACGCCGGGCACAGACTTCCCATGCTAACAGTGGTCGAATGCCCGCCGCGCGTCGACGCCGAAACGCTACGGAAGAGGCTTCTGCAAGAGTATTCGATCGAGGTGGCAGGCGGGCTCGGAGAGCAGCGAGGGAAACTCCTGAGAATCGGGCTGATGGGGTACGGAGCCCAGGAGAGGAATGTGCAGTACCTACTGTACGCTCTCGGCAAGCTACTGGACCGCAAACCCGCGTAGGCAGGGACGTACTGCACAGGTAGCCTGGCACGCTTGTCGCGCAAGTAGCAGGGCAAAGATCTTCGATCCGGTCGGCTGCCATGCTGGGGTACTGGGGGCGAGTCGGGTTCTAGTCCCGTTGCCAGCCCGTCGGAGACTGAGCGCGTCCAGTATACTGATTCTGGGAAGCACTGCATTTCCGCCGAAGCCAGTTGAGGAGGTGACCTTGCATGCAGGTTAAACTCAGTGACCTGAGACAGGAGACACTGAAAGCGTTGTTAAAGTATGGGCACGCTGTGCCAGAGGCACAGACGATTGCCGAGGTGCTTCTGTTCGCGCAGATGAGAGGGAGCAATCAAGGCGTTGTTAAGCTTATTGGAAGCGGCATGCCGCGAGATCCCCAAGCAGGTGAGGTGAGGATCACTCGTGAGACGCGCGTCTCGGCACTAGTCGATGGCTCTAGGAACGCCGGAATCGTGGTAATGAATCGAGCGACGGAACTCTGCCTGACGAAGGCCCGGAGTTCAGGCATCGGCATCGTAGGCACCTTCAACTCGTGCACTTCAACGGGAGCGATCGGCTACTACACAAGGAAGGTAGCGCTGGAGGGGTACTTGGGTGTCGCTTTCTCAGGCTCTTCGCCTGCAGTCTGCCCATATGGAAGCTACGAACCCCTCTTCGGAACCAACCCGCTATCTGTGGGCATTCCGACGGCTGCAGAGCCGCTCGTTCTTGACATGGCAACCGCTGCAATCACGTGGTTTGGCTTGATCGAGGCGCGTACGGCGGGCAGGCAAATCGCGCCCGACGTAGCATACGATGCGAGCGGGCGCCCCACGACCGATCCTGAGGCTGCAATGGGTGGGGCGATACGGACCTTCGATAGGGGCCCCAAGAGCTCCGGGCTTTCCCTGATTGTCGAACTTCTGACGGGGCCGCTGGTGTCCGCGTCGTTTGCAGGGTTCGGGGACGCTACGGGGAATTGGGGGAATCTGGTGGTTGCCATCGATCCGGGCCTCCTAGTAGATCCCGTCCAGTTCGGGGTGGAGACCTCCCAGCTCATCGAACGAGTGAAGGGAGCCAAGTTCCTTCCCTCTGTGCGGGACGTACTCGTTCCGGGGGAACGCGAGAGTCGAATCGCGAACGAATGCGAGCGCTCCGGCACCATAGAGATAGAAGACCACCTCTACACCGAGCTCAAGAGAGCTGCCGCACCGGACTAGGAGGCACCTGCCCTACACCGGTGGACGGTCCCGGCCCTTGCGTCAGTTTGGCCTGGTCTGCGGCTCCCCATCATTGGTGCACTCAGTGGCCGCGACCCTGACTCGCTAGCGCTGCAAACCGACCGGGACGCCCGACGTTCCAGCAATGTGTTTGGCCGGGCACCATCCCGAGGCTTGAGTGCGGTCGCGTTCATCGCAGTCCTGCCAGAACGCCATCGCCTTCGCTCTCTTCTGAGCCGGCCTCGATCGGTGCACACCTTGGCGCTCGTCCTGCAGCTTGCCGTCAAGGCTCTCGATACGGTTGTTCTCCGCCGGCCGTGGCTGCGAAAGCCCAACTGGATGCTGCGCTGGCGCATCCCTTGGTCCCTTGGGAGGTCAATGCTGCGCTGCTCTCCCACCTGCGCCGCGGATGGCGGCCTCATCGGCGACTCCGCTGTCCGCCTCTAGAGCCGCTTCACCCGCGGAACCTGTCCTTCTCCCCGGCGAATGCGCCTGTGCCTTGGGGGCCATCCTTCGCGCTGCAGAAGCATTGCCAGCCGCGCGTACGCTCACTCGTGCCCGGGACGCGCGTGCGCCAGTTCATCACGAGGAGATGCACTGGTCCTCCAAGATCCCGGAGAGCGATTCCAGCCTGCACGCAGCCTCCCTAGCGTCCTTCGTGGGACGTCCTGCATGATCTCCTCGTCCGGGCTGAGCACGGCCACCGGCTCTTTCGGCCGGCTATCGTCCGGCTCCAGGTCTCTCAGCCATCTGATGTCGCGTGGGATAGGCCAGTGGCACTCGCCACCATACGGCGAGTGTCTTGTCCCTCGGGCCGTGCTCGCGGCTGATCGCCCGCGGGAGAATGTCCGTCTTGACGCGTTTCACGGTGCAGGCAATCTCTGCCTCGTGGAGCCTCCACTACCACCACTACTTCATCCTCGCTCCTCCTCCCGAATGTCAGCCAAGGCAAGGGCCCAGCTCATCCGGAGACCAGTCCTCGAGGAGCACGTCAGGTCCAGGACATGCGGTTGGAATGTTGCACCAGTTTAGGTGCGTTGGAGTGCTAAGCCAAGGGCCGGCTGTGGCAGGATCTCCTCCTGGATGATGTAGTCGATCGGCGCTGTGTTCCCCAGCGTCGAATGCCTGCGCCTGCTGTTGTGGTACTCGATCTGCTGAGCGATCAACCGTCCCAACTCCCAGATGTTCGCTGCCTCGTGGAACAGGCTCTTGTTCTCCCCTTTGAACCGGCTGTTGAACGACTCCATCGACGTATTCCCCTTCGCTCCGTTCTCCGAGAACGAGATCCGGGCTCGATGCTTGATCAACACCGCCCGTAGCCAACGGTAGCCGGTGCAGACCGTGTCCTGATCGTGATGGATGATCCGACCCTGCAAGGTCAGACCGGCATCGGCCAGTGTCGCCGCAGCCGCCGACAGCGCTTCCAGCGCCAGTTCGGTGTTCGGACGGCATCCCACCGCCCAGCCGATGACCCACTTCGTCGCGTGATCCACCAGTGGCATCAGGTACGCTTTCTTTCCTCCATCGGCGTACCAGATCGCGGTGAAGTCGGTGTAGAACACTTGCAGTGGACCCGGCTCCTCGATCCTGGCCACAAGGTTCATCCCATCGCTGCCCTTTGCCAGTAGCTTCCTTGGCACGGAGGGCTTGGGCCTCCCCGCCCACCGTCGCAGCGACAGATCCCACATCCCAAGCACCCGCTGCACGACGGTCTCACCCACTCGGTACCCGCGTGCCTTCAGTTCCGGCTCCACCCGCCGGTATCCGTAGGCCGGGTTGTCGTTCAACACCTCGATCAACGGCTCGTGCAGGTAGCCGTACTTCTCCTCGTAGTTCACCTTCTTGTTCTTCCAGTAGTACCACGTGCTTCTCGGCAGCTCGATCGCGTCCAGGGTCACGTTCAGTCCGTAGCTCTCAGCATTCTGCTTCACGATCTCGACCTTCTCCGCTGTCACGAGCTGCCGTCCATAAAACTCTGGAGAAGGGCGAGCTCGACCTCCTTGCGGCCCAACAGCCGCTCCATCTCCTGGATCTTCTTCTCGTAGGAAGCCACGGTCGTATCCTTGCCAAATACCGCCGGCCCGTTCTCCAGGAACTCGCGCTTCCAGCGAGACACGGTCATCGGATGCAGATCGTGAGCCCGTGCGATTTCCACCGCGTCCCGGTCGCCCTTGAGCACCTCGAGCACGACCTGGAACTGCAACCGCGGTGAGTAGCGCTTCCCCTTCTTGCCCAACATAATCACCTCTTCCTCTCCCAAGGTGATCCTACCAGCTCCGCCTCTCCAACCTAACAACTTAGGTGGTGCAGCTTTTCAACCGCACCCCCAGTCCTTGCTCTGGATGTTCCTTGTATGATTCAAGACTTCTTTTAGGATAGAAGTACATAGATCGGTCAAAGCCCACCCGAGAATGAAGTACAGTTCCTCTTGTGCGACCTGACGTGCCCCCCTCAGAACGGTCCAAGGCGAATGCTAGGATTGGGAGGAGGTGACCTTCACCCCGAAA
>Ga0315281_10006866_pt1 | contig 16110 bp, 14 predicted proteins | sample YL17G07_0_MG_FD_204540 | JGI IMG/M metagenome (GOLD analysis project Ga0315281, IMG submission 204540) | Sediment microbial communities from Yellowstone Lake, YNP, Wyoming, USA - YL17G07_0 | ecosystem: Environmental > Aquatic > Freshwater > Lake > Sediment | place: USA: Wyoming | collected... | reverse complement strand
GATGTCGAGCCGGGGCTCGGCATGCGCATCATTCCCGTATCGAGCGCGAAGGCCTAACGCAGCATGCCGCAACGTCTTCCATTCGAGGGACCGGAGCAGATCGACGACCACCAGGGCGGCGCCACCGCCCTGTGCCCGATCAGCAACCTCCTCGACCCGGACCTGCGCGAGCGCGCGGAAAAGGCGCCGCACCTCATGCGCTACCTGCACAAGGTGCCCTTCGCCGAATACGGCGTGCCCGATTACTACCCGGAGGCCAGCCGCAAGCTGGGGGACATGAAGGACCCGAACCTCATCTACCCCGTCGGCAAGAACTCGTTCGTCCATATCTTTCCCGACCACGCCGAGGCGCGGAACTACTACATCGCCATCGAGCCGGACTCGGATTCGCTCGGCGAGTTCATCGAGCAGATGGAGTTCCGCCTGCTCGACTTCGTCGAGATCCTCGCCGATGCGACCTCGCCTGAAGACAAGACGGCGGTGCTGCTCCAGGCGATTGAAGATTCGTGCGAGATCACCGACCGCGCGCCCGTGGAGACGCGCGACCTCGCCGCCGCCGCGAAGGCCGAGAAGAAGGGCGAGGGCGGCTTTCTCAAGCTCCCGTTCGGCGGCGCCCGGTCATCTGGCGGCGGCAGCAAGGGCGGCAAGCTGCGCCTCAACCAATCCGACTTCGACAGCCTCAAGTACATGGTCATCCGCGACAAGGTCGGCATGGGGCCGCTCGAGCCGCTCATCAGCGACCCGTGGATTGAGGACATCAGCTGCAGCGGCGTCGGCCCCGTCTACATCGAGCACAAGATCTTCATGGGCCTGAAGAGCAGCATCAACTTTGACACGCACGAGGAACTCGACGAGTTCGTCCTCAAGCTTGCTGAGAAGATGAAGAAGCCGGTCACGTTCCGCAGCCCGATCGTTGACGCGACGCTGCCCGACGGCTCGCGTATCAACATCGTCTACGGCGGCGATGTCTCGAAGAACGGCTCGAACTTCACCATCAGAAAATTCATGGGGCTGCCGCTCAGCATCGTGGACGTCTGCAACTCCGGCATGATGACCTGGCAGATGGCCGGCTACATGTCCCTCATCGTCGAGGAGGGCATGAACTTCTTCGTCTCCGGTGAGACTGCTTCCGGTAAGACGACCCTGATGAACGCGCTGATGACCTTCGTTCGCCCCGATGCGAAGATCGTCAGCATCGAGGACACGCCCGAAGTCCAGGTGCCGCATCCCAACTGGGTGCGCGAAGTCGTCCGCGGGCAGATGAGCCAGGGCGGCGGCGCCGTCGATATGTTCGGGCTGCTCAAAGCGGCCCTCCGTCAGCGTCCTAATGAGATCATCATCGGTGAGATCCGTGGTGAGGAGGGGAATATCGCCTTCCAGGCGATGATGACGGGCCACGCCGTCTGCGCCACCTTCCACGCCGCCACGGTCGAGAAGCTGATCCAGCGTGTCACCGGCGCGCCCATCAGCGTGCCGCGCTCCTACGTCGAGAACCTCAACGTCGTCGTCATCTGCAGCGCCGTTCGCCTGCCCACCGGCCGGCTGGGCCGCCGCGTCGTCGCCATCTCCGAGATCATCGGCTACGACCCCATTGCCGGCTCGTTCTCGTTCGTCGAGGTATTCCGCTGGGACCCGATCAAGGACGTGTTCGAGTTCGTCGGCTTCAACAACAGCTTCCTCCTTGAGCAGCGCGTGGCCCCGGCTCGCGGCTTCGACGAGAAGCGCCGCCGCATGATCTACAAGGAAGTGGACCGCCGCGGCGCCCTGCTCCAGAAGCTGGGTGAGTCGGGCGTCAACAACTTCTACGAGCTGTTCAAGCTGCTCTCGAAGGCCCAGAAACAGGGTCTCTTCTAGCGGGGTGTTTCCGATCTAGCATCAGTTCCAAGGGGCGTCTCACGTACAAACGCTCGGCGCGGATACGGCAGTGTCCGCTGGCGCGTGCCCTGCCTTGTACATAGCATCCGAACAGCCGGGCTAAGCCCCTCTCCACGGCGAACATACAAGGGGTGGCCGAAGGCCGGGGTGAGGTGCTCGGTCCGCCGCGTCAGTCCATGTTCATGCGCGGGGATGGCGCCGCCGCGCCATGAGGAACTGCAAAGAGAGCAAAGAAAAGATGATTCCGGGGGACACCCCCGACCCCCGGCAGAGAGCGCAGCGCTCTCTGCGCTCCCGCTCCCCAACGATGGCCAGCCAGCTAAAGAAGCGTTAGAAGCACGACACGAGCGGGGTGCTTCCGAGCCCTCGACCGAAGAGCGCGGCGAAGCCGTCGACGGTTAGCCTCTCCAGCCTCCAGCCTCCAGCCTCCAGCCTCCAGCCTCCAGCCCCCGACTTCCCTTACGGCTCCCCTAAGCATTCTCCCTACGCCGGCCGATACTTCAACAAGCAGTCCGCGCCCCGTCCGGGTGCAGCTTGAGGGTGAGGTAGACCATGGCGCTGGGCAGAAAGAAAGAAGACAAGGAAGCGGCCGCACCGCCGGCCGAGGTTGAGGCTGCGGCTCCGGAAGCCGAAGCGCCCGCCGCGGCCCCGCCCCCGCCCGCCCCCCCGGCCGAAAGCGACAACACGCTTCTCAGCATGTTCGAGGCCGCCAAGATGGAGACCGAGGACCTCTCGGTCCTCACCGAGCTGGCTGGCGACGTGGACCTGTCGGACGTGCTCGAGGACCTCTACACCGTCGCGTCCGCCCTGGGCATCCGCTTCGATACGGCTGAGGAAGACGACCTTGCGGCGTAGCTGGTGGCTGGTGACTGGCGACCGCTGACTTGCTGACGACAAACGCGAAGAACGTGCCCGGCATGGGCGCGCCCTTCGCGTGTGAACCTACAACCTAGAACCTCGTCCCGGCCTACTCCGCGATCAGTGTTCCAACCATCTCCTTCGGGTGCACGTCGCAGATGAAGGCGTACGTGCCCGGTTGCACCGTGAACGTCACGACCTGGTATTCCCCGCCCTTCTGGAGCGCTGTCTTCGCCACTCCCTGCAGGTCCCAGTTGTGCATGTTCTTCCCCTCGTTGTGCACCGTCATGGTGATCGGGGTGCCCGCGACGACCCGCATCTGCGGTATCGCGAAGAGGTTGTCCCGCATGTCCATGGTGAGCGTCGACGGGGCGGGCGGCGGCGGTGCGGTGTTCGCCGTCGGCACGGGTGCCGGCTGCTCCGTGGGCGCCGCGGCCGTTGTCGGCGCCGCTGCGGGAGCGGTCGTGGGTGTGGCCGCGAGTGCGGGCGCTGCCGTCGGCGTGGCTACCTGTACGACCGCCGCCTGTGCCGGCTGCGTTGCGTTGTCGGTACTCTGGCCGCTGGCCGACGCCCCTTGCGATGCGCCTCCGCATGCCATCGCCAGCGCGGCGAGGCCGATGATCCCGGTGGTGAGTACTGCTGCGGCCGGTACTTTCAACATGACGTCCCTCCCTCGGCATTCGTGCCGTGAGGCCGGCGCGGCCGATGCCGCGCCGGCACCCGCCTACTCGTTAGCGCGCTCGCACGCGGGTGAGTCCCGCGGCCATCGCCAACAGTCCCGCCGCGGCCAGCGCCAGGGCCAGGCCGATCGGCGTGCTGCTCTCTTCCGGCCCCGTGCCGGTGTTCGGTGCCTTCACGCCTGCGGGCGCCGCCGCTCCTGTCGGCTGGGCCGGCGCCGCGGGTGCCGTCACGGGGGCCGCTGCCACATCCGGCGCGGTCGTCGACGGCACGATGATGTGCATGCCCAGGTCGTAGTGCACCGTGCGCTGGCCGGCGATGTCGGACTTCACGAAGCACGCGAATTCGTATTCGCCCGCCGGCAGGTTCAGGTCGAAGGCCACCGACACGCCCGGGTCGACATCCTCGAGGCGCCCCGCGACGTTGTTCAGGACGGTCGACTCATCCACGTCTTCCCCTGCGCGCATCTTGGCCAGGAGGTCGGCCAGCTTCGGCTGGTCCTTCGGGTAGACGAAGACCTCGTGGATGAACGTCGCGCTGTCGTTGAAGAACGCGATGCGCACCGGGCCGGGCGTGACCGACGGGTGATCCACCGAGAACGCGAAGTCCGTTGCGTGGACCTGGAGCAGCGCGGACGCCTCCGCCGTGGTCGGGTGGGCGGCCGGCCCGCCGGCCAGCAGCGCCAGCGCCGCCGCGCTGGCGACGAGCAGGCTGATGGCCAGCCGTCGGGATGAGCGCGTCCCCTGTGATACAAGTTGCCTGATCGTGCTCGGTGTCATGGCTTCCTCCTCCTGTTCCAGCGCTCCTGCCGCCTCGCCTCTCCTGCGAACGGCGCTCTGTGCTGGTCCTTTCCTCTATCTTCGTGCACAGGCGCGGCGGCTTCATCGTGCCGCGAGGGTGACCGGGGGGGTGAAAAAGGGGTGAGGCGGCCTGTCGTTTGGGCAGGCCAAACGTCATCAGGAGGGGGAGCCGAGTGACGGCGAGCTTAGCGCAGAATGCCCTTGCGGCGCGCGAAAGCGACCAGCTCGGCGCGCGTGTGCAGGTGCAGCTTCTGGTACAGCCGGAGACGGTGGCTCTTGACGGTGTTCACGCTCAGGATCAGGTGGTCGGCGATCTCCTTGTTGGTGAGCCCGTCGGCGATCAGGCGCAGCACGCCCTGCTCGCGCTCTGTCAGCGGCTCGGATGCCTCCATCTCTGGATCGGCGGGGAACCGCAGCGCCTCGCGCACGAGACCTTTGGCCAGCTGCGGCGGGATGTACACCCCGCCCGCGGCGACCACCGCGATCGCCGAGAGCAGCTCCTCCCGGCCGGCTCCCTTCAGAACGTAGCCCGATGCGCCCGCCTGCAACGCCTCGAAGAAGAACGCTTCCTCGTCGTGCATCGTCAGGATCAGTACGCGGACGTCCGGCATCTCTTCGGTGAGCCGCCTCGTGATCTCAAGGCCGCTCATCTCCGGCATCGAGATGTCCAGCACCGCGACGTCGGGGCGTTCCCGCCGGATCTCCTCGAGCGCCTGCCGGCCCGCGGTGGCCTGCCCCACGACGCGCATGTTCACCTCGTGCCGGAGCACGGCGACCACGCCCTCGAGGACGATGGAATGGTCGTCGGCCACGACGATCCGGATGGTGGAGCCGGTAGTGTCGTCGCCGCCGGCAGGGTCGCTCGTCATCCCGTGTTCTCCTTCGATGCCGCTTCGTGCTGCTCGTCGGCGCGCTGGGCCGGGAACTCCGCTTCGATAGATGTCCCTTGCCCCGGCGCGCTGTCGATGCGAATCCAGCCGCCGAGCAGCGCCGCCCGCTCTCGCATGCCCGCAAGACCGAGCCCTCGCCCGGTCCCGCTCTCCGGCCCGACCGCCGCCGGATCGAAGCCGCGCCCGTTGTCGTGGATCCGCATGGCGATGCGCCCGTCCCCGCGCGCCACGCTCAGCTCTACCTTCGTGGCGGCGCTGTGGCGTGCGATGTTGTGCATCGCCTCCTGGGCGATGCGGAACAGCACCACCTCCACTTCGGCGGGCAGCCGGCTATCGGCCGGACCGCTGATGGTCACCGCGATATCCAGCGGCGCGAGGATCTGCTCCGACACTTCGCGCAGGGCGGGCAACAGGCCCAGCTGGTCGATGACGCCGGGGCGCAGGCCCGAGATCAGCCGGCGGAGGTCGGCCATCGCCTTGTCGATTAGTTCCCGCACCCGCGTGATCTGGGCCGCCGCTTCGCCGTCGAGTGACGCGGCGGAGAGGTCGTCGGTGGAGAAGCGAATCGCCGTTAGCAGTTGGCCCACTTCGTCGTGGAGCTCGTACGCGATGCGCGCGCGCTCTTCCTCCTGCGCCGTGATGACCTGGTGGAGCAGGCGGCGGACCTGCGCCTCCTGCTGGCGCAGCGCCTCGGTCCGTTCCCGCACGCGCGCCTCGAGGGTCGCGCGCAGATCCTCCAGGCTCTGGATCGTCTGCAGCAATCGCTGGCGCATCTGCTCCAACGCCTCGCCCATCTCGCCGATCTCGCCGCCTGCGCCAGCTTCCAGCGGCACGGTGAGGTCGCCGCCCGCGATCCTGGTCGCCGAATGCATCAGGCTGTACACCGGCGCCACCAGCAGTCGCGTGCCCCAGAGGCTGCCGCCCCAGATGGCCACCAGCGCGAGCGAACCGAGGATCACGAGCCCCCAGCGCAGGTGGCGCGCCGGCGCGAACGCTTCCGACACGTCGCCCCCGAGCGACACGCCCCAGGGCACCTGTTGCAGCATCGCCGCCGCCATCAGGTGCTGTTCCCCCGTCGTCTCGCCGGCCAGGTGCAGCGCGAACGGCACGGTCCTGACTTCGTCCTGCCGCTTCGCCATCACCTCCTGGAAGAACGTAGGATGCTCGCCCGTCGACTGGAATGGCAGCCCCAGCGTGGAGACGATGATGCGCCCCTGCGAGTCGATGAGCGCCGCGTGGCCCGTCTGGCCCAGCTGCACGGCCTGCTGGAGCGGCTCCAGCATCGGCGCGCTGTCCAGGGCGACGATGCCCACCAGGACGCCCATCGCCCGGCCGCCCCTCTGGACGGGGACGCGTATCGCCACCGCCGGATGCCCGGTCTCGGGATCGGTGAAAGGCTCCGAGACTGGTTGCGTGGCATCCGCTGCCGCCTGCTGCGGGAAGACGAAGAGGCTCGGATCGAGCCGGGCGCCCCGAGGCGCGATAGCAATCACCTGCCCGGACGCGTCCAGGAACGCCAGTTCGGCCGCGATGCTCTCCGCGCGGCCGGCGTCCGCAGACAGCGTTTCCTGCGCGTCGGCGCTCGACGGCGCCTCCGCGAGCGCGTCGCCGGTCCGCTGCACGTCCGCGCGCGCATGCCCGATGCGCGCCTCGACCTGCGCCGCCGCCATCCGCGCGATCACCAGGTACTCGTGGCGCGTCTCGCGCTCGCTGCCGCGGAGCGCGTATTCGCCCAGGACCGTGAAGGCGCCGAACAGCAGGAGGAACCCGGCGCTGAGGGCCAGCGCCATGCGGGGCCACAGGCCGAGCCGCCTCCACCATCTCATTGCGGCATGGTACACCCGGAGTGCGCTTCCGCTGCGTCACGGCGCGGGCGTCGCACCGGCACGCCATTGCTTGACGGGCCGCGCGTCACAGTGTGCAGATACTGGACACAATGCACTTGACGGCGGCGCAGTGCGGGGTTATCGTCCCGGATCTCAGGGGGAGCTACGGAGATGTTGCATGGCCATCGCTGCCGGTGTCTTCGGCGATGAGCGCGAGCTTGTCCGCGCCTGCCAATCAGGCCACGAAGCCGCGCTCGCCTCGTTTTACGAGCGCTTCTTCCCGCCCGTGTACCGCTACGTGCTCGCGTCGGTAGGCTCCCGCGAGGACGCCGAGGACATCACTGCCGAGGCCTTCATCAAGGCGCTCCGGGGCATCGGCGGCTTCCGCTTCCAGGACGAGCCAAAGCCTGTCACGGCGTGGCTCTTCCGCATCGCCCGCAACGAGGTGGTCGACCACTTCCGACGGGCCCGGCGCAGACTGGCGCCTTCTTCGCTGGACGGTCAACAAAACGACGCTCCCGGACGTTATGATCCTTGGGATACCAGAGATCTGGTGATGGATCTCTCGCGCGCGCTGCGCACGCTGCCTGCGGCCCAGCGAGAGGCGATCCGGCTTCGGCTGGCAGCTGGGCTCTCGACCCGGCAGACGGCCGAGGTGATGGGCAAGCCCGAAGGGACGGTGCGCTCCCTTCTCCATCACGGGATCAAGGCCGCGAAGGCGGCAATGGAGCGATGAACGTGCCTGAGACCGGACGACCTCGCCGCCGCCGCGCTGCCGAAGCGTTTCGCGCCCTCGACGCGGGCGGCGAGATCGCACGGCGCCGTGTCTGGCGCCGTGTCGAGGCCGGCATTGGAGAGGACCAACTCCGCAGGCGGCGCCGCCTGCGCTGGATGGCCGGCATCGCGGCGAGCGCGGTGGCGGCGGTCGCCCTGGTGCTGCCGTCGGCGCTTGGTGCAGCGGAGCGGTGGTCGGAGCCGTCCGCGCAGGAGCAGCAGCGCGTGGCGGTGGAAGCGGTGATGCAGATGCTCGGCGGGCAGCAGGCGCACGGCGCGCCCGCCGGCGATGCTTCCGGCGTGAACGACTTCGCCAGCTATCTTGTGACGGAGGCAGACGCCGGAGCCAACTAGGATCACGGCGCGCTCCGCCACCCATGGCACATCGACTCCCCCTCAGGATCCTCCTTGTCTCGCTCTTGGCGTTCGCCTTTGCCGTCGGCCACGGCGCCGCACAGGCCGCTGACACCGCCGCCATCTCGGTTTCGCCCGGGAGCGCGACTGCGAGCGTGGGCGACGACGTGACGCTCGACATCAACGTCGCCAACGTCCCTACGGCGCCGGGACTCGGCGGCTACGTCATCGTGGTGCAGTGGGATCCTGCGGTCCTGCAGTTGACGTCGCTTGCCGACGCGGGGTGGGTGACGGGCGGGAACATCATCGTGGTCTGCGACGCCGCGGCCATCAACAACACTGCGGGCAACGCCGAACTGGACTGCACGCCGACGCTGGCGTTCGGTACGGGCGTTACCACGACCGCGCCACACGTTGTGGCGCAGGCGGTCTTCCACGCGAAGGCTCCCGGGACGACCGCGGTCAATCTCACCGGCTCGAGTGTCATGAACCCGTCCAACATCGCCCTGACCAGCACGATCAGCGGCGGCTCCGTGACGGTCGCTGCGGCTGCGCCGACGCCGAACGCAACGGCGACGGTGCAGCCGAAGGCCACGCCCGCGACGGTGGTGCCGACGAGCACGCCGGCCGCGCAGGCGACGTCAACCTCCGCAGCGATTCCGGCCACTCCTTCAACGAAACCGACGGAGACGACGTTATCTAAGGTAGAAGTGCCACAGACCGGTTCCGGCACGGCCGCCAGCGGCGGCACAGCGTGGCGGATGCCGGTGCTGGCAGTGGCCCTGGCGGTACTTCTGGCGGCGGGCGGCGCGGTCGCGTTCCGCAGGGCCGGTAAGAACAACAACGGCGGGTAAGGGTTCAGGCGGCTCCGGCAAGGCGGCCGGCGCGTCAAGTACGAGGAGGAAGACCATGTTCAAGCGACTTCTACTGGTCAGTGCCGCAGCGCTCGCGCTGTCGGCGGCTGCGTTCGGCAGCTACACGATGGTGGGGCACAAGGGCCACGCCGAGGCGGCGCCCCTGATCTCCTGCGCCGTCGACAGCTCGGCGCCGCCTCAGATCACGGTGACGTGCACCGGCACGATCCACATCGTCACCCCGTTCGCGACGAAGGATCTGAACTTCAGTCTTGTAGTGACGGCCACTGACAGCCTGCCGGCGGGCCCGAGTTTCGGCGATGTGATCATCGGCTGCACGCTGGGCGTCAACGGCGGCGCGCCACAGACGGTTCACGTCGGCCCCTGCCCATAACCCCGCGAGCTTGACGTAGCACGCACGCGCACCCCGCCCGGCTGTACCATCAGCCGGGCGGGGTGCGTTCCACTCAGGGGGAGACTGAGGGATGGATGAATCGACTGCTGGCTGTTCGGATCGCGGTTCACGTGCGGGAGATTCTGTGCTCCCTGAAGCTCGCCGTAGCGAGCTTCCCGCCCCAGCGAGGTAGGGAGCGGGGCGGTGTCGCGCCGACCGCATCCGGTCTGGCGCGCGGGCTGCCGCTCGTCCTTGTCATCGTGCTTGCGGTCGCGGCGGGCCACCGGCCGGCGCACGCCGCCGGACCGGTCACCGTTTCGGTTTCGCCCGCGACGGCCACAGCCGGGGTCGGGACCGACGTCACGCTGAACATCAATGCGGCGAACGTGCTGCAACCCGGGCTCGGCGGCTACGTGATCCTGCTCAAGTGGGATCCTGCCGTCTTGAGCATGACGTCGCTGGTGGACGGGGGCTGGGTGACAACCGGGCAGATCCTGGTGCTGTGCACGACACCGATCATCAACAACACAGGCATCAACGCCGGCACCGCCGAGCTGGACTGCACGCCCATCTTCGGGTTCGGCACCGGCGTCACCGGGTCCGGCGTGCTGGCCCAGGCGGTCTTCCATGCCGTGGCCCCAGGGTCGACGACGATCGACGTCGCCGGCTCCTCGCTCCTGGACCCGTCGAACATCGTCATCCAGAGCACGCTCGCGAACGGCTCCGTGACTGTGCCGATCCCGCCCACACCGGTGCCCGGATCAGTCGGCGGCATCGCCGAGGAGATCGACCAGCGTGCCCTGCCGCCACAGATGGCCAGCGCGGGAGCAGGCCAGGGCCGATCCGTCGTGGCGATCTCGCTGGTGTTGGCCGGATCGCTGGCTGCCGCCGGCGCAGCGGCCCACAGAGTGCGCACTTCGCGGCGCTGATGCGCTGTTCGCGCGGCGCCCACCGCGAGCAATCGCGGCTGCGGGCTGCCGCTTGCTGTTGCCGCCGCCGCCTACCTTTGCTGTTGGCTGTTTGCCGTCGTGCTGTCCCCTGTTCCCTGTAACCTGTCCCCCTCTGCCCTCTGCCCTCAGCTTCCGCTAGACTCGCGGCGCTGGCATACTGGCGCTCGTTATGCCAAAACGCCCCATACCCGAATCCACACCCGAGACCGCCGAATTCTGGGCGGGAGCCAGCCGTGGCGAGTTGCGCGTCCAGCGCTGCAACGCCTGCGGCAAGGCCTACTTCTTCCCTCGCCCGTTCTGCCCGCACTGCTCGTCGAAGGACGTGGCATGGTTCACGGCGAGCGGCAAGGGCACATTGCACACCTACGTCATCAACTATCGCGCGGCGCACGGCTTCCAGGACTACGCGCCGTACGTCATCGCCATCGTCGAGCTGGAGGAGGGGCCGCGGATGATGTCGAACATCGTCGGCATCGAGCCGCTGCCGGAGAACCTGCCCGTCGGCCTGCCGGTCGAGGTGACATGGGAGAAGCAGGACGAGCAGATCACGCTGCCGCTCTTCCGCCCGCAGGGGGTGGCGTCATGAGCCTGCGCATGAGCGTGGCCATCGTCGGTGCGGCCGAGACCGATAGCGTGGGCGTGCAGCCCGACAAGTCCGCCATCCAGCTCCACGCCGAGGCCGCGTTCAACGCGCTGGCCGACGCCGGCATCTCGAAGGACGAGGTCGATGCGGTCCTCTGCGCCGGCCAATCGCCGGTGGCCGTGGCCGAGTACCTGGGCATCACGCCGACGTACATCGACGGCACGGGCGTGGGCGGCTGCTCGTTCATGCTCCACGTGCGGCACGCGGCGGCGGCGATCCAGGCGGGGCTCTGCACGACGGCGCTGATCACGCACGGCCAGAGCGGGCGCTCCCGCGTCGGCGAGGCGGGCTGGGGCGGCGGCCGGCAGACGATGAGCGGCCAGTTCGAGGAGCCGTACGGCGTGGCGGGTCCGCCGACGCGCTTCACCATCCCGATCGCCCGGCACATGGCGGAGTACGGCACCACGCCGCGGCAGATGGCGTCGGTAGCGGTGGCGACGCGGCGCTGGGCCGAGAAGAACCCGCGCGCCATGATGCGCGATCCGATCACGGTCGAAGACGTGCTGGCGTCGCGGATGATCGCCTACCCGGTGCACCTGCTGGAGTGCTGCCTGGTCACCGATGGCGGCGGCGCGCTGGTCGTGGTGTCGGCGGAGCGCGCGAAGGACTTCCCGAAGAAGCCGGTGTACCTGCTGGGCTCGGGCGAGTCGTCGGAGCACTCGATGATCAGCATGATGCACGACTTCACGGAGTCGCGGGCGTTCAAGGTGTCGGGTGACCTCGCCTTCGCCGAGGCGAAGGTCGAGCGCAAGGACATCGACCACGCCATGTTCTACGACGCCTTCGCGCACACGCCGATGTTCGCGCTCGAGGCGCTGGGCTTCGTGGGCAAGGGCGAGAGCGGCCCGTTCTTCGAGGAGATGCGCACGGCGCCGGGCGGTGACTTCCCCCTGAACACGAACGGCGGGGGCCTCAGCTACACGCACACCGGCATGTACGGCATGTTTGCCATCCAGGAGTCGGTGCGCCAGTTGCGGGGCGAGGCGGCGGCGCAACTGCCCGGCCTCCGCACCAGCATCGCCCACGGCGTCGGCGGCATGTTCCACGCCGCCGGCACCCTGATCCTCACCAACGACGCCGGCGCGTAGCGGCGGTCCGCCGGCGCCGCCGTTCCATTCGCGTGACCTTGATGAGTTCGATTGGGCGGCTCAACGTCACACCGAAGCAGCGTCTCGCGCCGCACGGCGCCGTGCCGGTCGAAGGCCGCGGCGGTGGCTACCCGGGGCCCAGGCCGGTTGGATCGTCGGAGCCGCGGACGCGGCGCGAGCGATAATCGCGCTGCCGGTCGCGGTGAGCGGCGGCCGAACCGCAATCGGGGCAATAGTTTCGGCGCCCCTTCTGAGGCCGGCGGCCGACGCGAGAATACACCGTACCGCAGGCGCTGCACGTGGCCCGGTGCGTCTGCCGGGGCCGCGGGGCCGCTGTATCCGCTAAGCGCTCTGGCGTGCTGAGCGCGTCGGAGATACTTGCCGGGGCGGCGGGAGCATACGCAGCGCGAAACTCCGTCGGAATCTCGCTTGCCTCGGGCGCCGGCGCTTCGATCTCCAGAGCGGTCGTGGTGCCGCCGCGTGGGGCGGTGGCTGCGCCGCCGAGCGGAGCCTTCGGGGTGGCAGTAAGGGTGTCGCGCGGCGCGCTGCCCCCGTTTGAGTACCGCAGCTGAGCGATCCGCTCAGAGACCGGATCGGCGGTCGAGGGACGTGCCGTGGCCAGCCGGGACACCGCGCGTAGGGCCGACGTCCAGACCGACCCGCGATCGCTGCTTGCGGTCGGCGAGGTGACGCTGACCGCTGCCGGTGCTGGCGAGAGTGCCGGATGCTCGGCTTCGCGAGCACTCGCCGAGGCGAGGTGGCTGCGAGAGTCTCCGGACGTCCGCTCGCCGGGCGCGATAACGTCACGTCGTCGGTCCTCAGCCGATGTCGGATGCGCTACCGGCGGCACCATGGTCGGCGGGGCAGGGGGTGACGCAGGCGCGAGCGTGAGGTCGTATGCGGCGCGCCGTTTCGGATCGCGCAGCGTGGCGTACGCTTCTTCGATCGCTTCTCGTTCCAGCTCTGGTTCGCCAGCGCCAGTGCCAGACAGTTCCGACCGTAGGATGCGATATGCCGCGTCGATCACGCCTGGGATAGCGTGGGGTGCGACGTGGAGCACTTCGTAGCCCGTCAGGCTGACGTACACGCGCCGCGTCGCCCGGCCGAACGGCCTGCGCCGGTGCTCACTGATGCGAAGGGGCGGGCGCTGCTGATCGAAGCCGTGTTCGGCGTCGTAGTGCTTGCGTGCCTCGGGCCGGCCGAGAGTCTCGTACGCGTCGTTCAATTCACGCAGCGGGGATACGCCGGCGCCCCCGCTGCCCCCCTTCGCGAGCCCGACGAGCACCCAGTACGCGGCCTGGACGAGCTCGTGCGATGCGCGCACGTCCAGTTGGAGGACGTGATACGCAGTCCGGTCCGGGCCGGCGGCGTGATGGTGGTCGGGCATTCGGTGGCCTCGTACTCTCTCAGGCGGCACGTGCGAACGTGGGATCGTCAAGCTACACCGTCACACAACGTCACGGCAAGGCTGGCACTTTCGTGTCGTTGACGTACACGCGCATGCGCGGAGGGCCGTGTTGGGGACGCGACTTGCGTGGGGGCGCGCACGGCAACGCGCCCCCACGTTGGCGCGCCACGGCAAGTCTGTGGATCCGCGCGGTTCGGCGTCGGTCAGCGGCGGTGTGTGTGTGGGGGGCGGTGGTGACGGTAGGGGATTCAACTTGCTCGCCGGTCGGTGATGTTGTGCCTGCGGGGACGCGCCGCTGCGACACTTGCAGGTGCGCCCTGGGCGGCCGGGGAGTGTACTCACCGGACATCAGCGTCACGCATGGCCCGGACCCGCGACCGCGATCTTGACGCGCGCGGACGCAAATCCTATTCAACGTCACGGAATCTTCGGTCACCGTCACGCGAGTTATTGACCAGCCTCACAGAGAGGGTTACCGTCGGAGCATATCGGCCGGACAACTGGTCAGGCCGTCGCCTTCGCTGTCATGCAAGGCATATCGGGGGTGGGTGTCGACGCAAACAGCGGTGGCTGCGGCTCCGCTGTTTCTTGTTGTTCCGAGGCAGGCCCCAAGCGACGCAATCTACCGCGCGTGTGGCAGCACGGTAGATCGGGAGCCTCCCGGCCGTTCACTTTTCGAGGATGTCCGGACGTCGCGCGATGAGGGCGTCGCACGACCGGCCGGTTCCGGTAAGGAGCTCACACATCGAGAGATCAGCGTTCTTCCAGGCAGATGCAGTCTTCACAAAAAGAGGTGGGCAATGAAACGTCATGACATCGATCGACCGTTGCGGGAGTTCACGTTCGGCAGCGCGCTCGCGGATAAGTCGTGGCAGCCGCTGCGATTCTTCGCCGTTGCCGCGCTCGCTGCGCTGATACTAGGCACGCTCTTCACCGGCCGGGCCACCGCGGTGCTGAGTCCGCCGACCTTTGAACTCGACGGAAACACAATCGTCAACACTGCGCCTGCGCACGACTGGTCGCAGGTGTTCGATAGCGCCACCTTTGGCGCCAATGGCGCCGACAAAGCGCGGTTCATCGACGACGACCTCTTTCCTGGGGCCGATAACCAGCCACGCACTGGCGCCACGAAAGACACCAATGACATCGACAAGTGGGACTGCAAGTCCGGTGTCCTTTCCCCGCCGAAGAACGACATGGCGAATGCCTTCGTGGCTTCGTACACCGTCACCGAGGGTGGCGTCCCTCACCAGCTCATCTACTTCGGTCTCGACCGGATCAACTCCGACAACGGCAACGCCGATGTCGGCTTCTGGTTCCTCCACCGCAACCACGACTGCGACACGTCGGTCGGCACGTTCACTGGCGGCAAGCACGCCAAGGGCGACGTCCTCGTCACCAGCGAGTTCACTGGCGGTGGGAAGGTCAGCGCGATCAACGTGTTCCTTTGGTGCTCCGACCCCGCTGCGCCTGACCTGAATTGCGGCTCCAGCACCGGTATTGCCCCGCCGGCCGCGGGAACGGGCGATGGCCCGCTTCAGCTCCGCTTCGTTGGAGTGGACTGCCGCAATACGCCTCCGGACGATTCACCATCAGCGTTTGCGACACTTGATGCATGCGCAACGGTGAATCGGACGATCAACACGGAGTCGCCGCCATGGCCCTACACGGGCGCCGGGACGCCCTCCAACACGTATGAGCGCGGCGCCTTGTTTGAGGGCGGCATCGATGCGACGGGGCTGTTCGTCCACCTGGAGTGCGCGGGCACCTTCATCGCGGACACGCGCTCTGCCCAGTCGACGACGGCCCAGCTGCACGAATTCGCGATCGGCCAGGTCGACCTTTGCAGCGCCAATGTTGCGACGGTGGCGAGTCCGGCAGGCACGGGCGTGGCACCAGGGACGGCCGTTTCGGACACGGCGACCGTAACGAAGACGATATCGACGTCATCGCTGGCGCCTGCCCCGACGGGGACGGTGAAGTTCTTCCTGTGCCAGCCGTCGCAGGTGACGGCGGGCGGCTGCGTGGGCACGGCCGGGACGCAGATCGGGACGCCCGCAGCGGGCGAGACGCTCAGCGGTGGGGCGGCGACGTCGGAGTCGTCGACGAACACGACGGCGGTCGGCAAGTACTGCTGGCGGGCAGAGTACTCGGGTGATGACAACTATCCGGCAGCGAGTCACACGAACGCGCTGACGGCAGCAGCCGGCGGAGTGACTCCGGAATGCTTCGTGACGAAGGGGACCTCGACGGTGGCGACGACGCTGCACAACGCTGGCGAGGGCGTGGTGACGGTGGGGAGCACGGTGCCGCTGGGGACGGTGATGCACGACCTGGCGACGGTGAGCGTGACGCCGGGCTTCGCGTCGCCGACGGGGAGCGTGACATTCACCTTCTTCACGAACGGCACCTGCGATGGCGACGGCACGGCGTTTGGGACGGTGGTGCTGGACGGGGCGAACCCGGGCGTGGCGCACCCGTCGACGGCGACGGCGGCGCTGGCCGCGGGCAGCTACGCCTTCCGGGCGAGCTGGCCGGGGGACGCGGCGTATACGGGGAACACGAGCAGCTGTGAGAACTTCACGGTGGGCAAGGGGACCTCGACGGTGGCGACGACGCTGCACAACGCTGGCGAGGGCGTGGTGACGGTGGGGAGCACGGTGCCGCTGGGGACGGTGATGCACGACCTGGCGACGGTGAGCGTGACGCCGGGCTTCG
>Ga0315281_10006865_pt1 | contig 16110 bp, 15 predicted proteins | sample YL17G07_0_MG_FD_204540 | JGI IMG/M metagenome (GOLD analysis project Ga0315281, IMG submission 204540) | Sediment microbial communities from Yellowstone Lake, YNP, Wyoming, USA - YL17G07_0 | ecosystem: Environmental > Aquatic > Freshwater > Lake > Sediment | place: USA: Wyoming | collected... | reverse complement strand
CAAATTTCTCTCTCTGAAACAAGCATGAATACCGGTCCTGGAATTTCAGTAACCAATTTCTATCCCCGAAATATCAGATTACAACTTTCTCCAATCTCCAATACGAATAAAACCCAATAACCTTTTTTCAGTCTCTTGAAAACAAGGAAAGGGATCATTGACACCTCTTCTCCCTTTTTGATAATATCTCCAACAAAATGAAAAGGCTTAATGCCATTACCGATGTTCCTGGGATTAAGGTTGGCCATGCCAGTGACTTGAAAGCTCTGACCGGTTGCACCGTCATCCTTTGTGAAGAAGGGGCGATTGGAGCCGTCGACCTCCGCGGACCAGCAGCCGGGACAAGGCAGATTGACGCCCTCACCCTCCTCCATCTGGTTGATAAAATTCATGCCATCCTTTTAGCGGGTGGCAGTTCTTTCGGTTTGGATGCCGCCGGAGGAGTGATGGCCTATCTGGAGGAAAGAGGAAAGGGGTTTGATGTGGTCAAGACCAAAATCCCAATTGTCCCCACCGCAGTGATTTTTGATTTTGGCATTGGCGATTTTCGTGTGAGGCCAGATTACAGCATGGGATATCAGGCCTGTCTCAATGCCTCAAAAAAGGTAGAAGAAGGAAGTGTGGGGGTTGGGACAGGAGCAACGGTTGGAAAACTTTTTGGGATTGAACGGGCGATGAAGGGTGGTGTAGGTACCTCGAGTATTCTTGGGCCGAAGGGACTTATTGTGGGCGCCCTCGTTGTCGTCAATGCCTTCGGTGATGTGTTTGATCCTGTGTCGAATCAAATTTTAGCCGGGGCAAGAAGATCTAAAGAAAGTTTCCAATTATCCAATTCATCGAAGTGGATGAAAAAGGGTGTGACCAGAAAAAAGTTTGGGGCGATCACTCCATCGGATTCCTCTTCTTTTAATACGACGCTCGGGGTGATTGCCACCAATGCCAATCTCACGAAGAAAGAAATGCATCAGGTTGCGCAGATTGCCCACTCTGGTTTGGCCAAAGTCATCTCACCCCTTCATACCACCTTCGATGGAGACCTGATCTTTGCTATCTCTCTGGGTAAGAAAAAAGGTGATGTGAATACCATCGGACTTCTTGGAGAAGTGGCCTTAATCGAGTCAGTCAAAAGAGCTGTGACCAAAGCAAAGGGATTTGGAATCATTCCAGCATATCAAGATATTGCGGCACGAAAGAGGCGTTTCACTGGAATAGGCGACTCTGAGAAAAACCTAAAGTGGAAATATTAAATCTATTAAAATCCCGAAGGTCCATTCGGGTTTACCAAGACAAACCTGTCCCACAAGATCTTCTCCTCCAGATCCTCGAGGCAGGAAGATGGGCTGCAACAGGAGCAAACCTACAACCCTGGCACTTCATTGTCGTGACTGATCCAGAGACGAGAAGGCAGATCGGGGATGAGGCCCGATTCTTCTTTATCAAATCCTCCCATGTGGGAAAGGCACCCGTGGTCCTCGTCCTGGGGTTCGACACCCGAAGAGGAAAATACGGGAGGTATGATGTGACACTGGCAGGTGGGAATATGATGATCATGGCGACGCATCTTGGTCTTGGAACCTGTTGGATCGGTGCCTTTGATGAATCAAAGGTGAAAGAGATTCTGGAAATCCCGGAAAATATAGAAGTCATTGGTCTCATCACGCTGGGTTATCCCGGGGAGAACGCGGAAGTTCCTCCAAGGGTTGAACTGGAGAAGATCGTTCATTGGGAGTCTTGGTCGAATGTGAGGAGGCAGACCTTAGGGGATGGGATGCTCCGGTCAGGTCCCCTCTCGTTAATTAAAAAAATATTCAGAAAGAAAAAAATAGTTCGGAGTGATTAGTTCGCCTGCCTACCGCAGGCAGGGTGTTCGGAGTATTTCGGTTTGAATCTCCGAACTCTGAACTCCGAACTCAAAACTTTACTTTCAGGACGAGGAAAAAACATGGATCACAAATTAATTCAAAGGGCGGCCAAAGATATTCTCAATTCAAAAAAGACGATCGCTTTTACTGGAGCAGGTATTTCTGTAGAGAGCGGTATTCCAGATTTTAGGGGGGCACAGGGCCTCTGGCAAAAATATGATCCAGAAGAATATGCCCATATTCATGCTTTCCATTCAAATCCAGATCGGGTCTGGTTGATGCTTAAAGATATGTTCTCCCTCATCATGGAAGCCAAACCCAACCCAGCCCATATTGGACTAGCAGAACTGGAACAGATGGGGTTGCTCTCTTCGGTCATCACTCAGAATGTGGACGGCCTTCATCAGGCAGCGGGAAGCCGTAATGTGATTGAATTTCATGGGACCCATAGGACGCTCTCTTGCCTGAAATGTTCTACCACCATTGATGGAACCTCCCTTAAAATGGAAGACCTCCCTCCCCGATGTTCTAAATGCTCATCTCTCTTGAAACCCGATGTCGTCTTCTTCGGAGAACCCATCCCCTGGGAGGCTCAGGTTTTATCGTTTAAAGAATCCAAATCTTGCAGTGCTGTCCTCGTCATTGGAACCTCGGCCGTCGTCTATCCAGCAGCCTCCATTCCTGTTACAGCCAAAGAGAGAGGGGCTACTGTCATTGAAATCAATATGGAACCCACCCCCTTGACCAATCAGATATCCGATTATCTGATTTCTGGCTCTGCTGGTGAAATCATCCCTGCCATTGTCGAAGAAGTGAAGCGATCAAAATGAAAAAGAAACGGCCGAAGAGGAGTATTGCAATCCGAGAATTTAGATGGTATGATTTTTAAGTAATTCAAATATTTGTGCCTATCTTGCCTGCTGTTTGCAGGCAAATCCGGGTAAGTGACCGGGTTGAAGGTTCATTTTTGAAAGAGCAACAAAAGGAAACCGCCGAAAAGATCATCTTTGATGATCTCCAAATGGCCAATGCCCTTTTCGGCGCCCACAGTGAAAATTTAAGACGCATTGCCAGGACAATTGGAGTGAAGATCAACGCCAAAGGCAATGCCCTCACCATCCAAGGGGAAGACTTGGATGTTGATCTTTCAATTCGCGTTCTGAACGACCTTTACGCCCTCCTGAAAAAAGGTTACCCCCTTTATCCGACCGATATCGATTATGCGATCCGAATGATCTCCGACGACAGAAATGTCAACCTCGAAGATATCTTCCTCGATACCGTTTATATCTCATCCAGGAAGCGGGCGATCACACCCAAGAGTCTCGCTCAGAAGCGCTATATTGACGCCATCCGGAAATACGATCTGGTGATTGGGATTGGTCCTGCGGGAACAGGAAAGACCTACCTGGCCATGGCCATGGCTGTGGCCAGTCTTACGAAGCAGGAGGTCGAGAGGATCGTCTTAACCCGTCCTGCTGTAGAAGCCGGCGAGAAGTTAGGATTTCTTCCTGGAGATATCTCTGAGAAGGTCAATCCCTATCTTCGCCCCCTTTACGATGCCTTACACGATATGATGGATTTTGATCGGGCCTCCAAACTCGTGGAGAAGGGTGTGATCGAAGTGGCTCCCTTAGCTTTCATGAGGGGAAGGACTCTCAACGATTCCTTCGTCATCCTCGACGAGGCGCAAAATACAGGACCTGAACAGATGAAGATGTTTTTGACGCGATTGGGTTTCAGCTCCAAAGCCGTCATTACAGGGGATATCACCCAGGTGGACCTTCCAGAAAATAAGGCGTCGGGGTTGATCGAAATCCAGGGCATCCTCAAAGGAATCGGAGGAATCGAATTTGTTTATTTCTCGGACAAGGATGTGGTCAGACATCCCCTTGTTCAGGAAATTATCAAGGCTTACGAAAGAGCAGAGGAAAGGCGCCATCGCCAAAGGGAGCAGAACACTCATTAACGACCTATGATAAGAACCTCCATAAAAAAATTCATCCTTAATCTTTCCTTTCTCAAAACCCCCAATGGCCTGAGAGACCGTTCATGGCTGGAAAGGATCAAAACCCCTTCTTATCAGAAATGGTTTATTGGCATTGGAAGCGCTATCCTCCTCACCCTTCTTCTCTCCCCCAGCCTGACCCTCCGTCTTAAAGAATACAAGGTGGGGGATATCGCTACCAAGGAGATCAAATCTAATCAGGACCTTCTGGTCGAGGATGAAAAGTCAACCCAAGAGAAACGTGCTGAAGCAGAAAGGTCTGTGCTCTCTATCTACGACTATGATCCGGCTGTTCTGAGCGATTCTGAGAATCGAGTCCGATCGACGTTTAAATCACTGGGTGCCTCTTTCCAGAAAGGGGAGAAAGGGGTGGATCAAAATGCCCTGAGAAAAAAGGAATGGGATTCCTCTCTGCGTCTTCCCCTCACCCAAAGGGAATGGCAGGTTCTGGAAAAGGAACGTTTTAATCCTGCCATTGGAGAAGCCGCTTTGAAAATGGTCGCTCCCATCCTGAAAAAAGGAGTGGTCAATGATAAAGACCTTCTTGACCCGGATGCGGAAAAAGGGATCGTCGTCCGGAATATCCAGACCCGCGAGGAAAGAAAGAGTTTTCCTCCTTTTGGCTTTTTTGATTTTAAGGAAGCAAAGGCTAAAGTCCGGTCACAAGGAGACCTCACCTCTCCTTTTAAGGGAAAAGAATTATCACCCATTGTCCTAAAGATGGCCGAACACTTTCTAAGGCCAAATCTCACGTTCAATAAAGATGAAACCGAAGGGAAAAAAGCAGATGCAAAAGAAAAGGTCAATCCCGTCTATTTTCAGGTCAAACGGGGAGAGGTGATCCTGAGGGCCGGGGAGCCTGCACAAGAACAGCATCTTTTAAAAATCAAGTCTCTTAGGAAGGCACAGGAGAAAACTCATCTCCTGGCGATGATCATCGGCATGGGCCTTCTGACTTTCCTCATCTTAGCCAGCCTCTATCAATTTTCTACGCAAAACATCAGAAAGATTGCTCTTGCCCAGAAAGACCTTCTTTTCTTCTCCACCACATTGCTTGGGATCATCGCCTTTCTCAAACTCTTTCAACTGATGACAGATGTTTTAGGGGGAGAATTCTTCTCCATCCCGTCTTCTTCTTACCTCTTTCTCTTTCCAATCGCCACGGGTGCCATGCTTGTTCGAATTGTCCTCAATTCAGAGGTGGCCATTGTCTTCTCCCTCCTGGTCTGTTACTTCTCGGCCGCCTTGATGGGGAATCAACTCTTCTACTTCATTTTCACACTTGTGGGGAGTGTCATCGGCGCTCATAAGGTGGCACGATGCGAACAGCGAAGCATCCTCCTCAAGGCTGGAACCACTGTGGGAGGGATCAATTTCTTAATGATCCTCTCTTACAACCTGATTTCCGGAAATCCTTTTAAAATGACCCTTCTCTCTGATCTGATGATGGGTTTTCTGGGAGGCGTTTTCGCTTCGGTCCTCGTCCTGGGAATCGCTCCCATCATTGAAAGCCTGTTCGGTTACACCACAGATATCAAGCTGCTCGAATTGGCCAATATGGACCATCCCACCCTCAAGGACCTGATTCTTCAGGCTCCCGGCACCTATCACCATAGCATCATTGTCGGGAGTCTGGTGGAGGCTGCTGCCAAATCCATTGCAGCCAACCCCTTGTTGGCAAAGGTCAGTGCTTATTATCACGACATTGGTAAATTGAAAAAACCTCTTTACTTCATTGAAAACGTAGGAGGGAAAGATAATAAACACGATCATCTCACTCCTACCATGTCGGGCCTCATCCTCATTTCGCATGTGAAGGATGGAGTGGAGATGGCCCGTGAAAATCGTCTGGGAGAACGGATCGGTCACATCATCCAACAACATCACGGGACAAATCTGATCTCCTACTTCTATCAAAAAGCTAAAGAAAAAGAAAACCCGGAGATGGAGTCGATCAATGAGAACGATTTTCGTTATCCCGGTCCCAAACCCCAGACTAAAGAAGCAGGGATTGTCATGCTGGCCGATTCCGTAGAGGCTGCCTCTCGAGCTCTCACCGATCCCACACCTTCTCGAATCAGAAGTCTGGTTCAACGGATTACCAACAACATCTTCTTGGATGGGCAGCTCGAAGAGTGTGAGTTGACGCTGAAAGACCTTCAAAAAATCCAAGAGAGTTTTAATCGAATCTTAACGGCTATCTTTCACCAGAGGATTGATTATCCCCTTTCACCAAGTTCGGAGTCACCTAACAAGAGGAACGATGAAGATCTGGATTCGAAATCGGCAAAAACATATCCCCTTAGACTTAAGAAAAATAAGAAGGGTGGCCCAAAGGACATTGACCGAATTGGGGCTTCTTGAGGCTGAACTCAGCCTTCTGTTTGTCAGTGATCTCCAGATTCAAGCATTGAATCGGCGATACCTCCGTCGGGATAAACCGACTAATGTCCTGGCCTTCCCCATGAGGAAGGGAGAGTTTCCGACTCTCCATCCCCATCTCCTCGGAGACTTGGTTATTTCAGTGGAGACGGCCAAGCGCCAATCGAATCGATTCGGCCTCGACGAAATGGAAATGATCATCCTCCTGATGGTCCATGGGGTACTTCACCTGATTGGCTATGAGCATGAAGGGACGAAAAAAGGGGCCCGGGAGATGACCCTCAAACAGAAGGAACTCTTCCAACGAATGATTAAGAGTGGAATACTGGAATGATGGAAGAATGGAATGATGGGATACTGGAATAATGGAATATTGGATGAATCGCTAAGATCTAAAAATTATAATTCTTCTTTTTCCCCAATATTCCATTGTTCCAGCGGATCAGTTGAAAATCCAGAGTCTCCGAATCCGATCAAATCGTTTGAGGAAGGCAAGTTCCTCAGGGGTCATCAGGGAAGGAGAAACCCTCTTTTTCAATTTTAGCAACCCCCCATAATCCACCCACCTGAGCAGAGGGAAAAGATAACGCCTGAGGAATCCCTTTTCTTTAAAAGCAAAACTGCTATTGAAGTCGATGAGGAAAGGGTCTCCCTTTTCAGAGACGAGGATGTTCCCCTTATGTCTCAAATCCAAGTGGATCACTCCTCTCTCATGAACCCTCCTGAGCACTCTTCCTAAATCAGAGAAAAAAGAAGGAGGAAGGGGCTCTCCTCTCAGGATGGATCTCCCCGGAATGAACTCCATGGCAAAGGCAAAGTGGTCAATTCGCTCCACCGGCTGGGGAATGCCTTCTATCCCTGTGAGCCGGGAATAGATCTTCCATTCTTTATGAATTAACCAAAGTCCTAATGTCCAGCGTAAAAGAAAATTTTTTCTTCGGACATCCTTCACCATCAGGGATCGACCTTCCACCTTTACCTGATTCAGGTCGGGTTTCCCAAAATTCCCCTTGGTAAGGCAGACTGATTTTCCCTTAATCTCTTCTCGTCTCATCAGGCTTTCGCCATGCGCCATGCTCTATGCCTGCCTGCCGCAGGCGGGCGCTCTGCCTCAAAAAAAGAGGCCCCAATAGGGACGGCTTAGGATCAGCACGATTCCGGCAAGGATGATAAGGAGAATTCCCTCTTCGCTGTTCTCGGTAAAGCATTTGAATTGCCAGGAGACTTTTTCGTTCGAATAGGGAGTCCATCGGGGAAGGTAATCCGGAACCTTCTCGTCATAATCATCAAATTGACTTCCAAAAATCTTCCTCAACCGATCTCCCTCCACCCTCTTTTTATAGGGGATGTAATGGAAACAGAACATAAAGAAGGCCGCTGCCAGAAGGAAGATATTGTCCGCCAGGATGCAAAAACCCGCCGTAATGAAAATCGAACCAATGTAGAGTGGATTCTTGACATAAGCGTAAGGGCCTGTCACCGTCAGAACCTCGTTCTTTTGGAGATGCCCTGCTGCCCAGATGCGAATGGACTCCCCCAAAAAGATCAAAATCATCCCGATCAAGATCCCGGAGAATTGGGGTTTCGCAAAGCCCACCAACAAAAAGGCTCCGATGAAAAGCGGACTCCTTCGGACCTTCCTCTGCCAAGACGTTTTCTTGTCGTCCATAACATCCTCTCTTTTTTATTGAATCAGTTGGGGAGAAATTTTCTTTTTCTTGTAAATGGAGCCCCACGGGCAAGCCCTTGGTCCCCAAGAACCGGACCCCCCTACGCCAATCTGCCCGCCGAACAAGTTCTTTGGCAGGCGGGGGCTTTGGCGGGTCATCCGCCAGTGAGTAAAATCCGCCGAAGCATGTAGATGCATCACCTGGACGACTCCATCCGGAGTTACGCATTCCTCCACAGCCAAGGCCGTGGTCTCCTGCGTAGGCGGATGAAATAAAGGTTTCTTAAATAGATAAAATTCCCCAACAAATAGGCCAGAATAAAAACTGGATCCATGCGATGTAACGCACAAAAGAGGACAATCAATCCCCCGGCTAAACTGAGATACCAAAAAGAGAGGGGAATGACGCTCTCCTTCTTTTTCTCAGAGGCGATCCATTGAACGATGAACCTCATGGTAAACATCGCTTGTCCGATGAAACCAAAGACCAGGCAGAAGTCCAAATGGAACTTGGGATACCTGACTGAGAAATCTCTAAAAAAATCGAGCGCAAACCCCAGAAATGTCAGACATTCCATCTCAAATCCTTTCCTCGATCTCATAGCGGATGGTGCGCCGCTTCATCCATCTCACGGCCAGCAGATCAATCAAGGATCGCACCATGCGATTTCGAATATTGTATTTTGACTTCCCAAACCTTCTCGGATGGTGGGAAACAGGAACTTCAATGATCCGATATCCTTCCATCTTAACCAGGGTGGAAAGAAACCGGTGCATTCCGTTAAAAACTGGTATCTCTTTAATACACTCCTTTTTGAATGCCCGGAGGGTGCAGGCGCTATCATGGATGGTTTCACCGCTCACCCAGTTCCGAACGGCGTTACCGATTTTAGAAGAAATTTTCTTCAGCCATGAATCTTCCCTTTTCTGGCGCCATCCCGTCGCCATATCATAAGAATCTAAGTATTCCAATAATCTGGGAATATCGGCAGTATCATTCTGAAGGTCTGAATCTAAGGTAACGACTTTTTCTCCCCTGGCCTCCCTCATTCCTGCCAAGAGGGCCGTGCTTAGCCCGCGGTTTTCCTTAAAACGAAGGACTCGGAGAGAAGGAGTTTGAGAAGCCATTTCTTTCAGAATCCTTCGGCTTCCATCTGAACTTCCATCATCCACGAAGATCATTTCATAGGAGCGTTGAAGGCCCTTTAAAACCTCCGCCAGCTTAGGGATTAAAAGTGGAAGGTTTCCCTCTTCATTATAGACAGGTACCACGACGGAGATCTCTATGGGTTCAGAATTTTTCATGGCCTTACAGGGTCTCAGACATTATCGGTTGGAAATCAAAATAAGATCACTATCTCCTACCCCACGTCGAGCGATCAATTGGACTTCTGGCCTACCTTCTAGAAGTTGAAACCTCAAAAAATCTCTCGATTTAAGCAGACAGAAGACTCTTTCCGGAGATCTTAAGAAATTCAAGAGGGCCTCTTCTTTCTCCAGCATCGGGATGGGAACGATTCCTGTATAAAAATTATAAGGACCCGGTTCAAAATCTCCAAAGATGGCTAATTTCTCACCGGGTTGAATTCGTGAAGTGATCTCCTGACAAATGAAACGGGCTGTTTTGTGAGGGTTAACAAGGGGGAATACGACCCTTAATGTATAGAAGAATCCCCCTGCCATCATTCCGATGAGAAGGAAAAAAATGGCTCCGTAATACTTCAACCGGGTGAACACAAATAGGCTAATGCTTACTCCCACCAAGAGAAAGGCAACAGGGAGGCTATAGGAAAAATAAGAAGGAAATTTTGCCGAGATCACCCAGGGCAGGACAGCCCCGGCCACTAAAATCACTCCCATCAATGCATAAAGGGGAATCGTGATCCATTCATTCCGAAAATGCCTCATCGAAAAGGAGATGAAATCCTCCCAAAGCTTTCCGACCATCAGCGATGCAGCTGGGAAGAGAGGCAAAAAGTAAAGCCCCCTTTTCCCTTTGGACAGAGTAAAAAATAGAAAGACGAAAGTAAACCAGAACATCAGAAAAAGAAATTCTTTTCTTTTTGCCATCATCACCCTGGAAAAACCATAAACCATGGCTGCAGGGAGGAAAATGATCCAGGGTAAAATGTTAGGCGGAAATTGAAAGAGATAGTAATAGATGGGCCGGACATGGGCTGACCCTTTTACAAAGCGATCGACAGAGTGGTGCACCAGGGTGGCGTTGAGGTATTCTTTTCCTCCTTTCAAAACGGCAGGGAGATACCAGGCCAAGACCACGCCCATAAAGAGGAGTATCCCGGGAAGGAGCCTCATCGCCTTGATCCCTTTCCAATCCTTTTGAACCAGAAGAAAAAGAAGCGTGACCGATAAGGGGAGGATAAATCCAACAGGCCCCTTGACTAAGGTGGCCAAGGCCATCCCGATATAGTATCCATAAAAAGAGAGACCCTTCATCCCTTCTGGGGAAGTCTCTCCATCTTGGCGACGTTGATACCATCGGAGAAAACAGAGTATTGAACCAGTGGTAAAGAAGGTCAGGGTAGTATAGATATTGCCCCGCGTAGAGAGATAGGCAAATTGAACACTCGTCGCCAGGATGAGTCCGGAGAGGAACCCTGTGCGTGAGGAATAGAGTCTTTTCCCGATGAAAAAAGTGAGAAGTACGGTCAATGTCCCGAAGAGGGCAGAAGGAAACCTGACTGAAAAAGGAGTAAACCCTTGCCAGAGGAAGGATGAAAAGGCAATGGCCCAGAAAAAGAAAGGAGGCTTATCGGTGTAGAGATCCCCATTGCGATGCATGAGGATCCAGTCTCCCCCATTCACCATCTCTCTTGAAACCTCAGCGTACCGGGGCTCATCAGGATTCCAGAGATCCCATTGGCCCAGGTTAATAAAATAGATGACGAAGCAGAATCCCAAAAGAAGGGCGAACTGGACCCATGGCTGAGGGGTTATTTTGGAAAATCGTTGATCCATTCAGTTTATCCCATCGTCTCCGTGACCACCCCTTGGGACGAGACGTAGACCAAGCCTCTCCGACGGCTCTCCTTAATCAACCCCTGAAGAAAACCCTTTTGGTCTTTTACAATGGGATTGAGACGGAGGTATTCTCTAAAAAACCTGAAGCGATCCGCTTTCGTCATCACCTTGGGAGTAGAGGTGTTGAGCTGGAGAAAATTTCTGAACAATTTTTTCCGGCTCACCTTCTCTTCCATGAGGAGATCCTCAAAATCGAGAAGATGGAAATCCCAAGTCTTCCCCCTTTCCGAGACGAGAATATTACAGGTCTTCATGTCCCTATGATATAAACTCATTTTATGAAGACCGTCAAGCCAACGGGCAAAGGTCTTAATAAAAAACCTCTTTTTATTTAAATCTTCAAACCCCTTCAAAATATATCGATCCATCTCTTGGTCGTTGGCCAGGGCGTCCATGAACAGAAAACTCTCCTTCAATCCTAACCAGTTTTTTCTCTCCACCAAAGCCAGGGGTTTGAGAGATGGAAGTCCTCTCGCTCGCATCCCATTGGCCGCCACCCAAGACTTCAGCCCTTTCGAGCGACGGAAACGTTCTTTCATCCTCCCCCAGAAATGAGGGTAGCCGAACTGTTTCAAACAGATCCTTTCCCCCTGGTCATTCAATATGGAAACGTTCACCTCTGGGGAATATTTGATCAGGGAAAAGGGTCTTTCTCTCACCAGGTCTTGGTGTTCTCCCATTACCCTTTTCAGCCGATCCAGGGGGAAATCCCTTCGATGGAAATAACGGATCCCCTTCTCATTCTGAACCGTAAACTCTGTGCTTTCCTTCAGACACCGTTTCGTTCTGCTTCGCCACTGCCTCTTTTGAAGGCGATCCATGACGGGATGAATCTTTTGATGTAAAATTTCTCTCTTTTGAGAATCGTCGAATCTCCCCTCAAAGTATTGACTCAGGAATTGGAGTTGTTCCCCTTCTCCCCACATCGATCTTAAAGAATGAAAGAGGTGTGATAAATTCCATAACCTCTGGTTCAAGGAGAGGGGTTTTACGATTTTGGCACGATGTAAATCGGTGAGAAATAAGGAATCGCCATACCACAAAAAGTTCCCTCCGTGAAGATCCTGATGAAGGAGTCCTGCATCTTGAAACTTCCTCACAGTCATCGCTAATTCAACCATCGAATGAGGGGTTTTGGATTTCGCAGGATCATCGATGAAGGAAACCCCTGTTCCGATCGCCTCTGAGAGATAGTAACTCTCCCTGACCAAACCTCTCCGGACTCTTTCCATCCAGCCCAAAGGTTTAGGAATGCTGAGTTCTCTATTTTCCAATCGGGAAGCAATGAAGAATTCTTTCCGGCCTCTGGAGGGAAGAAAAAGATACTTCACATACTCCATCCAGCCCTTTGTCTTATCTCTCTTGAAAAAAACCCTTCTTCCGTCCGGAAGACAGAAAATAGCCGCCCTTCTCCAGGTTGACTCCTTGACCACCTCTCCTTTCCTCTCCTGAACCGAAGAGAAAGGATCGTCAAAAAAAGTGGAGGGGAGACCCTCCAATACTTCCCATCTCACCCAGCCCTTGATCTCACCTTTCGATACTCTTTTAAGAATGGAAGTCCCCATTTACTTCCTTTTCCCGAGCTTCATCATTTCTTGATAAAACCCTTCAACGGCCTCCACCTGTCGATCCAATTGGAAATCGTGATGGGCCTTCTGATAAGCCACTTTTCCTAAGGCCTCTCTCATTTCTGGGTGATGAAGCAGTCGAAGGGCCGCCTGAGCCAACTTTTCAGGGGTATCGTTCACCACCAAACCTGAAATACCATCCTCCACCAATTCGGGGAGCATCCCCCGATTGGCCACGATGACCGGTTTGCCCATGGCCATGGCCTCTCTCAAGGCTCGTGCTGTTCCATCAGAGCCTGCCATCAAGAAGACGAAGATGTCCATACAGGCTAAGGTGTCGAGATAGTCATCCGTCCGATATCCTCCGAGAACGACCCACTTTTCAACGCCGAGCTGTTTCATGGGCTGGATGACACTTTGCTCCATCTGACTCGACCGGCCAACCAGGAGAACCTTGACGTTTGGAAATTCTTTGGCAATCGTTTTCACCGCCTCCAAAAAAACAGCTGTCCTCCGATACTTTTGATATCGGGCGATCATTCCAATAACGATCTCCCCTGATCCAATCCCGAAGAAGCTCCTCATATCTTTAAATTCCCTTTTGGGATCATACCGATTGAGATCCAAAGCTGGGGAGATCTTCTGGACCCTCTCAAGGGAAAGGCCAAAATGTTTTGCATCCTCTCTCCTCGCCCTCTCAGAAAAGGTAATCATTCCGTCAGTGAACTGCGAGATGAGAAAACGATTTCCCAAACTGGGCTTTAAAGGGTCTCGCTTGTGGTCTGTACGAATAATAATGACAGGATGGCTTGACCTCCTTGCAGCGATCCCCCCTAAAAGATGGCCATGGGAGTGGTGGACATTGAGAATATCGAAATTTTCCTCACGAAGGTAGTGTGTGAGGTCTAAAATGTCGCACAGATTGGTCGGTAGAAAGGAGGGGTGATAAACCTTTACGGAATGATCTAACCGAAATCGATCCGTGGCTTTTACTCCTGCCTGGAGGATCCTTTTCTCAATACTATCCTCGACCGGAAGAGGAGGTTTTCGATAGGCAAAGGTGACATCATGCCCCCGCTTCTCCAATCCCTTACAGAGGTCCACTGTTGGATCAGCAGGACCTGTCCACTTCCAGTTGCTAAAAAGATGGAGAATTTTCATCGCCTTTTAAACCCACTCTATTGAAACTGTCCCGGAGGCCAATAAAATCTGATGGGCTGAGACTAAAGGAAAAAGTTGTCATTCTCAACTTTTTCAAGTTCGTGGATATCCTCTTCGGAATGGATGAACTCTTCTAACCACCAGTTGGTGCGATTGTAAAAACATCCAACATCTTTGCATTCCTCTTCGGCATCGAAAGTCAGGATCGATCTGGCCGTCCTCTTGAGACTTTCTTTGAGTTCTGTTTCCGATAGGTAACCCTCCGGTTCTCCAATTCTGGCTTCTTCCACCCCTCGAAACGCCGGACAGTGAAAGATTCCGAACGGCGTCACCACGGTTCTAAAAAATTGCATATGGCATCTCTTAGGCTGCCTCTTGATTTGGTCAGTCTCCTGATTCAACATGGCCTTCAGGTTTGAGCTTTCAAGGATCTTGACTCGATCCCCAGCGAAACGTTTTGCCTCCTGGAGATGTACCTTGATTTTATCGATAATCGCTTCCTCTTTCGTTTTTCCAACGTTCTTCAGCAAAGTCTCTCTTTGAGATTCATTAAATCGGATCAGGCAGGGTTTAAAGGAAACATAATCAAAGGAGAATTCCCTGGCCAGTTCCACGGATCTGGCCATCTCATCCATATTGGGATGGAGTCTCTTCCCGTTAATCTCCACGCCTTCCCAGACGACCACAAAAGAATATCCCAGCGAAACCACGGGATTCTTTTTTTTCACCTTTTTGGCTTTTTTTAATATCCGACCCAGCGTCACCTGCGTTTTGGGCAGGTGTAAATCTTTAAAGACTCCTTCTCCGGCCGCATCAATCGAAATCCTGATCCAATCCTTCTCTTTTAGTTCTTCCACCACCGTTTCAATTTTTTCTAATCTTGAGCCATTGGTCACAATCCCGACTTGTAATCGTTTACTTTTGATATAACGGACGATCTCTCCAAAATCTTTGTGAAGGGTGGGTTCTCCCCCTCCGATCAAGATCACGGAGAGAAGACCATGGGAATGAAGCGTGTCGATCGTCTTTTTGACTTCTTCAAAGGTCAAGCTTTTTCCGGCATTGATCAGCTTCGAATCAACACAAAAGGGGCATGAGAAATTGCACGCGGAGGTCAGATCTAAATTGATGGAGATCGGACTGAAAACCGGTAGTCCTCGATCCGGAGTATTGGCGTCACACTTTCTCTGCCACTGAATATAGTCTTTCAGCCTTTGAAAGGTGCCATCCTGTCTCAATTTGGAACTGAAATCGTGCTCTCTCTCTCTTAACTTTTCCATAAATTTCTCTTCTCAAATTCACCGTAGCCGTCATCGATCTCTTTCAGCAGGGACAGGTTATGAAGAATATGAAGTGTCCCGATGAAAGGTTCGGTTTTCTTTTCAAAGGCCTCCATAAAATTTTTAACGGAGAGTTCAAGAGGGTCAACGATCCTCATTTTTTTATCCCCATGATGAAAATAGATTTCATAATCTTCTAAACCCAGACTTCGGAAAACAATCTTATCATTCAATCCGAAAGAAAAGTGGCGGGGCGGTGTCTCCCCGAAGGTCAATCTGATGGACACATCGCAGTCCTGGGTTTCAAATAGATAGGAAAATCGGATGCTCATCTCCTTTTCCCCATCCGATTCGAAACTCAAACCTTCTATCTCGCCAACGCCCAGGAGACAATAGAGGAGGCTTAAGGCATGAGGAACGGATTCTGGAATCATCTCTCTCCCTGGAAAAGGAGGCGACATCCTGATAAAAAATGTGTTCGATTTCTGAATCACGATCTTTCCGCAGATGGCTTCATAAGCGTCTATCGAAAAAGGCCATTGGGAGTTCATGGCAATGGTTAATTTTTCTCCGCGGGCTTTCTCAAAAATGTCTCCAGCCATTTTTCGTATATCCATGTGAGGAGACCAGATAAAGGGTTTTTCACAGAATATATGAAGTTCTGAATCAAGGCATTTTAACAGATATTCATAATGGGTAGAAGCGGGGGAAGCGATCACCACTGCATCAGGCTTTTCAGTTCTTACCATTTGATCAAAGTTTGTATAGGGATGGGCTTCGATTCCATATTTCTGAAGAGCCAAGGAGGCTTGGAGGGTCGTTTTCCCAGTCGTCCCCAGCACAGAGGTCACTTTTCCTCCATGCTTATGAAAATACTTTCCGATATACTCACCGATACCGTTTCGGGTTCTACCCGCCCCTATAATGGATACTTTCATACAAATCAAAATTCCTCACAATGCTGTAACCGATTAAAAATTGCTATATTTTAACATAGTTAATGCCTCAATTAAAATATCTAAACTAAATATTTGGGTCACAAATAAGACCGGTAGGACCTTTGGGTTCCAGCTTCTACCAGACCTAGCCCAACAAAATTGTACTTCGCCTTGCCGATTTCCAAATGAAATGTTCTATC
>Ga0315281_10006864_pt1 | contig 16111 bp, 15 predicted proteins | sample YL17G07_0_MG_FD_204540 | JGI IMG/M metagenome (GOLD analysis project Ga0315281, IMG submission 204540) | Sediment microbial communities from Yellowstone Lake, YNP, Wyoming, USA - YL17G07_0 | ecosystem: Environmental > Aquatic > Freshwater > Lake > Sediment | place: USA: Wyoming | collected... | reverse complement strand
AAGTAACCAGCACTACCCCGAAGGGAAGAAGCCCCAGCGCGGAGGGATATCCTATGCATACCGCCGAGATGGTAGCTACATTCAGAGGGACTGCCTACAGTGCCCGGGGCTCAATGCACACACCAGCCGATTACCAGCGAACAAAAAAATGTGTCAGAACTGCCTTCCAGAGGCAGATAGAGGGAGTAGGGTTCAGCTTTGTTGAAATCATCACAGCCTGTCCCGTCAACTGGCATATGACTCCAGTGCAAGCCCTAGACTGGATAGGGGAAAAGGTAGTCGCTGAATTCCCTGTCGGCGAGTTCAAGAACGTTACTCATATCGAATAGACACGAAAGCGGGAGAAAAAGGATGAAACAGACCAATAATTCGAGGGGCGAATTGATTATAGCCGGGCTCGGCGGCATGGGCGTTCTCTCAGCCGGACAGGTTTTATTGGAGGCAGCCTTTCAGCAGTTCAAATATGTATCTTATACACCCACCTACGGTTTTGCCAAGCGCGGCGGGCTTTGCCAGTGCACTGTCATCTTCTCGGATAAAGAGATCACTTCTCCACTGGTGGAGCAGGCACAGGTGGTGATGTTCCTCGATAGCTCCCAGTATGCGACTTTTGAGCCCAGGGTAAGACCCGGGGGGATTATCATTGCAGAGAAGGCCAGCATGTATGCTGAGAGGGAAAGGAAAGACTACAAGCTATATGAGCTGCCCGGGCTTGAGATCGCCGTAAGCATGGGCGCGAGCCAGGTCAATAATTTCATCATGCTGGGGGCTTATATCGCGATTACAGGTGCAGTCTCCCCGGCACTTATCGGGGCCGAACTCGATAGGAGATATGGAAAAGACAAGAAGGTATACGAGCGGAATCTGAACGCCTTCAAGCGCGGCCTTGATCTGGGGAAGAGCGCCAAATAACAGGCAAGATAATGAGGGTCAAATGATAGGAGCAGAGGTCGTCTGCAGCATCCTGAAAAATGAGGGCGTGAAGTATGTTTTTGGCGTTCCCGGTAACAGCGAAGTACCTCTCTTAGACGCTTTGGCCCAAACCAAAGGAATAAGGTATATCAGCGCAATCCACGAGTCAGTATCCATGGGGATGGCAGATGGCTATGCCCGCGCCTCGGGAAATGTAGGGGTGGTGTTGGTGCATACGACACCAGGAACCGCCAATATTATAGGGAACTTGAGCAATGCCTACGATGCCGGCACGCCCCTCGTAGTTATTGCAGGGCAGCAGGACTCGCGCCTCCAGTGGTGCGACTCTCTATTAGATTCCGACATTCTGCCCATGGTGAGCCAGCATACCAAAGAGCGCTGGCGAGTGAGCCGCGTCGAGGATATAGCTACAGCGTTGAACCGAGCGTTCAAAGAGGCCTCTACTCCGCCGACCGGGCCAGTATTTCTGGTGATCCCCCGTGACCTTCAGTCTCAGCCCTTGACTATCGAATACCACGCAACTCCACGCCGCCAGGTGCCCATGTCCGTCAGGCCAGACCGAGAGTATTTGAAAAAAGCTGCTCAGCTCCTAGTCGCTGCGCAGCGACCTGCTATCCTGGCCGGTTCCCAGGTGCCCAGCGATGATGCTCTCGCCGAGCTTACCGAACTGGCAGAAATCCTCGCAGCTCCAGTATTCACCACAGGCCTGGTTCCCACGTTTATTTTCCCTACAAACCACCCGCTCTATTATGGCAGGGTGCCGCCCATAGGATTCGGCCTTCCCGGGCTGGAGAGCCCTGCTGATGTGCTCGTGGCAATAGGAAGCAGACTGTTCAAGCAGCTATTTCATATCGAGGGGCCTATTATTCCGCCTACCACTAAACTTATTCACATAGACCACGACCCGAGAACATTGTCCAGAGAATGTCCAGCAGAGGTAGCACTGGTAGGCAGCCCCAAGGCTGTCCTTGCTGAGCTGGCAACTGAGGTAAATAAGCTCATGTCGCCCCGGCAGCGCCAGAAGAGCCAGCAGAGATTCAAAAAGCTGCAAAAGGGACACGAGCAAGCCAAGGCAGCCTGCGAAGCCGACTTCAAGAAGGAACGTAACGACATGCCTATGCGGCCGTCGCGTGCCATCAAAGAGATCGCTAACGCTCTACCGGCAGACAGCGTAGTAGTAGATGAAGCGGTGATGCTTACCAGCTACGTGGCAAGCATCATGGAGTTCACCAAACCGGGGAGCTACTTCTGCTCCATCACCTGCCTGGGATGGGGCCTGCCCGCAACGCTTGGGGTAGGGCTGGCTAGTTCTCGAAAGCCAGTGGTGGCGCTGGTGGGAGATGGCTCTGCCCTCTTCGGCATCCAGGCCCTGTGGTCGGCAGCCAAATACGAAATCCCGGTAATCATGGTAGTGCTCAACAACCGGGGCTACGCTGCCGTTAAGTGGGGCCTCGCCTCATATCCGGACAGGAAATCAGGAGAAGGAGCCGACCTGGGCTATAACCTGGGAAATGTCGATTTCCCTAAGCTGGCTGAATCCTTCGGTGTCAGTGGTCAACGGATCGAAAGGCCGGAGGAGATTGTGCCTGCATTGAAAAGAGCTATCAGGGCCAGAAAGCCCGCACTTATCGACCTGATTGTCGACCCCAGAGATGTCGGCTATGGCATGCCCCGACTATCCTGATCGTGGAAGGTAGTATGAGGTGCAGGATTCATCCTGCCGGGGGGTTGGGGGTGTCCCCCAATTCTTAAAGTCCCCCAAGACTGGGGGACACAGGGGGTTGAAGAACTTAGGCTGAAGGGAGGAGCGATGTCCTTCAAAGCGATTGACATCCTGGGAATATCAATGCTGCAGGACTATGCAAAGATGTTCAAAGATGCCGGGGTAGACGTTGAACTTGTGGTAAACCCCTGCCCTCTGAGAGCCACCGAGGCCGAAATCATCGATGCTGGTAAAGGCGCTGACGCCGTAATCACGCAGGTTTCCTACCAGTCGATCACTAGGAAGGTGCTGAAAAGCCTGACGAACTGCAAGTTAATTACCAGCATTGGCATCGGCTATGAAAACCTGGATGTGGATGCAGCCACCGAATTAGGCATCATGGCGGCCAACGTGCCAGATGCCAACATAGAAGATGTGTCAGACCATACCATGGGGCTTATACTGGCCTGCACCAGGCGGATTGTGCAGTTGAATAACGTCGTTAAAAAGGGAGGCTGGACATCAGTCGCCTCTCCCCAAATAATCGGAGATGTATGGCCACATCTATCGAGGCTGAGGGGGCAAACCCTGGGGCTTATTGCCTTCGGCAAAATCCCGCGAGCCTTGGCGCCTAAGGCAAAGGGTTTTGGGCTGAAGATAATGGTCTACGACCCCTACCTGCCGCCAGACATAATCCGCAGGTTTGAAGTGGAACAGGTAGACCTGGACAAGTTGCTAGCGGATTCGGATATCGTTTCCATACATACCCCGCTGACCCTTGAGACGAAACATATTTTGGGGCTCAAACAATTGAAGAAGATGAAACCCACCGCCTGCCTCATCAATACAGCTCGCGGCGGCGTGGTTGACCATAAGGCTCTGTACACAGCCTTGACCAAGGGATATATCGCTGCAGCAGCCTTCGATGTCACTGAGCCGGAGCCTATTAACCCTGATAACCCCTTGCTGAAACTTGATAACTTTATAGTCACAGCCCACTCTGCTGGCCTGTCACCGCAAGCCCTGGCTGAAATGCAGCGCCGTCCCGGCGATGAAATCATCAGGGTAGTCCAAGGTAAATGGCCATTTGGGCTGGTCAACCCCGAGGTCAAGACTAAGTACATCAAGAAGTGGGGCAAGGCTCTCAAGTAACCATCTTAGGGGGAAACATGGCTAAAGGCGAAATAGTAATCAATGAAGCGGTTTGTAAAGGGTGCGGCTACTGCGCCAAATTCTGCTCCCGTGGGGGCATCGTGATGTCCAAGGACAAGTTCACACCCAAGGGTTATCTTCTGCCTACCTTCGCCAATCCCGAGAAGTGCAACGCCTGTGGCGTCTGCGGTTGGATGTGCCCCCGCTTCGCCATCGAGGTCTACAGATATAAAGAGCCGACGCCCAAGAACTAGGCACTACTCGGCTGCCGCTATTCTTCGAACACTTTCGCAGATAGTATGAAGGTGGCTTGACAAATTTAAGACGGGATGGCCTGAAGCGCAACGGTGGAGAAGGCTGCTCTGGAGATAGGTGTGTAGCTCTGCCGTGTACCTTTGGAGGATTCAAATATGAGAAGTGTGGAGTTGACCGTCACAATCAAAGCACCAAGAGACATAGTTCTCAGGGAGATCTCGGAATATACCCATCCTCCGATACTCCATAAGAGCGTAATCAAGTCAGTCCAGGTGCTTGAGGACGCTGACAACGTCAGCGTCGCGCTGTGGCGACTTAAGGTACTCGGATTCACACGCCTGGCCAAGCAAAGGCAGACAACCATTCCACCGGACCGCATGACCAACGAGACTATCGAGGGATTTGCCAAAGGCACCTTGGAGAGCACCTTCCTCTACGAGACGAGCGACGGCACCAAAATTGTGGACAGGGTGGACGTGCGAGTGCCCAATTGGGGCAAGTTACTTGAGATACCTGTGGCCTGGTACACGAAGCACCTGACTCTGGGCATACTCATGGACCATAAGAGAGACCTAGAGTCTAGATATGGAAGCACCTTTAAGTGAAAAGACACCGTGAGGTGTCGTCATGTAAGTCCGGGAGGTCAAACATGGAGAAGAAACTGGGGACTAAGGTCGGCAAGGGAAAGGTTGACTCAGACGTCCTTAAGCTTTACGTTGAGACAGTCGGCCCATCCGTTCTTCCGAACCTGGTTCGGGGAATCATGAAGGGTGTTTTCAAGCTTGATGAGGAATCGCGAAACAAAGTGCTTGAGGAGATGGGCAAAGCTTGCTACGAGGGTTTCAAGGAGTTCGTCGGGACGCCGCCTACCGGCATGGATATCAAGAGTGCATGCCAATGGTTGGATAAGACAGTGCCTCACAACAGGCGCTTTCAGAAAGCAGGAGACACCCTTTATTGGGAGGCGGATGTGAAAGACACTTACGGAGGGTGCATGTGCATCCTCGTGAGGCTCGGTATCGTGGAGCCAAGGCCAGAATTATGCATCTGCTCCACCAACTATAACAAGACTGCACTCGAGGAAATGACCGGCAAGGATGTGGAAGGCGAGTTGGTGGAGAGTGTGAATAGTGGCGCCCGGAATTGCGTTTACAGATACCACTTCAAGCCAACCAACTATAATTCCAAGTTGAAAAGCAGATAGATGCAATTTTCCCACCTTGGTTGATAAGACCCTCTATCCGACTTCGTGGTGTCTTAAGTAAAGGGTGTTGGGCACCCAAAATGTCCAACCTAGTTAGAGAGCAGAATTCATGTCTAAAAACGCTTTAGATGAAATCAAGGTCGTGGAAGTGGCTCAGTGGGTAGCGGCTCCGGGGGCCGGCGCCCTGCTCGCTGATTGGGGCGCGGATGTAGTGCATATCGAGCACCCGGTGACGGGTGATTCGATGCGGGGCTTGTCGAATGTGGGAGGGTTGGCTGTTGACTGGTTGTTCGAACTGGATAACCGCAATAAGAGAAGCATGACTCTGGATATAAGCAAAAAGGAAGGCCAGCTTGTGCTTTATAAGCTGCTGAAGAGAGCCGATGTATTTATCACGAGCCTGCGACCCAGCGAGCTCAAGCGCTACAACCTTGAATATTCAACGCTTTCCAAGCTCAACCCCAGGCTTGTCTATGCCAGCTTAACCGGGTACGGCCACAAGGGCCCCGATAAAGAAAGGCGGGGATATGATGTGAGCGCCTTCTGGGCCCGGTCCGGCTTCATGGCTTCAATCAGAGAGCCTGACATGGCACCACTATTCCCCAGAGGAGGCATGGGAGACCACACTGCCTCTATAGCGATGGCCTGTGGGATAACCACTGCCCTTTATGCCAGAGAGCACACCGGCGTCGGGCAGGAGGTAGATATCAGTCTGTACAACACTGGCGTTTGGGTATTGAGCATTGATATGAGCTGCGCGCTGGCGACGGGTGAATATGCTCCGATGCGCCGGAGGTCGGAGACGCCTGCCATGACCAATGTCTACCAGACTAAGGACAATAAGTGGATATACTTCGTGCATCTGCAGCAGGACCCTTACTGGCCGGGTTTCTGCCGGGCTCTGGGGCTGGAGCACCTCGAAAAGGATGTCAGGTTCAACTCCATGATGTCGCGGATGATGAACAATGACGAACTTTTTGCTATGGCGGAGCAGGCCATGGCTAAACGGACATTGGAAGAATGGAAACCGATACTCGATGAGTATGAGCTAATCTATGCGCCGGTACAGGACCCTACAGATGTGGCTAAGGATGAGCAGGCATGGGCCAACGACTTCTTTGCCATTGTAGAACATCCTACCTTGGGCAAGATAAAACTAGTGGCTAACCCGATAAAACTGAGCAAAATGCCTTCCTCCATCAAAACAACAGCGCCCCAGTCGGGGCAGCACACAGAGGAAGTCCTGCTGGAAAACGGCTTCAGTTGGGACGACATCGCACATTTTAAGCAGCAGGGTCTAATCGCCTAAGGCGCATACATTCCAGAGGACTTCCTTTCACCTTCCCTACCATACGGCGATCAATCAAACGCCCCTGCACTCTTCATAATGCTCAGAAGTATTTGTAAAGGGGTAACGAATTTGCTATCATAGTAAGATATGAACAGCTTGCAAAGGTGTGAGAAACATACAGGCTGAGCATAAATTCAGAAAAGCAGGGCTCGCAAGGCCCTCTTGAATTTTGAGCTACCACAATGCAGAGTGCAAAAGGTACATCCCGCACCAAGCTATGGAGAAAGCCCTTCGACCACGAAGAGAAGTCTACTAAGCCTGGGAAAGTAGTGATAGACAGGGAGAGGTGTAAAGGCTGCGGCTACTGCGTGGAATTCTGTCCCAAGGAAGCACTTAAGATGAGCGATGAGCTCGGCCCCAAGGGCTATACCATCGCCAAAGTGGCCGATCAGAGCAAGTGCCTGAGTTGCGGGCTGTGCGAGATAATCTGCCCTGAATTCGCTATAAATCTGGAACCAGGCGACAACAAGAAGTAACAGGTTCTGTTATGTCTGATAATGGAGTGCTCAGCGGAACATTTTTTATGAACGGCGATGAGGCATGCGCCGAGGGAGCCATCAGCGCAGGCTGTCGTTTCTTTGCCGGCTATCCCATTACCCCGGCTACAGAGATAGCTGAGAGGATGAGCGAGCGTCTGCCTCAGGTAGAAGGCGTATTCATCCAGATGGAAGACGAGATAGCTTCCATGAACGCTGTGCTCGGCGCTTCCTGGGCTGGGGTGAAGGCAATGACAGCCACGTCAGGCCCCGGATTCAGCCTGATGATGGAAAACCTGGGCCTGGGAGTGATGCTGGAGACCCCGTGCGTGGTAGTCGACGTACAGCGCGCGGGTCCCTCCACAGGGCTGCCTACTTTGGTGGCGCAGGGGGATATGATGCAGGCACGATGGGGCTCCCACGGCAGCTACGAGATAATTGCGCTTGTCCCCAGTTCTCCGCAGGAGATTTTCGACCTCACTATCACAGCGTTTAACCTGTCGGAGAAATATCGGGTGCCTGTGCTCATCATGTCCGACGAAGCTGTGGGGCATATGAGCGAAAAGGTAGTGATACGACAGGTAGCGCCGGATGACCTTGTCGCCCGCAAAAGACCGCGCGTAGCGCCGGAGAAATACCAGCCCTATAAACCGGACAAAGACCTAGTTCCTCCCATGGCCATAGCCGGTGAGGGCTACCGGTTCCATGTTACGGGGCTAACTCATGATGAGAGAGGTTACCCGGCAATGACAGCCGAGGCGCAGGACCGACTGGTGCGCCGTTTGGTGGATAAAATCAGGCTCAACAAGAAGGACATAATAAAATATGAAGAGGTCAACACTGAGGATGCAGAGATCGTAGTCTTTGCCTACGGCATCACCGCCCGTATTGCCCGCCGTGCTGTGCAGCAGGCGCGGGATGAGGGGATTCGCGCAGGGCTGCTGCGGCCCATAACAATATGGCCATTCCCCGAGGAGCGCGTCAGGGAGCTTGCCAGGCAGGTAAAGGCTTTCGTGGTGCCTGAGATTAACTACGGACAGATAGTGCTGGAGGTGGAGCGGTGCGCCGGGGGTAAGACTAAAACGATTCTCGTGCCGCATATGGGCGGCGCAGTGCACCTTCCCCAGACCATTCTGGAAGCGATAAGAGAGGCGGTACAGTAGCAGATATGGTCACTGTCGTAAACAAACCCATAGACCTGTATCTAAGGGTAGACAGGATGCCCCACATCTGGTGTGCCGGCTGCGGCATAGGGCTGGCAACTTCATGCTTCATCAGAGGTATCGAGCGGGCCGGTCTCGACCTGGACAAAATAGCCGTGGTCTCGGGAATAGGCTGCACCGGCAGGGTTGCTGGTTATGTCAAGTTTGATTCATTTCATACCACTCATGGCCGTGCCCTCCCCTTCGCCACCGGATTGAAGCTGGGTAACCCTGAGTTGAAAGTGGTGGTCTTTTCAGGAGATGGCGACCTGGCAGCTATAGGAGGCAACCACCTGATACATTCCGCCCGCCGCAATATTGACATCACAGTCATCTGCATAAACAATTTCAACTACGGCATGACCGGCGGCCAGATGGGACCCACTACGCCGCTTGAAGCCCGCAGCACGACTTCGCCCTACGGCAATTTCGAATATCCATTCAACCTGCCCTACCTTGTGGCTGCCAGCGGGGCTACCTATGTCGCCCGTTGGACAGTGCTGCACCTGCGTCAACTGGAGAGGTGTATCGCAGAAGCCTTAGTCAAGCCTGGATTCAGCTTCATAGAAGTGCTGAGCCCCTGCCCCACCGTATACGGGCGCATGAACAAGCGAGCCCGCGGGCTGGACGAGATGCACTACTATCAAGAGAAGAGCGTAATCCGCAACGGGGCGGACCCCAAAGAAGCCGACATCGTTTTAGACGGCCCCATCGTTGTGGGTAAGTTCATAGATATAAAGCGTCCCACTCTCTGGGACTACCGCAGGCAGGTGCTTGAAAAGGCATTTGAGAAGAAAAGGCCACAGGCAGAGAAAGCCGCTGTGGCTTCACAGGAACAATAGTCCGGAGGAAAAGGCTTGGGCAGAGTCGAGATAAGGATAGCAGGGTTTGGGGGACAGGGGATCGTGCTTACAGGGCAGATCATAGGCCAGGCTGCCTCTATATACGACGACGGATTCTCCACCTTCACCCAGAGCTATGGACCTGAGTCACGCGGCGGCTCCTGTACCGCCGAGGTGGTAATCTCCAACAAGCCTATAGACTACCCCTATGTGCAGAGCCCTCAGGTGCTCATCATCCTGTCACAGGAGGCTTATGCCAAATACGTAAACAGCCTCCCCAAAGGAACTCTGGTAATTATAGACTCAGACCTGGTGAAGCTCAGCGCGTCTCATAACCCGGCACCACTCTCCATTCCCGCCACCCGCATGGCACGGGAGATGGGGCGTGCGGTGGTGGCGAATATCATTATGCTGGGGTTTCTGGCAGCCGTAAGCGATTTGGTTTCCGTCGAAGCGCTTCGCAAGTCCATCCTAGCCTCTGTGCCCGAGGGGACGGGAGAATTCAACATGAAGGCATTCGAGTCGGGGTATGACTACGGGCTGAAGCACAGAAATCGGAGCTAGGGTAGAGATGGCTAGGAGTGTTGCTGTAATCGGCAGTGACGCAGGTGCAGCGCAGGCTGCCCTCAGCCTGGCGGAGATAGGCGTGGAAGTCGCGTTGATTACACCCGCCACTTCGCTCGGTTTAGATAACAGCGTCCCGAATGCCTCTTCCCAGGACACGCTCCACATCTGGCCTCTGTTGCTACGGGCAGCGAGCCACCCTCTGGTAACCCTGTACACCAACTCCCGGGTAGAAGCGATCAGAGGTAAACAAGGGAAGTTCACCATAAGAGCCATCAGGCGGCCACGCTATGTGCGCGAGGATTTATGCACAAGCTGCGGTCGCTGCGCCGAGGCTTGCTCGGTAAAGATCCATTCGTTGTTAGAAGGTCAAAAGGTAACCCATAGCGCTATACACGCACCCTTCCTGGGCGCCAAGGCGATACCCTCAGCGTACTACATAGAGAAGAATGGGATTGCCCCCTGCCGTGCAGCGTGTCCTCTCGACATCAAGGTGCAGGGATTTATCTCCCTGCTGTCCAAGGGTAAGGTGGACGAGGCACTCAGCCTGATAAATGAGGCTGCGCCTCTGGCTAGTGTGCTCGGCCGCGTGTGCACGCATCCCTGCGAAAGCAGTTGCAAGCGCGGTGAAGTGGACAGCCCTGTGTACATCCAGGCGCTGCATCGCTACGCTGCAGATAATGCCTCCGGCATTAAATACACTCGCAAAGCAACTGCAGGCTCCCGCAAGGAAAAGATAGCCATCGTCGGGAGCGGGCCTGCTGGATTGACCGCCGCCTGGGAACTGGCACGACGCGGCTATACTCCCACTGTATTTGAATCTCACGCAGTAGCAGGCGGGATGCTGGCCACAGGTATCCCCAGATTTCGCTTGCCCCGCGAGGTACGCGAGAGAGAGGTAGAGGCAATTAAGGCGCTGGGCGTAGATATAAAGACAGGGATAACAGTAGGCCGCGATGTTACGTTATCCGACCTGAAGGCGCGAGAATATAAGGCGTTCTTTATAGCCATAGGCGGTCAAAGGAACAACCGGTTGAACATTCCGGGCGAGGACCTTGATGGGGTAGTGGATGGCATCTCGCTGCTGTTTGCACTGAATCAGAAGGTCGGTGTCTCTGTGGGCTCCAACATAGTAGTCATCGGAGGCGGCAATAGCGCCGTGGACTCAGCCAGAACAGCGAAGAGAGGGGGCAAGGGGACAGTGCGGATACTCTATCGCCGCACTGCAGATGAGATGACTGCGGTGAAAGAGGACATTGAGGAAGCCATCAAAGAAGGCGTAATGATAGAATACCTCACAGCGCCCATTGATATCCTCGGTGACGGAAACAAGGTAACCGGGGTACGATGCCAGAGGATGAGGCTGGGCGAGGTGGGAGCCGATGGACGCCGCAAACCGGAACCTATACCTGGGTCAGAGTTCGAGATAGAGGCAGACCAGGTAGTGGTGGCAATCGGCCAGCGCCCTGATACATCTCTGCTCAATATAAAAGGGCTCGAAGTTGTCAGCGAAGATTCTACTGTGAAGGTAGACCCCCTTACCCTTGAGACAAACATGCCCGGCATCTTCGCCGGCGGCGATTGTATCATAGGGCCCAACAACGTCGTGGAGGCTGTGGCTGCCGGGCTGCGGGCGGCAGAATCGGTAGACAGATATCTGAGAGGGCATGATCTGAAAGAAGGACGCAGCATAGAAAAGCCTCGGGTCGCTGAGGTAGATGTCAAGGAAAGAGAAGCTTCCCGACACAAACGAGCCCACATGCCCACTATACATCACTCAAAAAGGATGGGCAGCTTTGAAGAGACATCACTGGGACTGCCTGGCGATGCTGCAGAGCGGGAGGCGGGGCGCTGTCTCAACTGTGCGCTATGCAGCGAATGTTTGGAATGCGAAGAGGCGTGTGAACTGGGCGCTGTCCTTCACAAGGACGACGTCGAGAGTATAGAGATAGGCGCTGAGGTTGTAATCGACTTCACCCCTGATGGCTCGGGCCGAGGGACTGCGCGCCGACTTTCGAAACCAGGGGTTTATGCCGTAAAGGCCAGTGACAACAGCAACTTGGGAGACAAGCTTGCCCAGGCCGCAGCCATCGCTATCGAGGCTGCGGCAGCTCTAAAGCTGGGAGAAGAAGTGTATACGCCTGAACCGGATGCTGCAAGCGGACTCAATGCCCAATCTAAGCACTCAACCCTTGAAGCGGGGGCAGTCATCAGTGCAGAGAGAGGACGCATCGGGCTGGCGTTATGTAGCTGCGGCGGCAGCATTAGCTCCGTGATAGATTTCGAACAGGTTCTCAGGGAAGCGGAAGTGCTTCCCAACATATACAGCGTCCAGGAGGTGGCCCAGGCATGCAGCGAGGAAGGTGCGCAGCAGATTGCAGCCAGAGCTACCGAGTCCAAGCTGGGCCAGGTGGTTCTTGCAGCCTGTCGCTGCTGCAATCTGGAGCAGATATGCTTCAGTTGCACTGACAGGCGGGTGAGATGCCAGCACCATCTCAACGACAACCTTATCTCATCCTACGGCATACCAGTTGAGTTCGTGAACATCCGAGAACAATGCGCCTGGGTACACAAGGATGACCCCGCAGGCGCTACCCTTAAGGCAATAGAGATAATCTTGGCAGGGGTTGCCCGAGCCAAGGGACTTATTCCGGCAACCAGGGAAGAACGTCATCTGGAGAGCAGCGTGTTGATATTGGGCGCAGAGATTTGCGGCCTGGCAGCAGCAAGCGCCCTGGCATCTCAGGGCTATTCAGTAGCTCTCGTATCCGGGCCAGAGACGGAGAAAGCCGCCAAAAAGCGCTCCAAGTATCAGGACATTAAGTCCAGCCTGGTGAAACAGCTTGAGGAGCAGGCTACACATATCATGTCCTGGCCACAGGGCTTGAAGCTTGAAGGCGTACCAGGTGATTTCGAAGCTGTTCTGAAATACCCTTCGCAGACCAACCATATCAAGGCCGGCGCAGTTATCCTGAGCCTCGGAGACATGGGTGAGGAGGCTTTCACTGCAAACAATGCTATTCCAGCGGGAAGCCTGCTCAGCCGCATCCTTACTCAAAAAAGGTGGCCCGCCGGCACGACAGGCATAGATTCCGCCTTATTCAGAGAGTTCACCCTAAAAGAGACGGCAGGTATATTCATAGTATCCTCAGATAAGGGGGAGCCGCCGGAGGAACAGGTCGTAAAGGGAATGGCGGCAGCAGCCAGGGCTGCGGCTTATCTGGCACAGGGCAGCTTAAGCCCGCGGGCAACTGCGGTCACTATAGATGGCAAGCTATGTCGAGGCTGCGGCGATTGCGCCGCTATATGTCCCTATATAGAGATGAGAATAGATAGCAATGGCACAGCCTGTGCTCATGTCGACCAGGCGCTGTGCCTGGGCTGCGGGGCATGCATCGCCCGCTGTCCTACCGGAGCGATAGTCCAAGCTGTCCAGAGTGACAGACAGATAACTTCTACACTCGAAGCTCTGCTGGGGACGACTTACAGTGCGAGTAGTGCCAGATGAACAATGCGATAAAAAATGTGGTGGTCTTCGCCTGCAACTGGGATGGCCTTAGCTGCGTAGAGGCAGCAGCCCAGAAGGGACTAAGCTACCCCGCATCGGTAAAGGTGGTCAGAGTAAGCTGCCTCTCCAGGGTCCATTCAGGCTTGATACTCAAGGCTTTTGAGCTGGGGGCAAATGGGGTGATGCTCCTGGGATGTAACCCCGGTAGTTGCCATTTCGAAATCGACGCCGGCCTTATCGAGCGGGAATACGACAAGACCAGGAATATACTGGGACTGCTAGGATTGCGAGAGGAGAGATTGGCTCTCATACGTCTGCCCGGAGGCGATGGCCCGGGCTTTGTGAAACAGGTGACTGAATTCATTGCAGGTATCGAGCAGGCAGAGCCTGCCACTTCGCGATAGAGGGGTAGGACCTCAGGGTGCAAAATATAGAGCGAGAGATAAAAGAGACCAACATACGCCTTTGCCTTGACTGCGGCAAGTGCACGGTAGTATGTCCGGTTGCTCAGCATGACCCGGCGTTTAATCCCCGTCTCATCGCCCAGAGAAGGCTGTCACAGAACAGCCACGGGTCGCGTGACGAGACAATCTGGTCATGCCTGAGTTGCTATATGTGTGTGGAGCGCTGTAATTACCATGTTAAGTTCCCTCGGTTCATCCAATCTTTAAGAGCCGAATCACTTGCAGAAGGGGCTCAGATACAGTGCAGCCATGGCGAGGCACTGCAAACAATGATGCGTCTGATGGCACGCGAAGATTTACAGCAGAAGCGTCTGGGCTGGTTACCGAATGATGTCGGACTATCGCCACAAAGCGACACGCTGTTTTTCGTAGGCTGTGCTCCTTATTTCGACGTTCTGTTCAGCGACCTGGGTGTGAATACTTTGGAGGGTGTAAAGGGGGCGCTTAAGCTGCTGAACCGTGCTCAGATACCATTCAATATCATGGCAGATGAACGCTGCTGCGGGCGAGACCTGCTCCTCCAGGGAGATAGGAAAGGGTTCGCAGCGCTGGCGAAGGCAAATATGGAGCAGTTCGCCCGCCACGGTGTAAAAAGGATAATCACTAACTGCCCTGAGTGCTACTATACGCTAAAGGTAGACTACCCCAACATGCTCGGAGGTAGCGGCATCGAGGTAGTGCACCTATCTCAAGTGATAGCGCCGCTAGTAAAGAGCGGTAAGCTATCTTTGGGCAAGCTGGAGAAGAGGGTCACCTATCAAGACCCCTGCACCTTAGGCAGATGTTCCAGGATATTCGATGAGCCTCGCCAAATCCTGGGTGGTGTGGCAGGCTTAGTACTGGTGGAGATGGAGCAGAGCCGCGAAAAGGCGCTGTGCTGCGGGGCGACCTCGTGGCTGCAATGCGGCGCGGTGAACAGGCAGATACAGAAACAGCGCTTCGCCGAGGCAAAGGCTTCCGGAGCAGAGATACTGGTGACTGCCTGCCCCAAGTGTCAGATACATCTGAGGTGCGCCCTGAAAAGCAGCGATGGCAAGAGTGCGAGTGTTGAAATCCAAGATTTGGCGAGCCTGGCAGCACAATCCCTGGACTAGGAGGTGAGACGGTTGCCTGAAGAGGGAGTAAGAATAGGCGTATTTGTCTGCGACTGCGGACTTAACATAGCAGGCTCGGTGGATACCGAGGAAGTGCGACGGTTTGCAGAGAAGCTTCCCGGCGTAGTAGTCTCGATAAGAAATCGGTATACCTGTGCCGACCCCGGACAACAGGAAATAAAGAAACACATCAAGGAACACAAGCTGAACCGTGTGGTGGTAGCCTCCTGCACGCCAAGACTACATGAGCTCACCTTCCGCAACTGCATCGCAGAGGCCGGACTCAACCCCTACGTTCTGGAGATGGCAAGCATCAGGGAGCATGCTAGCTGGGTACATCTGCATGACCGCGATGCAGCCACCGAGAAGGCAAAGGACATCGTCAAAATAGCAGTGGCCAGGGCCCGTTTGCTCTCGCCTCAGCATGAGCTGGAGATACCTATAACCGACGCTGCTCTGGTCATCGGAGGCGGCGTTGCTGGAATACAGACAGCCCTCGACTTGGCCGATGCCGGGCATCAGGTCTATCTGGTGGAAGAGCAGCCCTCGATAGGTGGCATAATGGCGCAACTGGACAAGACATTCCCCACCATGGACTGCTCTATCTGCGTTCTGGGGCCTAAGATGATGGACGTGGGCCGTCACCCCCGCATCAAACTCATGGCGAACAGCACAATCGAAGAGGTATCAGGATATGTGGGCAACTTCAAGGTACGTGTGCGCAAGAGGGCCCGCTTTGTGGACGAAACTCTGTGCTCAGCATGTGGCAAGTGCGCTGAAGTCTGCCCGGTAGCGATGCCCGACGAGTTCCAGCAGGGATTCTCCTCGCGCAAGGCCGCATATATCCCCTTCCCACAGGCGGTGCCCTCGGCCTACCTTATCGACATGGAGCACTGTCTGGGGAACAACCCGGTTGCCTGCGCCAAGTGTCTGGACGCCTGCGATAAGCACTGCATAGACATGCACATGCAGGACAAAATTATCGACCTCCAAGTAGGTACTATCACAGTGGCTACAGGGATGGGTATATATGACCCTACCCCGCTGGATGAGTATGGCTATACCAGATTCGAGAATGTCATTACCAGCATGGAATTCGAAAGGTTGATATGCGGCGGCGGGCCTACCGACGGCCACCTGGTACGTCCCTCCGACCGTAAGACGCCAAAGCGCATCGGCTTCATACAGTGCGTAGGGTCGCGGACAAAGAACCGTGGTAACCCCTACTGCTCCAACGTATGCTGCATGAACACTATAAAAGACAGCCTGCTCATCAAAGAGCATCATCAGGATGCCGAGATATACGTCTTCTACATGGACATACGCGCCTTCGGCAAAGGCTTCGAGGACCTGTTCCAGCGTTC
>Ga0315281_10006863_pt1 | contig 16112 bp, 12 predicted proteins | sample YL17G07_0_MG_FD_204540 | JGI IMG/M metagenome (GOLD analysis project Ga0315281, IMG submission 204540) | Sediment microbial communities from Yellowstone Lake, YNP, Wyoming, USA - YL17G07_0 | ecosystem: Environmental > Aquatic > Freshwater > Lake > Sediment | place: USA: Wyoming | collected... | reverse complement strand
ACGACATGCTGCTGTCGTTTCCGCCGTTCGACGTCGACATCACGCGCGGCGAAATCCGCCGCGCCGGCGCCAAAATCGAGCTCACACCCAAGGAATACGAGCTTGCGGTGATCCTGTTCCGCAACATCGGCCGGCTGATGTCCCGCGGCCACCTGCAGGAGTCCATCTGGGGCCGCTCCGGGGAGCTTGCGACGCGTACCGTGGACACCCACGTCAGCCAGGTGCGCAAGAAACTCGACCTGCGCGCCGAGTCCGGCTACAGGGTGGTGCCGGTATACAACTACGGCTACCGGCTGGAGCAGTGCGAGCCGGCAAGCTAATCGGCCGATCGTTTGCCCGGCTATCAGTCAAGCCCGGCGCCACCAAATGTAGATGTAGTGCTGGGTTCCCAGGCGCGGCCAACACCCGGACCGACTTAGCGTATCCGGGCAGCCAATAGAGAACATGCACGAAAAATTCAGCGTGCTCGGTATAGCGTTTGAGCACAACGCGACTGCTTGCCTGATGGAGGACGGCAGAACCGTGTTTTGCCAGAGCGAAGAGAGATTGAATCGCATTAAGAACAGCTCGGGATTCCCTTCAATGACGCTGGAACATATTTATGATCGGCTCATTTCTCCCGACAGAGTCGATCTGGCAGTTCTTTATGAACGGACCATCCACGGATATCTCGGGATGAAACAACGGGGGTTCGAACCGGTTGCTGGCGGACAGCATCTCGCCCCCGCTCTGCTCGAGCCGAGTCTAAAACAACGACTCCTGCGGACCAATTTGGGCTGGAAGCTGCAGAAATTCAGAATTTCCAGGAAAGAAAAGAAAACTGCGCTTCGCAAGGAAGCAGCAGCGTATTTTGCGAAGGCGCTCCAGCTACCCCCGGAAAAAATCCGGTTTCTGGATCACCACCTTTCACATGCTTACAGCGCTGCCGCGAATGTGCACGAATGGGGTAGAACCTTAATCTTTACCCTGGATGCCTACGGCGATGGCCGGTGCGCAACGGTCAACCTCTACGACCAAGGCAAGCTTACGACTGTCAGCGCCACAGGCGACGATAATTCCTTGGGAAACTATTACCTCGCTACCACCTTGCTGTTGGGCATGAAGGCGCCTGAAGATGAATACAAGGTGATGGGGCTCGCCCCGTATGCCAAGCCGCAGGATTTCATACATCTTACCGATCAGCTTCGCGGCCTCATACGGATCAACTCGTCGGGCAATTGGGTAAGCATACCGAACCCCGAAAACCTCCTATATGAGCTGGAGCGAATCTATCGCTCTCAGCGATTCGACCGGATCGCCGGCGCAATTCAAAGCCTGACCGAAAGCCTTGTGACGCAATGGGTCGATTTTTGGATCCGCAAGACCGGCTGCCGCAATGTTGCCGTTGCCGGCGGCGTCTTCATGAACGTCAAAGTCTCGCAGAAGCTCGCGGAATCCGACTCCATCGACAGGCTCTATGTTGTTCCATCTGCCGGCGACGAAAGTTGCGCAATCGGCTGCGCCGCATGGGCGACATTGACGAACAGTCCATCGTTGCGCCTGCAACCGCTTGGGGATTTGTATCTGGGGATGGAATATGACCGCGCCGCGATCAAGAATGCACTTCAGGACAGCTTGGCCGAATCTCGATACTTCATTTCGGAACCTGCCAATATCGGCCGGGATTTGGCGGGACTGCTGGCGCAGAACAGGATTGTTGCGCGATTTTCGGGGCGGATGGAGTTCGGCGCGAGGGCTTTGGGCAACCGTTCCATACTGGCCAACCCAAGCGACCTGGCAAACGTGCGTCATCTCAATGCCGCAATCAAAAACAGGGATTTCTGGATGCCGTTTGCGCCCAGCATTCTGGAAGAGGACATGCATCGATATGTCCTTAATCCAAAGCAAATCTCCGCGCCCTACATGTGCATAGCGTTTGACAGCGTTTCAACCGCAAGGGCCGAGATTGCGGCAGCCATTCACCCAATGGATTTCACGGTCAGGCCGCAGGTTGTGCGGAAAGACTGGAATCCCGGCTTTTACGAAATTATCCGGATGTTCAAGGAACAGACCGGTATTGGGGCGCTGTTGAATACAAGCTTCAATCTGCATGGCGAACCAATGGTTTGTTCGCCACTCGACGCGATTCGCACCGTAGATCAATCGGGGCTTTCTCACCTGGTGCTGGGAGAATTCCTGCTGACGAAGAAATTTTCCGGCGAGCCGGCCGCGCGATGAATAGGATTGCACGAACTCTGAAAACTCGAGGGCTGCGGCGTACTTGGCAATTGGCGCTTGCGCGCGTCTGGGAGAAGTCCTGCGAATGGAGACTGGGCCTTCGTTCGTCGGATTTCGCTTCGAAAGAAATAGACGATCACGATAACTCCTGCCATCACACTTATGGGCCTACGCCATATGGAGATTTCCGAGTCTTAATGAGAGCGCTGGACGGGCGGGAAACAAATGCTGTATTCGTGGATTTCGGATCGGGATTGGGACGCATACTGATACTTGCCGGCATGCACTCGTTCCGCAAAGTGATCGGCGTAGAGATATCGCAGCAACTTAGCCAGCTGGCGGAGCGAACCATTGACACTGTTCGACGGAAGCTGGAATGCCGGTCAGTCGAAACTGTGGCTTGTGACGCATCAGCCTACGCGGTCCCGTTGGACGCGACCATCCTTTATTTCGCCAGACCATTCTCCGGACACGTGCTTGATGCGGTACTTGAGAACATCAAGAAGTCGCTGGTAAAGCAGCCGCGGCAAATTCTGCTGCTTAGCTACAACTACAACTCTGATTTAAGTTTTGAAGAACAAATTCAGAAGGCCGCATGGTTGAGGCCATCCAAGAAAATCGTTTTGGGTTATGGCGCCACAGGGTGGATATATGAAAACACCGCTTGGCGGAACTGACCTGAATGTCGAGGTAATAGAAGCAAATCGCCTTTCGGCCAAGCATTTTTCGATGTGGTCGGCGATACAGCAGACGGCCTCGATATTTGCCAACCCCTTCTTTTGTCCGGAGTACACGCATGCGGTAGCTGGCGTCAGAAGTGACGTATATGTCGCCATAATTCGTCGAGGGGGGGAAATCACCGGTTTCTTCCCGTTTCAACGAGGACGGTTTGCGATGGGGCGGCCCGTGGGGGATTGGCTCTCTCCTCTAAACGGCGTAATTATCTCGGATGGACTGAATCTGGATGCCCACGAGCTTATCCGCCGTTGTGGTCTGAGAGGATGGGACTTTGACTTCCTGCCTGCTTCGCTGTCTCAATTCGAGCCGCATCACCGGTCTACGGATTTGTTCAGTTACATGGACCTGTCCGACGGATACGATGCCTATGTGGCAGGGCGGTCTCACTCCGGAACGCGACAGATCACAACCATTGTCGCGCTCATGCGAAAATTCGAACGAGAAATTGGGTCACTGAAATTCGAATTCCACACGCACGACACGAGAGCACTCGATGCGCTCTTGGAATGGAGATTCGGCAAATACGGCAGCAGCGGGGCCATTGACGTGCGCCGCAATCCCTGGGCGTGGAAGCTGGTTCAGCGACTGCAAATGATGCATTCGGCGAACTTTGCGGGCGCGCTATCCGTGCTTTCGGTAAATGAAGAGCCAATCGCTGCACACATGGGAATACGATCACGAACGGTTTTGCACTATTGGCTTCCTGCTTACAATCCAAAATATGCCCGTTATTCTCCGGGGCTGATGCTGCTCCTGCGAATGGCACAGCAAGCGCCTGTCCTTGGGTTGCGCAGCATCGATTTGGGCGGCGGACTATTCTTATATAAACAGCGCCTCATGAGCGGCCAATATCCCGTCGCGGAGGGAACCGTGGGATTGCCGGGGCCCGTGAGAACCGCGTCGCGAGTCCGCCGCCGCGCGTATCAATGGGTTCGAAAATCGCAATTGCTAAGTCCACCTGCAAGACTTATTGCGCGCAAGATTCGTCAACTACGGCGCGCATTCAAGCAAGGGTAGATTTATTTCCGCCAACCCAATGTGGAAACAAAGAGGTTAGGTGCGGTATGTTCAGTGCCAGGAATTGAAAACCCCCAGATGAAAGCTTTAGCTGCCGGTCGTAACCGTGTGCTGGATATCATCCACCTGGTTAAAGTCAAAGGACCAAAGAGAATCTGTGTTGGCGTTGGCCGCTTGATTTCGCAACGTATTGCATTTGGCTTGGAATGGGCCTCTGGAAGGGTGACCGAGTGGAGACTTGGGATTTCCACGTCCAGGCACGTCAGTACGTCCGACTTGGGCTATCGGGACCAAGGCTTTCATGAGTACACGCCGACGACCTACAGCACAATTCGCAAGCTCATGCGGGCACTTGGTCCGCTGGGACCCAAAGATGTCTTTATCGATTTCGGATCAGGAAAGGGCCGCGTACTGATACTGGCGGGGATGTACCCGATTGGCAGTGTGATAGGAGTTGAGCTTTCACCTCTCTTGTCCGCGGTCGCACGGAAAAACATACAGCGCGCCCGCCAAAGACTTCATTGCAAGTCCATCGAAGTTATTACGATGGACGTAACCACCTACCAGCTGCCCTCCGACGCAACAATCTTGTATTTTCAAAATCCTTTTTCCGGCGTCATTCTCGACGCGGTATTGGAAAAAATCAAAAGCTCCCTGGTTGCTGCGCCACGGCGCATAACCATGGTTACCAATAGTCATACGGCTCTGGCGGAGTTCGAGCAGCAAATTCGCAAGCGCTCCTGGCTGAAGATGGTGCAGGAAATAGATACAACGGGTGGATTGAAGGCCTGGCTTTACGTTAATACCTGCTGGACAGGCCGGTAGCGTGTTTCCTGGGCCAGAACGTCGTTCGAAATAGCTGCAGATCATGTCAGAGCTAGTCTCGGTCGTTATCGTCGGCTACAACAATTGGCCGGATTTGGAGATGGCCATTCAGAGCGCGCTCTGCCAGTCCTATACGCCGGCCGAAGTGATTGTCATCGACAATTCTTCCACCGACGCTACGCCTGAAGAAGTACCCAAGCGTTTTGGAGGCCGGATCCGGTACGTTCGGCAACCCAACAGGGGCGATAGTGGTGCCTACAATACGGGCATGGCATTGGCGCGCGGCCAATTCATTCAGTTCCTGGATGGCGACGACGTTTTGAGCCCCAACAAGATTGAAAAGCAGATCGAGATTTTTCTGTCAGGACCAGGTATCGATATTGTCTACAGTTACGCTTCCTGCTTTCAGACGCACGCTGGCGGGATCACGCAGTTGTCGCAGCAGGACGTTCCGTCCTCCGACAGGCTGGAGCATTTCCTCTTGAATGATGGCCAGGGCGCAGGGACCGCCTTAGGTGTGTTGTTTCGCCGCGCCGCACTGGAACGCGTCGGGTTATGGGATGAAACCATGTATTGCACCGACGCCGACTATGAGTTGCGGGCACTTTGGCTCGGTTGCCACTTTCGGTTTTGCCCAATATCGCCCTGCGGTTTCTACCGCATACGACCAGGCCAGATGAGCGGCGATGTCTTGAAAATGCTGCGTGGACGCGAGGCCCTTTGGGGAAAAGGGCTTACCTACATTGATCGCGAGCCTTACCTGTCCGTAATCCGGCAGAACTTGGCCCGGACAAAGGTTCTCGTGGCAATTCGGGATCAGGCCCTGATCGCCGAACGAGCACGTGCCGTGATTCGTGAGGCAAGGTCAATTTGTCGTGACGCCATTTCATTACCCGCCTACTTCTGCTGCTTGATCCTCGTTTCCATCCCCTGGGGTCGTCGAATGGCGATTTCTCGCCGTCTACGCACGATTAATCTTTGGGTGGCGCGTTGCCTCGGTATCGTTACATGATGCAAATTTGCGCAAAGGCGTTCGCAAGGCGCCCGTTCTTCCGCGCCACCTGCGATCAATAAGGCTATATTCCTGAATTGCGCGAGGAGTGCTGCTGTGCCGGGCCAGATGCCACCTTCTCGAAGCGTTCGGAACCACAAACGGTATACCCACGTAATGGTACGGAGAAGTGCCAAATGGCTGGAAGTTTGACCGACTGCCGGTTGATCGAAATCCCGGCAATGCGAGGCTCGCAAGGCGATCTCGCTTACATCGAGGGAGGCCGGAGCATACCTTTCCATATCGAGCGCATCTTCTACATAAAGGACGTCCCCGAAGGCGGAACTCGAGCCGGCCACGCCCTAAAAGCCTGCGAGCAGCTCATCATTGCCATCCACGGAGCGTTCGACGTGGTTGCCGACGACGGCGGAACGCGAGAGCGCTGGCGCCTCGAGCGCTCGTCGCAGGGCCTTTACCTGCCGAAGATGATCTGGCGCGAGCTGGAGAATTTCTCGCCCGGCGCGATTTGCCTGGTGCTCGCCTCCGAGGCCTTCAGCGACGCGTCGTATTTGCGCGACTATGCCGCGTTCAAGGCCGCAGCAGAAAAGCTACCGTGAGCAGATTGTCCTTTCTTGACCTACGGGCGCTCAATCTCAGGCACCGGGGCGAGCTGCTGGCTGCGCTTGACCGCGTCTTGAATTCGGGGCGCATGATACTGGGCGAGGAGACCGAAGCATTCGAGCGCGATTTCGCGCAATATTGCGGGACCGAACACTGCGTCGGGGTGAGCTGCGGCCTGGAGGCGCTTCACCTGACGCTGCGGGGCATGGACATTGGCGCTGGAGACGAGGTCATCGTTCCATCCAACACCTCCATCGCCACGTGGCTTGCCGTCACGCATTCTGGGGCGAAGCCCGTCCCGGTCGAGCCCCGTATCGACACCTGTAATCTGGACCCCGACCTCCTGCCGCAGGCGGTCACGTCGCGCACGAAAGCCGTCATCGCGGTGCACCTGTACGGCCAGCCGGCTGACATGGACGCGATCAACGAGCATGCCCGAAAGCGCGGCATAAGGGTGATCGAAGATGCCGCCCAGGCGCATGGCGCCAAATACAAGGGCAGACGCTCAGGTTCGCTGGCCGATGCCGCAGGATTCAGCTTTTATCCGACGAAGAACCTCGGCGCCCTGGGCGACGCGGGCGCGGTGACCACCAACGACCGGCAGCTTGCCGACCGGGTTCGAGCGTTGCGCAATTATGGAAGCCGCATGAAGAACCGCAACGAATATGCGGGGCTCAATGCGCGCCTGGACGAGCTGCAGGCGGCATTCCTGCGGATCAAATTGAAATCGCTGGACCGAGGACAACGCGCGGCGCCGCGTGCTTGCGGCAAGGCTCCTCGCGGGTCTGGCAGGTCTTGACCTGGCTCTTCCCGTAGTGCCGGCTTGGGCCGAGCCGGCGTGGCACCTGTTCGTGGTCCGCCATCCGGCCCGCGAGCGCCTGGCCGGGCGGCTCGCAGAACTGGGCATCGAAACGCTCGTTCACTACCCGGTGCCGCCGCACCGGCAGGAGGCTTATGCCGCGACGCAGCTAGCGAAACTGTCGTTGCCCGTGTCCGAGCGACTGCATCGGGAAGTGCTCAGCGTGCCTCTTCACCCCGGCATGACGGACGAAGACGCTGACCGCGTCATCAAGGCGTTCCGGGCTGCTCTCGCTAACGCCGAAGCGGTCGCTTCGGGATGAACCGGGTGGAGACTTCCGTTCAGGAAATTCTTGCGACGTTCGCCGCGGCGGGCTCTACGCGTTTCTGCGCGTAATAGCCGTACTTGCGGTAGTAGCGGTTGCCGTAACCGCTATATTCGCCGTAGTAGTTGTCGGCCTTCTCGAGGTCGATCTGGTTGAGAACGACGCCGAGCACCGGCGCGTCGACACGGTGCAGACGGCTGAGCGCGTGGCGCGCTATCGGGTACGGCGTGGTGTCGGCGCGCACCACGAAGAGTACTGAAGTCGCCATCTGCGCCAGCATCACGGCATCGCTCACCAGTTGCACCGGCGGGCTGTCGATGATGATGGCCTCGTACTGTTCCTTCAGCGTTTCCATTATGGTGGCGAACTCGGGCGATGACAGCAGCTCGAGCGGATTCGGCGGCACACGGCCGGCCAACATCACATGAAGCTTCGACCCGTCGACCGGGAAGATGCACTTGCCGGCCTCGGCTACGCCGGCCACGAGCTCGGACAGGCCCGGCCGGCTGCTGTTGTCGCCCAGCACGCGGCCAAGCTTCGGCCGGCGCATATCGGCCTCGATCAGCAGCGTCTTCTTCACCTGCGCGAACGCGAACGCGAGGTTCGTCGCGAGCGTGGTCTTGCCTTCGTCGGGAATGGAAGAGGTCAGCAGCACCACCTTGCGCGGCGACTGCAGGCCCGAGAGCAGCACGCTGCTGCGAATGGTGCGTATCGACTCCGAGAACGAGTTCTGGTTCGACTCGCGGAACATGCGCTCGAGCGGCACGCCCTTCTCGGGCTTGGTGATCGGCAGCACGCCGACAGCGCGCACGCCAAGTTTGGACTCGACTTCGTGGCTTGCCTTGACCCTGTTGTTGAGGCGCTCGACCAGCAGCGCGAGCGACACGCCCGCGAGCAGCGCGGCAAGCACCCAAAGCCCGACGATCATCCGCTTGTTCGGTCCGAAGGGGGTCTTTGGCGGCCGCGCCTCGTCGACGACGCGCCCGATCGGCGCCTGCAGGTCGCCGGCGCGCATTTCCTTGGAGCGCAGCATGAACTGGTCGTAGAGCTGGCGGTTGGCCGTCACGTCGCGCTCGAGCGATTGCAGCTCGAATTCCTTGCGGTTGTACGACTGGATATCGCCCTTGGCGCGCCCGAACGCTCGTTCGATCGATGCCTCGTTGGCGCGCGCAAGCTCATAATCCTTGGCGAGACCCTGCGCCGCGATGTTGACCTGGCGCTTCAGGTTCTCGTGCGCCGTCTTCAGCTCGCCCTGCGCGGCGACCATCCGGGGATGATCCGGCCCGTAGCGCTTGGAGGCGTCGTGGAAGCGGCGCTCGGCGTCGGATTCCACATCCTTGGCCCGCTGCACCAGAGGATGCCGCAGGACGACCGGCAGCGTATCCAGCGCATCCGCCGCCTTGCCCTGGCGCGCGGCGTTGACCTGCTCGTACGCCGCCTCCAGATCGGCGCGATTCTTGCGCGCCTGCACCAGCGAGCTGGACAGATCCTCGAGCTGGCGGCTGGCGCCGGCGAGAGAGACGCCCTTCGCCTCGATGATTTTCTCGCGCTCGCGGAACTGCTGCAGCGCGCGCTCGGACTCGGCCAGCTTGGCCTTGAAATCCTCGGATTGCTTGGCGACGAACTTCGTCGTGCGCTGGGCTGCCTCGGTCCGCGATTCCAGATCCGCGACAATGTAGATCATCGCGAGCGTGTTGGGCACGCGGGCCGCGAGATCGGGATCGCGGGCATCGAAGCTCACCTTCACCAGCTGGGTGTTGCGCACCGGCTGCAGCGATGTGCGTGCCATGACGGCGTCGATGACGCGATCCTCGAAATCCGTGCCTGCAGGCGGGGCGGCGGGTGCACTCGGCCCGGAAGCGGGCAAAAGCGCCGCATACCATGGCTTCGGGCCGTCGCGCGGATCGAATTCGGGATGCTTCGCAAGCCCCATCACGCGCACCAGCCGCTCGGCGAAATCGCGCGACTTGATGATTTCGAATTGCGTCAGGTAATAGTCGCGCGTGCTGCCGTTGTAAGCAACGTAGAGATCATCCACCGTGACGCCCTTGGTGCGCGACCCTTCTACGATCACCGTCGCAGTCGAGCGGTAGACCGGCGTCAGGCTGTAGGCATACAGGGTGGCGATCATGCCGACGAGCACCACGAGCGCGAGAATGCGCCATTTATTGCGGGAGACCGCGCGCCAGTAGCGCACGAGATCGAGTTGCTCGATCTCGGGCTGCTGCGGCTCGAATGCGAGCCCTTGCATCTCCTGCCGTGTGAGTGTGTTCATCCGCCTTCAATCCACGTGTTCATGCCGGACTTCGGCACAGGACAAAAAGATAACGCCGCCATTCTACCAAAGCTGCCAAAACCTGCTTAGTCTGCTGACACTCTTTAGCATTACTTATCAGACAATTACGATCGATAGGACATTTGCCAAGAATAACGTAGGGCAATATGCCTTATTCCACGTGGCAAAAGTTTTGTCGGCCGAATGAGCTTGAGGAGCAGGAAAAAAACGTTCCGTGTCAGACGCGGTCCCTCTCCGCACCGCCTTGCGGCAAGTGCGGAGGGGACGAACCCGACCGCGGAGGAGGAGGGAGGAGACCGCGGAAGGCGCGTTCTTATGTTCGGTCTGCAGCGAATTCTCTGCTGCAGTGCATCAAATATACGGCTTTGCGGATTGCTACACAATCATTCGTAAATGTAAAACACCTTTGCTATTCATGCAACAATAGATTTCTCCTCATGAGCGACTCCCTCTACGAAATGTCGGTGTTTTCCAAAGTGGTTACCGCCGGCAGCCTGTCGGCCGCCGGGCGCGACCTCGGTGTTTCCACAGCGGTGATCAGCCGAAGGCTGGCCGCGCTCGAAGCCCGACTAGGGGTACGCCTGGTCAATCGCACGACGCGACGGTTAGCGCTCACTGACGAAGGCGCGAGCTACCACGACGCCTGTACCCGCATCCTGGGGGAAATCGAAGCTGCAGACGCGGCCGCCGCGGCGCGGCGCGTCGTACCGCAGGGCGTCCTCAAAGCCGCCCTGCCCGCCTCGTTCGGCCACTTGCACGTGGCGCCGCTGGTGCCGCAGTTCGCGGAGCGTTATCCGCAGATCAAGCTCGCGCTGAGCCTTTCGGACCGGACGGTGAACGTGATCGAGGAAGGCTTCGACCTCGCGATCCGCATCGGTGAACTGGAGGATTCCTCGCTCGCCGCGCGCAAGCTCGCGCCCAACCGGCGCGTGGTATGCGCGAGCCCGGACTACCTCGAGCGGCATCCCGCTCCGCGCACGCCCACGGACCTGCAGCGCCACAACTGCCTGACCACCACCGAACTGCACATGAACTGGGAGTACAAGGCGCCCGACGGCAAGCGCGGCGCGGTCCGCGTCTCCGGCCACTACGCCTGCGACAACTGGGAAGTCCTGCGCGACTGGGCGCTCGCGGGAATGGGCGTGGCCCTCAAATCGACCTGGGACGTGCGCCGGCAACTCGAGGACGGGTCCCTGGTACGGTTGCTGCCCGGCTACGATTTCGGCCCTGATGTCGCCATCTACGCGGTCTATCCGCACCGGCGCTACCTGCCGGCGAAGACGCGCGTGTTCATCGACTACCTCGCCGAATCGTTCGGCCCCGAACCGTACTGGGACCGCCCATAAGAATGTGCTAGAAAGTTGTTTCGAGGATCACGCCCATGAACGCCCCCATTGATGCCGCCGCCGAAGTTACCGGGAGCCTTGGCTCCCGGCCTTGGGCCCGGGTTTCCCTGGACGACAAGTACACGCTGCATGCCGGGCGGGTGTTCCTCACCGGCACGCAGGCGCTGGTCCGGCTGCCGATGCTGCAGCGCGAGCGCGATCTCGCCGCGGGCCTGAACACCGCCGGCTACATCTCCGGCTATCGCGGCTCCCCGCTCGGCGGCCTCGACCAGAACCTGTGGCGCGCGAAACAGCATCTCACAACGCACCACATCAAATTCCAGCCCGGCGTGAACGAAGACCTCGCGGCCACCGCCATCTGGGGCACGCAGCAGCTGAACCTGTTCCCGGGCGCGAAATACGACGGCGTATTCGCCATGTGGTACGGCAAGGGCCCGGGCGTGGACCGCTGCGGCGACGTCTTCAAGCACGCCAATTCTGCCGGCACTTCGAAGCACGGCGGCGTGCTGGTGCTCGCGGGCGACGATCACGCCGCGAAATCCTCGACGCTTGCGCACCAGAGCGAACATATCCTCAAGGCCTGCTGCATCCCGGTGCTCAACCCTGCGAACGTCCAGGAGTACCTCGACTTCGGCCTGCACGGTTTCGCGATGAGCCGCTACTCGGGTTGCTGGATCGCCTTCAAGTGCGTCACCGACGTGGTCGAATCGGGCGCCTCCGTGTACGTCGATCCGGCCCGCGTGAACATCGTGCTGCCGCAGGACTTCGCGCTGCCGCCGGGCGGCGTCAGTATCCGCTGGCCCGACAATTTCCTCGAGCAGGAGCTGCGCCTCCTTGATTACAAGGTCTATGCGGCGCTCGCCTATGTGCGTGCGAACAAGCTGGACCGCATCGTCTGGGACTCGCCCGCAGGTTACCCGCCCGCGCGCTTCGGCATCATCACCACCGGCAAGAGCTTTGGCGACACCATGCAGGCGCTTGCCGACCTCGGCATCGATGAACACGTCGCGCGCGACATCGGCCTGCGCGTCTACAAGGTCGCGATGAGCTGGCCGCTCGAGCCGCAGGGCGCGCGCCGCTTCGCGCAGGGGCTCGAAGAGATCCTGGTGGTGGAGGAAAAGCGCCAGCTGATCGAGTACCAGATCAAGGAAGAGCTCTACACCTGGGAGGAAGGCAAGCGCGCGCCCCGCGTGGTGGGCAAATTCGACGACAACGGCGAGTGGAGCCAGTCGCAGGGACAGCCCGCCGGCACCTGGCTGCTGCCCGCGCACTACGAGCAATCGCCGGCGATCGTCGCCAAGGCGATCGCGCAGCGGCTTGTGAAATTGAATATGACTTCTATTATGGGAAGTCGATTCAAGGAACAGCTCGCCTACCTGGACTTCAAGGAAAAGGCGCTCGCCAGGCCGCGCGTCACCTCGATTCGCCAGCCCTATTTCTGCTCGGGCTGCCCGCACAACACCTCCACGCGCGTGCCCGAGGGCAGCCGCGCCACCGCGGGCATCGGCTGCCACTTCATGGCGGTGTGGATGGACCGCAGCACCGCCACCTTCACCCACATGGGCGGCGAAGGCGCGACCTGGATCGGCCAGGCGCCGTTCACCGACGAGAAGCACATCTTCGCCAACCTCGGCGACGGCACCTATTACCACTCCGGCCTGATGGCGGTGCGCGCCGCGGTCGCTGGCAAGGTCAACATGACCTACAAGATCCTCTACAACGACGCGGTGGCGATGACCGGCGGCCAGCACCACGACGGGCCTCTCGACCCCGCGATCATCTCGCGCCAGATCGCGGCCGAAGGCGTGACCCCGATCGTGATCGTGACCGACGAGCCGGAAAAGTATCCCGCCGGCACCAACTGGGCGCCCGGCATCACCATCCGCCACCGCGACGAGCTGGACGCGGTGCAGCGCGAACTGCGTGAGCTGCCGGGCGTATCGGCGATCATCTACGATCAGACCTGCGCCTCGGAAAAACGCCGCCGCAGGAAGAGGAACGAGTACCCCGATCCCGCGAAGCGCGCGGTGATCAACGAGATGGTGTGCGAGGGTTGCGGCGACTGCAGCGTGAAATCGAACTGCCTGTCGGTCGAGCCGCTGGAAACCGAGTACGGCCGCAAGCGCACGATCAACCAGTCCACCTGCAACAAGGATTTTTCCTGCGTAAAAGGCTTCTGCCCCAGCTTCGTCACCATCGAGGGCGGAAAGCTGAAGAAAGGCAAGGCAGGCCCGAAAGTGGCGGAGGACTTTCCTGAAGTTTCAGATCCCGCAATTCCCGAATTGCAAACCCCGTTCGGCATCGTGGTGACCGGCATCGGCGGCACCGGCGTGATCACCATCGGCCAGATCCTCGCCATGGCCGCGCATCTCGAAGGCAAGGGCGTGTCGGTGCTCGACATGTCGGGCCTCGCGCAGAAATACGGCGCCGTGATGTCGCACGTGAAAATCGCCGCTAACCCGGAGGACCTGCATGCCGCGCGCATCGGCATGGGCGACGCGGGCCTGGTGATCGGCTGCGACCTGGTCGTCACCGCGAGCCAGGACGCGCTCTCGCGCATGGGTCCGGAGCGTTCGGGGCTGGCGGGAACCCGCGCGGTGGTGAATGCAACCACCTCGCCTACCGCGGAGTTCGTCAAGAACCCGAACTGGCAGTTGCCGGGCAGCGACCTGACGCGCGACATTCGCGAAGCCTGCGGCGGCAAGAACGCCGATTTCGTTCCGGCCGCCGAGCTTGCCACCGCGCTGATGGGCGATTCGATCGCCACCAACATGTTCATGCTCGGTTACGCGTTCCAGAAGGGCTGGGTGCCGCTGTCGTCCGCGGCGCTCGAGCGCTCGATCGACCTGAACGGCGTCGCGGTCGATTTCAACCGCAAAAGCTTTGACTGGGGGCGGCGCGCGGCGGTGGATCTCGAGCGCGTGCGGCGCATCGCGATGCCGGCCGAGGTGATCCCGATCGAACAGCACTTCTCGCGTAATCTCGACGAGTTGGTGGACCGGCGGGTGCAGTTCCTCACCGATTATCAGGACGCGGCGTACGCTTCGCGCTATCGAAACCTGGTGGAAAAAACCCGCAAGGCGGAAAGCGAGAAAACCGGTTCCACAAAGCTCACGGAAGCGGTGGCGCGCTATTACGCCAAGCTGCTCGCCTACAAGGACGAATACGAAGTCGCGCGGCTGTATACCGACGGCGCCTTCCGCAAGAAGATCGCGGCGATGTTCGAAGGCGACTACAAGCTCGTGTTTCACCTTGCTCCGCCGCTGCTCGCCAGGCCCGATGCGCGCACGGGGGAACCCGGCAAGATGCAGTTCGGGGGTTGGGTTTTGAGCCTATTTGGAATTCTTTCAACACTCAAAGGGCTGCGCGGGACGGCGTTCGACATCTTCGGCCGCACCGAGGAGCGCCGCATGGAACGCGCGCTGATCGCCGAATACGAGCAGACGGTGGAAACCCTGATGACCGGCCTGACGCGCGACAACCTGGCGCTCGCGGTCGAGATCGCCTCGCTGCCGGAAACCATCCGCGGCTACGGCCACATCAAGGCGCAAAGCGCCGTTACCGCGCGCGCGAAGCGCGAGGGACTGCTCGCGCGCTACCGCAGCATTCCGATCCGCGCCGCCGCCTGAAAGAAAAAGGGGGTCAGAACAACATTTCCATGCAACCGGTCTCATTTTTCGAATCGCGCGTCGGAAATGTTGTTCTGACCCCCTTTTTCGTGACATTCGCCGCCTGGTTGTTTGTCGCTGGGACGCTGCATGCCCAGACCGAGGAAAGCCGCACACTCGAACTCGAGGGCAGCGGCAGCGTCACGTACACGCTGCGTACGCATCCGGCGAACGCGCACACGGCGCGGCCGACCGGCGATCTCGCGCCGACGAGCGCGCTCGATGCCGCCAAGCTGCTCAACCTGCATCTGTCGGCGGGCGATATCGAGGAAGCGGCATTGCTGTCAAACGCACCGCGCCGCCGCTTCGAGGTGCTGCGCGACTATCGCGAATCCGTGGGTGAGGAGGAGTTCAAGCGCGTTTTCGCACAGTATTTTTTCCCGGAGAACCGGCTGCTCGCCGAAATATCGATCGGCAATCATCGCCTGCTGATCTGGGACCTGAAGGAAGGCGCGACCCGGATCGCAGGGCAGTACTTTGTTGAAGTCGACGGCCGCTATCTCGTGGACGACGTGCCGAACGACGAGCGCACCAGCCTGCGCTGGGTGCTGGAGGCGTACCGCAGCGGCAAGCTGCCGCGCTAGGTGCGGTCCTCCACCGCGCGAAGTGCGGTCCTTTTCATGCCCTAGACCTTCACCCTGAAAGGCGTGAAGTTGGTGTGCCTGTCGTAGTAATCCTCGTGCTCGACGCGCTTCAGAAAGGCGACGACACGGTAGGTAACCGGCGTCATCACCACCTCCCAGCCGGTCTTCAGCACGTACTGCGCCATCGCGACCTTCAGGATGTCGGACGTTTCCCAGATGCCGTAGAACGCGATGAAATAGAACAGCGCTGAATCGACGAGCTCACCGACCAGCGTCGAACCTATGGTGCGCGTCCAGAGCCACTTGCCGGCGGTCCATATCTTCATCTTCGCCAGCACGTAGCTGTTGACGAAGCTGCCGCACCAGAACGCGATCATCGAGCCGAGCGCGATGCGCCAGGCGTTGCCGAACACGGCTTCGAGCGCGGGCTGGTAGCTCTTCATGTACTCGGACGGACTCGGCGGCAGGCTCACCACCACCCAAGCCATGAACGAGGCAAAAGCAAGCGCGCCGAAACCCGCCCAGACCACGCGGCGATCCCGGCCGTAGCCGTACACCTCGGTGAGGATGTCGCCGAAGATGTAGGAGATCGGAAAGAACAGCACCCCGGCGCCGAACGGCGTCGGCCCCAGCAGCGGCAGATCGACCACCGCCTGCTTGGCGGCGCCGATGAAATTGGAGCAGA
>Ga0315281_10006862_pt1 | contig 16114 bp, 25 predicted proteins | sample YL17G07_0_MG_FD_204540 | JGI IMG/M metagenome (GOLD analysis project Ga0315281, IMG submission 204540) | Sediment microbial communities from Yellowstone Lake, YNP, Wyoming, USA - YL17G07_0 | ecosystem: Environmental > Aquatic > Freshwater > Lake > Sediment | place: USA: Wyoming | collected... | reverse complement strand
TCTTCTCCCTCAGCCCTACCAAAGCCATCACGTCATGTGAGGGAGGCGTGGTCGTCACCTCCAACAACTGCCTAGCTGAGAAGCTGAAAAAGCTCCGCAATTATGGCAATGAGCCCGATTACGACTGCAAGTATCCTGGAAACAACGGGCGTCTCAGTGAGTTGCACAGTATCATCGGTCTTGAGAGCCTAGACAACTTCAAGGAAAATTTCAGGAAAAGAATCTCTCTTGTTCAGGAATATCAGTCTTACCTCCCCCCTGAAATGCTGCAACAGCCCAATCCCGACGGAACTCATGCGTACAAAGACTTCGCAATCCTGCTAGGGAGCAAGCGGGAGAAGGTTCAGAAGGCACTCAAGGAGAAGGACATCGAGTACCGGACTTATTTCAGACCGATTTCAAATCTTTCCTGTTATGAGGGGTGGCAGGCACCTCAGCCCAACGCGAGAGCAGTCTTCAATTCCATTTTGCAGTTGCCTCTCCACCCGAACTTGGAGTCCGAGGACATCAGGAGAATCTGCAAGGTTGTCTTGTCAGTTCTCGGAGAGCAGCCGACCACCGCTCTATCATTAGGGGAGGTCGTTAGCAAGTGAATGCTCCAGAGGTCAAGGTCATAGTTGGTGATGCTCTTGAGAAGTTGAGAGAGCTTCCAGATGGCTCAGTTCATTGTTGCGTTACGAGTCCGCCTTATTGGGGTTTGAGGGATTATTCGATATGCCAGTGTGCCTCGAAAACTGTTGGTAATGGCCTTAGAACAGAGGAATGGGATGGGGCAATCAGGGGTGATAGCACAGGTAGTAGAGCTCCAGATGTCAGAGGCAAGAAAGACCCCGACCCCAACTGTCCCATCTGCAAAGGCACGGGCATCATCGAAGGCGTTAAAGAGCATCAGCTCGGACTCGAAAAGACCCCCGAAGAGTACGTCCAGCATCTAGTGGAGGTATTCCGAGAGGTCAAGCGGGTGCTGAGGGATGACGGCACATTCTGGCTTAATCTTGGGGACAGTTACGCTAGTTCATGGGCTTCTGGGAGACAAAGCAAGATTGGCAATCCTTCGAGAACGAACAGAGTTATCAGAATGACGGGGGATTTGAAAGAAAAAGACCTAGTAGGCATCCCTTGGAGAGTCGCATTCGCCCTTCAAGCAGACGGGTGGTATCTCAGGAGCGACATAATATGGAGCAAACCCAACCCGATGCCGGAGAGCGTAACAGACCGCCCAACGAAATCTCACGAATACATCTTCCTGCTTACCAAGTCTCCGAGGTACTTCTATGACCAAGAGGCGATTAGAGAAGAGAATGCCGACCCCGAGAGAACGAACTATCGTCCTGGAAAAGAAGCGTACTCAGTGGGCAACATTCACGGTCCGAATGACAAACGAGCCAGAAGGAATGACGGTTTCGAGAAATACGCGCATGGTGCAGTCTGCATAGGTCGCAACAAGCGTTCCGTCTGGACCATGAACACCAAGCCCTATCCCGAAGCTCACTTCGCAACCTTCCCCCCAGAGCTTCCAGAGACTTGCATCAAAGCAGGTACTTCTCAGAAGGGTTGTTGTCCCAAGTGTGGTGCGCCTTGGGAGAGGACGTTGGAGCAGAGGGAGATAAGTAGACGAAAACCAGAAGGAGGCATAAGGGCCAGAACACCGGAGCTTGGTCAGAACGGAGCCAACTCATTAAGAGCGGGATTCAGAACATTGGAGAATGTAACCATTGGGTGGCAACCCACCTGTGAATGCAAAGAGACGGATACGATACCTTGCACAGTCCTAGACCCATTCGCAGGTTCAGGGACAACAGGGGAGGTCGCTCGAAGCCTCGGGCGGTCATCCATCCTCATAGAACTCAACCCTCTCTACATCAAGCTAGTCAAGGGCCGGACTGAGACTGATGTGAGGTCTCTCGACTCGTTTTCTGAGAAATCTGAGGAGGACGTTCAAGGGAGGGGGGAGGGGGTAGTCCCGAGCATAGCCAGCATTTCTCAGGGCGCGGACAGTCCTCACGTCCTTCAGGGGGGTGGGAAGGGTTCGAAGTAGGCGGTTGTCTAGTCAGGTCAAAGCCCTTCAACGCCTTCTCAGTCTGTGCAACGAGCATACGGGCTCCATTGGGTTCACATTAGACGACGTTATGAAATGGCCAGTCTTTCAGGAGCGCAAGGTTCCGAGAGGCAGTATCAGGAAGGCGTTTGAGCGGTTCATCAAGCTAGAAATTATGTCCTCTCCTGGAACCAACTCAGAGGGCAAAAGACTCTATCGAATCAAGAACTCTCTATGGGCTAACGCATACATCGAAAGCGACCCAGACAAGCCCTGGATACCCCTAACCCCTACCCCCCCAAAGGACGATTTCCTAGACTATGACGAGCATCGTGATCATTTCGACATCGAGCTGACGCGGGAGTGCTTCGACAGGCTCGGGGGGCATTTCGAGTCCAGTAACGGTCAATTCACATGGCGTACAAAAGCCTTTACCCTATCAATCAACGGGAAATCCCTTCTGGGTCAGCTTTTCGTCCGACCATACTGGAGAACCGAGGTAAGGAAGCTCATAGGAGACGACTTCTACAATTATCTTGTCGAGATGGAGGTTCGCGGAGGCATGAGAGGCGATTTCGCTCTTCCGATAGACGTAGTTGGGCAGCGGTTCTACCTTGGAGGCAGACCCACTCAGTTCTCAGCTTCTCATTATCCCGCTCAACTCGATGTCAGGCGGTCCAGGGACGATTCCCATGTCAAGGATGGTCTTCTCGCTCTCACCAATCAAGCGGACTTCAACATCAAGACATTGGACTTCGAAGATGCCGTACTAGAGACTCTTAAGAAGCAAGGCGAGGTCCAGACCAGGCAGACGGAACTCCTCAAGAACATCATGCAACAGCTTCAGATGACCAACGGCAAGAAGCCCGAGCCCGAGGAGCAGCCCTACCAGGCCCCCTCAGAGGACAAGAGGGACTACAGTTACAGGTGATGTTGTGAACCAGAGCAAATCGCACTGTCTTGATTGTGGTATTCAAATTGAAAGGGGGTTACGAAAGCCGAGACTATATTGTGCAGAATGCGCTCATGTAAGAAAGATGGATAGTTTTCGGAAGTGGTTGCGAGCCAGTCCTCAGTATTACGCTCGAAGGGATGAAAAGCGAAGACTCCCACTTGGCAGGTCATCTGAGGTGTGCCCCCATTGTGGTCTGAAGTTCACAAAAGCGGGTCTTGTTATTCATCTCAGCAGAGCGCACAATCCGCTGAGGAAAGCAAAGACCTCGTTGAATCATGCTGAGGAGTTGGAAGTCCGAAGGCGAGTCGCCCAATTCCAAGAAACCAACAGTGGAGCATCATACTGGGAATCACCAGTGCAATACCGAAGGAGACCCTTATGACGAAGCCTTGCCCAGAATGCGGTAAGAAGTTCAAGCTTTCTGGCCTCAGCATCCACATGGCCCGCGTTCATGGCATTCATCCTCAGCACGAAGATGTCTTTCACGTCTGTCCTATTCCCTGGTGCGGCATGGTCGTACCTGACCTTCTGAGGCATTTCGAGGAGCTGCACGAGGACTGGCGTCTATCTAGCGGGAAGTTCGTGTTCGAGGTAGGTCCATGAAGGTAGCATTGTACGCTAGGGTGTCGAAGTCAGACAAGAGCCAGAACCCAGAGAATCAGCTCATAAGGCTCAGGAAGTACGCCCAGGAGCACAAGTTCACCGTACCTAAGGGGTGCATCTACGTCGATGAAGCCTCTGGAGCAGATGCCTCTCGACCAGCTCTTGACCTGATGTGCAAAGACGCAAGGGCCAACAGGTTCTCTCTGATACTCGTGGTGAAACTCGACAGGATTGCCAGGTCTATGACCAACTTCTACGCGCTTCTGAAGGAATGGGAGGCTATCGGGGTAAAGTTTCACTGCATTGACCAGCCCGAGGTATCCACCGACAGCTCGATGGGAAGGCTCCTCATGGCCATCCTGGGGGCCATAGCGGAGTTCGAGCGCGACCTCATACGGGACAGGACGATTGCAGGGCTCGAACGTGCTAGGAGCAAGGGGAAGCAGCTCGGTCGAAGGCCCAAGGTATTCGATATGGAGAGAGTGCTTGAGCTGAAATCCCAGGGCTGGGGCGTCAAACGGATAGCGAGGGAACTCAAGATCGCGCCTGAGACTCTGAGAAGGGGTCTAAGAAACGGGGTAGAGAATCCTCGAAGGAAAACTCCCGAGAATCAGGGGGCTAAGGAAACATCCGAATGTTAGACCATGAAACTGGGGGGCGGGACATGAACAGATGGGGTCGTACAGAAAAGCACTCATTCTAGGCATCATAGGGTTCTGCGTCATCGAGGGCGTCTACGTGAGCATCCCCGACTTCTGCTATGACGCTCATCCTTGGGAGATCATGCTCTGGGGCGAATCGAGCCAATGGTGGAGCGAGATGAGCTGGCTGCTCCTGTTCGGGGTGTTCAGTATCGGTCTTGTGTTCGTGTCCGAGTGGTCAAAGAACTTCAGGAACAAGAGGGTCGAGGCATATCAGAGGGCCTTCAGAATCATCGTCCTGGTGGCCTTCCTGAGCCTATTGTGGAACTTCTCCGCGCTGTACTTCCAATGGGACGGGTGGACCAACACACTAGCTCTAGACCGAGGGGGCTACCTGCACGGGGTGTTCTACCTGGGGGTCGCTTTGGAGGGCTTGTGGTTGTTCGGGGAGCTGATAGGGCTGATGTCGAAAATCGTACCTAGCTTATATACCCAGAGGGCTTAGAACCCTATATCTATAGAATACCATCATATACCTGAGAACGCTATTAGGGTACGGAGGCAACAAGGATGACTGGAACGAATGAAATGAAGGTCGTGCGAGGACTGTTCACCTGTCCGCAATGCAAGGGAATCGTTCACGGTGAAGCATTCAGGACTGGTGGGACTGGATACGACCAGCGAGGCAGATACTGGCACTTTGAATGCTATCGGAGAAGGAAACAGGAAGCTGTCCAGAAGGAAATCAAGAAGCAGGGCGTTTCCTACGAAGCCTGGCACAACTATCAGATGTCTGATGTAGACTTTCAGTGGTACATCGACAACATAGTCCAGAAAGTCCTTGTCCGCGTTCCAGGAGAAGAATAAGGATGACTGAGAAGTACCCAAGAGTGAAGACGAAGGAAGAAGCAACCGAGGCTCTCAAGGCAGTCTGGCAGGATATGTTGGACTTCCTCACACCGAGCAATGACGAGGCGATCAACAGCGCAGTGGACGATCTTCGGCGCATAGTCCACGCACTTGAGGGCTGAATCCTGAGAACCCCCTGATGAGATCGGGACGAAACCCATTTGATTTGGGTCGGGGTAACATGACAGACAAGATGGAAGTCGAGATGAAAGACGGCGAGATATTGCAGCACCTATCTTGCGGATGCACGATAGTCTATGCAGTGAAACACACGAAACTCTGCAAGAAGCACGGTGATGAGTCGGTATCAGGACTGAGAGCGTTGTTCGGCTGAGGAGAAGGGAGAGGAATGACTGAGGAGTTCGTTAGACTCGGGGCTGTGCCGTTCAAGGGCATAGAGCAATTCCTGACAATGCCTGTCGATGAGGATGGGACTTGGAACAAGAGAGCCTGCGCCAACTGCATCTACGAACACGTCGAGAGGGAGCTGATGCGATACTTCTGCCATGAGTGCATTTTCAATCCATACTTCAAGAACCACTATCAGGCGAGGGAGTGACATGACCCCCAAGAAGGCACTAATCAAGCTAGGCGCAGTCCCAGGCTTCTACTCCTGCAAGAAATGTACTTGGCTCGGGCCTCAGTTGGCTCTGGGAGATGGTGGACGAGGAGTATGTCCTAACTGTGGCTCTCGTGCTCTAGGAGTGCATTTCGGAGACGAGGACGTGATGCAATGACCCCCAAGAAGACCAATCTCCCCAAGGACACCACTGCGATCACGGTCTACATCAAGAAGGCTCTGCTGGAGAAGGTGGATGCCAAACTCGAAGGTAGGGCTAGGAACAAGGTTCTCCTCAAGGTCATAGAGAAGTATGCCGAGGGGGAGACCGAGATAGACTGGAGGGAGTAATGTGAGAGCAACGGAAATTACGGAAAAGATGATACAGGAATTGAAGGATGAGATTCTGAAGGACGAGTCGAAGCATCATTGGGTCGGGGATAGTCCCTATGCCATCTCTGTTAGCCAAAAAGGAAAAGCTACGCTTACTAGGGCGTTCAGGGCGTTCAAGTACGTGAAGAATTATCACACCGACGGGTCCGTGACCTATGGGTATGATTACCTGCACATTCCAATCAAGAGGTTCGCGTCCTGGTCCGAGCTTGAAGTCTATCTGAGGGCCACAAACAGAAAGTACGAGGAGATTGCCACAAAGAAGCAAACTGAGGATGAAATTTACGAGGCCAAGCTCGATAGGGAGCGTGAATCGACTAAGGCGGGTGCAACACAATTCCTAAGGAAGTAGACTGGAGGGAGTAGATGGCGGTCGAGCAAAAGCGATATATCGCGGTCTACGAGATGGACGTGATGGCACCCAACAAGAAGCTGGCAAACATCAAGGCTGGCAATTTCGCACTCTACACAGGTGGAGGATTGCGCCTCATGTCTGTCGAACTCGATAGCACTCAGCCTGATAAGTCTAAGGAAAACCTGGGGGATGGGCAATGACTGGATGGACAGAAGAAACCTGAATCTCGACAACGTTCTGATTCTCGCTCCTCACACGGACGACGGGGAGCTGGGCTGCGGGGGCACGATTGCGAAGCTCCTAGACTCGGGGGCCAATGTGAGGTATGTCGCATTCTCCTCTGCTAACAATTCTCTGCCCAGTGGATTTCCCAAGGGTACTCTGAAAAAGGAACTCTATGAGGCCACCGAGATACTGGGGCTCAAGAGAAGAGATGTTAGTTGTCTGGACTTCAAGGTGCGGACATTTTCAGAGCATCGACAAGAGATACTCGACGAGATGTTGAAGCTGAGAAACCAGTTCAACCCAGATGCCGTGTTCTGCCCTTCGCTCAATGACTTGCATCAAGACCACAAGACCGTGGCCGAGGAAGCACGCAGGATGTTCAAGCGGACCACGATCTTCGGCTACGAACTTCCCTGGAATAACATCTCCTTCGATACCCAGTCGTTCGTAATCCTAGACAGAAAGCATCTTGAGAGAAAGATGAAGGCTCTCAGGTGTTACAAAAGTCAGGCTCATAGGGAATACCTCAACGACAGATTTATTGAGAGTCTGGCAATCGCCCGTGGGGTTCAGGTCAACGCTCCGTATGCCGAGGCTTTTGAAGTGGTCAGGTTGGTGATTCGATAATGAATAAGCGATTCTGGAGGATAATCTTGGAGCATATCAGAAAGAAGCACGGTCTCACGGACGAATCTCTAGCCAGTCTTTCACGAGAGGTAAGAATAATGCTTGTCCAAGAAGCAGAGGAAGACATCCATACCGAGGTTGTCGAGAAGTATGGGTCGTACTACGCATATCAGAACCACTGCGCCCAGAAAAAGGGCTACAAGAATAGGATGGAGCGCGATAAGGAGCGGCTTCAAGAGCGGGGCTTCGCAACGAAGAACGAGTATCGAAAGTACCTTGCAACAAGAAAGACCAAAGCTACAGGAGACCCATGATTGTGTTAGCCAGCGAACTGTCTACACTGATAGTCAACATCATCGTGCCGATAATAGTCAACATGAGTGTAGACACCTACACGAGCGGAGGCTCCGAGAATGAGTGGAATATCTAACGTGTCTACACCAAAGGGAGCCACGACCGAAGTAGAACCCCCTCAACTCATCCAAGTCAGCAACTGTCGCCCTCGATGTGGGAAATGCGGAGGCCCAGTGAACGCAATCTACGCTAGGTGTGGTCGGGGTGGACTACGTTGGTCGAAGATCGGATACGCCTGTTTGTTCTGTGGTCAGCCATTCGTTGACAAGAAACTGATTAGAGCCATTGGCTCAGTGGAGGGATACGCTGATTTCACTTAAGGTTCTCCTGACGGCCATCGGCGCACCAGGGGCAGTCAACATCATCCAGGCTCTGCGGTCGAATGGGGAGAGGCTTATCTGGCTCATGGGCACGGACATCAACCCTCTGCCTTCTGGAAAAGCCTTTGTCGATTCGTTCCACGTGATTCCCAGAGGTTCATCCGAGGGGTTCGTCCAGGCCATCTCGGAGGTATGCTCGAAAGAGAAGCCAGATGTTCTCATTCCCTTAGCGACCGAGGAGTTGCTGCCACTCGCCAGAAACAAAGGCCCGATTGAAACCCAGACGGGAACCAAGGTCTGCATCGGCTCCAAGGAGTCCATCGAGATCGCCAACGATAAGAGGAGTCTGTTCGAGTTCCTGAGCAACAAAGTCCCAGTGCCAGACTTCATCCCGTTTGACAGTCCGCTTGGCTTCCAGAACGCCTGCGCTATTCTCGGACAGCCGTTTTGCATCAAGCCAGCATTCGCTCATGGTTCAAGGGGCATGAGGATAATCGAGAATCAAAGCGATACAACTGAGATGTTCCTCAACTCGAAACCAGAGAATGCCAGTATATCATTCGCAGAGGCTTTCAGGCTGATAAGAGGAGTAAGTAATCTACCTAGTATGCTCGCAATGGAGTACCTTCCAGGGCGTGAGTACAGCGTGGATATGTTGTGCGAGAACGGAACTGCCAGGATAGTCGTGGTCAGGCTCAGGGAGGAGATTAGGTCAGGGATAAGCTTCAGGAGCGTCGTGGTCGAGGGCAAGGAGATTGAGACGATTGCCAGACAGGTATGCGAAGCCTTGGAGTTCGACGGACCTATGGGACTCCAGCTCAAAGAAGACAAGGAAGGGAAGCCCAAGGTCATCGAGGTCAACCCGAGACTGCATGGGAGCTGTATCCTTTCAGTAGCAGCAGGAGCCAACATCCCCTATCTGGCTGTGAAGCAGACGCTCGGAGAACACTTTGAGAATCCTTCCGTCAAGATTGGCACTAGGCTTGTGAGGTATTGGGGGGCCAGTATCTATGATTCCAATGGACTTCCATGTGCATTCTAGGTACTCGGATGACGGCGAGATGTCCGTCTGGAAGATCGCGGAGCAGGCGGTTGGCCTCGGGCTCAAGGTCGTCGGGATTGTCGATCATGTCAGAGAGACTACTCCTTGGCTCGCTGACAGGATGCGCGACGTTGCATTTGCTAGGAGATGTTTCGAGAACCAGCTCAGAATCTTCTCCGGCATCGAAGTAAGCATGGCGAGCTGCGATGGAACGAGCAGGCTTCCCAGGTCGAGCGAATGGTATGACTATGTGGTCGTTTCGGCGCACAGCATCCCCGGGGCCGTCAAATACTCAGCAATGGAAAGGCCAGACCTCATTCTCAGGTGGTGGGTCAAGGCAATGTCGAGGCTTCTCAGGAGTGACTGTGGGCACATCATAGGTCATCCTGATCGGATACTCAACGACAGGTCCAAGGTAGACAGCGGCTCGGCTAACGGACTTCTGGGGCTACTCGAAGGCTCTCAGTGGTACATGGAACTCAATCCGAAAAGCAAATACCCAGACCAGTTTCTTCTGAGGGCTCCACATAGGCCAGGGCTCAAGCATCATCTGGTGTTCGGGAGCGACGCCCATACCAAGGCCCAATTCAGGGAGCTTCATGCCAACATCGGAGCCGTCGAATCTGCGCTAACCAGAGCAGGAAATGAGCGATTCTTGAGGATGTTGTCAATTTCTCGAAAAGAATAAATGTCTGGCTATTTTGAACTCAGGCCTCTTTTGACCCCAGTTTGAGCACGGCCAGCATATTTATTTTCGACAGCCAGATGCCCAACGAGCGACCTTTTTGCACCAACTGGCTTGGAAATAACTATCGAGCCAGACAGCATCCAGATGTATGGATGCGAGGAATCCAGTCACCGACAACTCGCATCTGAAACATGGAAGGTGAGAACAATGGTGAACTATGGCTATGAATGCCATGAGTGGACCAGGGCAGAGAAGGACCGCCTCGCCGAAGCACTGAAAGAAGTCTGGGCCGACATCGAGATAGACGAACTGTACCCAGGAGTTAGGCTTCGAAGGCTGAGACACGCAGACCGAACGCCAATGAGTGAGAAGGAGATTGATGAGTTGGTCGGAAAGGCCGACGACATCCATGCTCGGCTCACCAAAGAGCTAGGGAAGAGGAACAGTAACCGAGTTCGGTGTAAGTTCCATCCTAACTTGGCGAAGAAGGCAGGCCATTCAAAGGAGTGGCTGAAGAAGTGGTGTGGCTCACCCAACAAGCAGTGCCCGATATGCACAACAGCCAAGATCAAGTGCGACCCAGTGGAGCCGTGCTGGATTGAGGAGTGGGCTCAGGAGCGAGCCACTGACCACGGAACCATGCACAGCATCGAGGCAGTAATCCAGCATCCACACCCAGAGACAGCAGTGATGAACGAGGCGACCTGAATGCCTAAGTGCCCAAAGTGCGGTAAATCCTACAAATCGAAGTCCTCTCACAAGGGCTTCGACCTTTTTTGTCCACCGCGAACATCAGACTTCGCTGGGCGGGATAGTCTTCACAGTGATAGACGAATCCTGTACTGTGTCGAGGTCACAAACCCCTTAACCTTTCACCCATCTGGAAAATAGAACTTGGCCAGCTCTCTCTGTCTCCTGTGATGCTCTCTCAGCTTCTTCCGAGTATCGTACCTCTTGATACTTCTGTTAGTTCCAGTCTGTCGGTAGAGCCAGCCGACCTCGGGGAGCAGCATAACCTTGGTATCGGGAATTTTCAGCATCCTCAACCAGAGGGCGTAGTGGTTCAGGTATCCCCAGTCCTTGTTTCCGCCGAAGAATCCCCCGACCCTTTTCATCGAGTCTGTTCTCACCAAGGAGTTGTCTGGAATCATCGAACGGTGCATCCGGGTTGAGAGGTCGAACTCGCTCAGTCTCCTGGTCTCCCTGGGATTCAAATTCTCATCGGTCAGTAGGCAGCTCAGGGCAACAATGGGATTAGGGCTTCCCGAACTCTCTGCTACTTCGAGCATCCTCTGTGCCATGCAAGGTAAGATTGCGTCATCCGACCCGAGATAGAACATGTACTCACTGTCCACCTGATCGAGCCCGAGCTGCATCTGCCTGAACACATCGGCCACGTCGGATACTACAATACGTATAGGAACGCCAAGAGCCTCGACCTGAACCTTGAGCTTGTTCAACTCCTCGATGGTCTCCCTATCCTCAGCAACAGGGACTACTATGATCTTGACAGGGATGGTGGAACTCGCAATGCTCAGGAGACACGTGCGGAGGTACTGAGTGTGATTCCAGGTCGGCACGATTACGGAAATCCTTGGGTCACTTGGCACAGTCTTGAGTCTCCGAATTAGCAGAATCTGATGAGGCTCGCGTGGTTTCGATTTTCGGTTCTGGCATGACTTCGATGGGGCCGAGCAGTTTTTCTATAACATTCGCTCGGACGAAGTATCGTTGCCCGTTGAATCCCAGCATATTCTTCTGAAGTAGTACACCACAAGCCCTCTCTAGAGACCCATGTATCTCTGCGTGTTCCTTAGGATCTGAGCAAACAATCAGATTGTCAGGGGATGCGTTGAGTCTATTGAAATCTATGTGGTGAACGATCTCCTTTCCAGTTAGCGGGCGACCGAGCTTTCGTTCTGCTTCGAGTATGTGAAGGAAGGCATAACGGTTTCGGGCCAGCAGTTTTCGACCAGTCTTGATAGTTGCAGGGTCTACAGGCACGATAGGGTATCCACCAGACCCGAGAACGTGGGGTGAACCATGTCTCCTTGCGCGGTCCATTGCTTTCATGTGGTGCAATTCTGATTTACCTCTAAAAACTCCAAGCTCCTTCAATCTTTTCCTGACTCTGGGGTCGCAAAAGCCAGTTTCAATAGCAACTCGATGCAAAGGCTTCTGCTCATTGACATACTTCTGGATGATGAGCGAATCGTCCATCGGAGCTGGGTGTCTCCTTGTTAGCCCCCACTTCTTCGCGTGATAGCAGATACTTCCACCAGAAATTCCAAACTTTTCCTCCATTTCTTTGTACTTCATACCATCCCGAAGAGCGGTCTTGAGTCCTTCCCAAGAAACATCTCTATTTGGTCTCTTGTCGGGAGATAGTCCCATCTTCTTCAGCCTAACCCTCACTTCCCAGATTGAAAGTCCGACCTGCTGAGATATGATGCCTGGAGTATAGCGCGTACTCGTAGACTCTCGCATCTGTCTAATCTTCTTATCAAAGTCATCTTCAACATACATTGAACAACACCTTTCGTTCTCTCATTGTTCCATATCATATTCAATATGACGCTGGGAGGTCAGTGAAAGTAGTTCGATCATATCAGTCTCTTCTCTCCGTTCTATTCTTCATCCTATCTTCAGGCTCCAAGTTGTTCAAACGTGCGCTTTCGTCGTCCGTCTGGGGCCATTCATTGACCAGTCCTCTCTAGTGGCTAGACGGAGGTTGGTCTTTCCCAGATGATTCAGGATGCCTCAACCATTCTTGGACGGTAGTTCGAGGCTTTCCAAGGATGTCCGCGATTCCATATTGAGATGCCCTAGGATTGCGTTTCTTTAGAATCCTAGCAATCTCCTCGTCGGTGACTTTCTCAAAATCTAAGAGTTCGCCTTCATGTCGATCTAGATATTCCAATAGTGCCTCCCATTGATTCTTGTTGTCAGGAAGAGATGAGAGGAAATCATAGATTGCAGAGGGGGCCACATCTATTCGCATATACTGAACCTCATCGGGGTCATAATTCAATGTCGTCGGAGGCACCGAGGTAATCAACCGACCACTCATCTTCAAGCCCTCTCGCGTGATGACAAACAAATTCTTTTGGGACATCTTCTCGAATTCTGCAACGGTAGTCTGCAAGATCACGCTCGGTATCGCGGACTGAAAATGGCTCACAAACAGAAGATTCGCATCGCACTTGCCCCAGGTAAGTACCATGCTGGCCATCGCTTTGTTCTGCTTCATCACAGTGTCTATCTTGTGCCAAAACAACGCCCCTTCATCCATGAGTAGCAGAACTCGTTTCTTCTCCAGCTTCGCGTGACAGATTGCCTTGAGTTGAGCGGATAAAGACGGTGTGAAGACGAACTGTTTTGGGGGATCAAACACGTGTACGTTCGCTAGTACCTGCCTCCCCTCCTCTATGAATCTTTCAGATGCCCAGAGGCCAAAATTCGTCTTACCCTTCTTGACTCCACCCTTAAGTATGGCGTTGCCTCCTTTCTGGTCAGCCCACGCGGTCCATAGTCGAGATTTCTCATAAAGTCTGAAATCGTCTGCTATGTTAGTGTCATTGGTAAATGCAATAGCTCCCACCTGAGAGAGATCGTCCAAGTTGTTCATCTTCAGGCAGAATTGAGTCCTGACATTGCCCTTGTATGCCTCCCTGACCGAAGGAATCAGCCAAGGCTCCTTGTCGTTGTACTCGTCAATCTGGTCTATCGTCTCTGCCGTGAGCCCGACTGCTTTTGCATCCACCGGGTAATCTTTGAGGAGTTCAGTCGCTCCGTAGTTCTTGATATTGTCTATGCCTTTGAGCCAGGTCACGAGGACCGAAGGGTCGTAGGCGATCACTGTGAGGATGTCGGCCATATCGTCAGGCGAGAGCTTGGACTCCCGTAGTCTATCGAGCATCTGCCTTGCTTTCTTACCAGCTTCGAGAATCTTTATCTGGGCTGTCTCTGAACGTTCTGTCGTCTAGGCATCCTCCGGCCAGTAATGTCCTCTTCCATCTGCTTGTCAGTGTAGACATTGAGCGGCTTCTCAGGAATCTCAATCTTGTCGTCTATCAAGAACACTCCGCTGGAAAATAGCACAGCCTCCGCCCAGCCAGACCACTGCATGAGCCGATGGTTGACCGAGCTGAACTTCTCCTTTTCCATGAGGGCCACACCATTGTCAAACAGCTCAGGTGGGACTTCTCCGACGTAGGAATCCCACTGAATGCTCATGGTGACGAACTGTCCTTCCCTATTCGTCTTGACCTCGGTTTTCTCGGAAGTCCTCAGTTCGTCCCATTCTTTCTTGAGTCTCTTGACCAGCGTAGGCCAGTCAGTGCCTCCGTCATTAACCTTTGGAATTTTTCCTTGCTGTTCCGCATCCATCATGAGGGCCAGGTCGTACTTGCATATCTCCCTCCAAGCATTGACGGCTCGCTCATCACTTTCGCAGTGCGCAATATACTCCTTTAGCTCGATGATCTTGGACCTGATGTTCTTGACGCTGACCGCTCCTCCAGGGCTTCTGTAGTAGTCGCTCTCTGGCGAATATCCCATGATTACCCTCTCCTGTTCTCTTGGTCGTCTCTCTCAGATTCCCTTTCGCTCGGTGCCATTGGCAATCTGTCTCTCCAAGTGGATTCTCGGATTGCTTCTTTCGAGAATCTCGTCATTTCGTGGAGGGCCGAGATTTCGCTCTTGAAAAATTTATTATCGCGTTTCAGTTGGTCTATCAAAGAGGCTTGCGATTTCATAATGGTCGCCTGCATCTGCTCGGGCTTGGTGAACTCCGCACCATATCTGAACTTCGAAGTCTCAGCCGCATACTGGTCCAACATCTGGCGGGCACCGATTATCTGCTTCTCCGCACTCCCGTCAAAGAGTTCCTGAGAAATCCCGAGGTCCATGAATCTCTTTCTGTACTCGTTCATTCTCTCTGCAGGTAGCACATTTATCATAAGTGGGAATAGACCGCAATAAACTGGGAGGGACTGCTTATAGCCGATGCGCGTGACTCGGTTGGTGGCCTCAAGCAAATGAGGAGCCAGCTCCGAATGCTCGGCGAGTTTCTGTAGATGGCAGTTGACGACCAAGTTCACTCCCTTGTCCTGCTCTCCAACCACATACACCAACGAGCTAGGAGCCCAGACCAATGCTTTCGTGGTCATCTTGATGTCGAAAAATTCCATTGCCATGACCGACCCCGCAGGATACAGGGCCATCTCAGGGTATCCGCCCTGTGGCTCGACGGTGGTGATTGGGTCTGGGGTTGCGACTGTCGTGCCGATCTTATTGGATGAGAACTTCGGGCTTCTGAGACCGATGAGCATAGGGGTGAACTTGAACAATGTAATGACCCCAAGCCACAGCCATCCGCCCCACGCGAAGAATGTGTTGTAGTTGTCAGAGCCACTCCAGACATAGCCGAAGATGACGAACCCAATAAAAAAAATCACCAAAGAAGCGTTTTGCATCACAGCAGTCGGGTTGCGGTATTCCTTTTCCTCTGAGTCGTCTTGATAGTCGGGCATCAGCTCACCTTCTGTACTTCTTCTGCAAAGAATTTCGAAGCTCTCTTGTGTTCGAACTCTTGCCGAGTCCACATGACAAGGAATCCTGCAATCGCTCCGAAGAATAGGAGACCAGGAACTGGAGAACCATATCCGACTGCAAACACCAGCAGTCCAAGAATGATACCCGACAGCATGGATTCGAGCATCAGCCCTGAGATGAGTAGACCGATGCCAGTTCGCTTCGCAGTGATTGAATAGAATCGTAGGTCCGACTGGAGTGCTCTTGGCGCTCTGATAGTCAACTCAACCAGCTCAGAGTTCGCCCTTGCGTTCCGTCTCCAAGTTGTGTACTGCTCTCTCAAATCCATCAGTTCACCTTCTCATGGTTCAGTCTCTCAAACAGCTCGTCAATCGCGGTCTTGTGAACAGGAATCTCGATGGGGATTTTCTCAGGAACCTTCGGAATGCCAGATATGTGCTTCTCCATCCTAACTTTTCGTAGAGGTTCGGGGTTTGGTGCGCTCGAAACCTTATATATCAGCTTCTTTTTCTTGGTGGCTTCTAGGTCTGCTCGAATCTTAGAAATCTCACTCCTCGCCTGCTCACTGCTGATGATTTTCTTCTTGAGCCGCCTCTTCACATGGTCGAGCCGAGCCTGGAACTGCGCTCTCAGCTTCTCCTCGGTCCACTCCTGCTGATACTTCTCGACGGATGCGAATGCAGGTCCAGGGGCTTCCTTTGCCTTCTCCTTGGCCTTGGCAGCATTCTCCTTCTTCCTCGCTCTCCACTTGGCCATGATGGAATCCTTCTTGAGATGGAGTCTGTCATGCTTGGCCCACAGATGGTCTCGGAGCTGGTTCTCCGTCATCGAGTGCAACTTTGTCTCATC
>Ga0315281_10006861_pt1 | contig 16115 bp, 16 predicted proteins | sample YL17G07_0_MG_FD_204540 | JGI IMG/M metagenome (GOLD analysis project Ga0315281, IMG submission 204540) | Sediment microbial communities from Yellowstone Lake, YNP, Wyoming, USA - YL17G07_0 | ecosystem: Environmental > Aquatic > Freshwater > Lake > Sediment | place: USA: Wyoming | collected... | reverse complement strand
TTGAAAAAAAATTTCTAGCAGGTTTCCTACCGATGTTCCCACTTCAAACATTTTTCCCTGTGTAAGGTATTTTTGTGCAATATGCAATAACCTTAAAAATGCATTATCAAATAAGGAATTGGATGTGTTATATGTTTCATCCCGGTGGTAGTTTTTATAATTGGGATATTTAAAATCTTCAGTCCATGCTAAATCACACTGCAAGCAGAATCCAAGCTGTTTATCCTGAACCATAAATAATTTTGATCCTTTCCTTCCGCAAATCAAGCAGTTTCGCATTTTTAGATTATAACAATTTTAAAAAATTGTTTATTTACCTTGAATTTATCGACGGGCGAGGGGCGTGATTGCTCGCTCTGAGCGGAGTTGAAGAGGAAGAAATCCGCACCTATTTTTTCACTCGTACTACCGCAATTTATATTCCATGTCTAAATGAGGAATACCTAAATCCCAAAGATCGTATGGTTTCGATGTTACCTTAAAACCACATTTTTCGTAGAACTCTATTGCTTGAAGTTGTGCTTGAATCCAGATTCTTCTAGGTTTAAGTTTGTTAATCTGCTTCAATATATACATAACTAGACCTCTCCCAATTCCTTTATTTCTGAATTCTTTCTTAATCGCCATTCTCTCAATTTTAAATTCCTTATTTTTTCTTTTTCTTACTCTAGCAGTAGCAACTACTTCTTTATCAACAACTGCTATGTAATGCTCGGAAACTTTATCTTCGCTATCTGGTTCCCATCCTGGTTTACACTTTTGTTCTATTATAAATACATTTACTCTAATCCTTATAGCATCTATAAATTCAGTTATCGAATCAACTCTTTTATAGACTGTTTTCATTCTATGATTTTAACATATTAAAACAGAGCCTTGATAGGCTCTGTTTAAGTTCTTGGTTGCGGGGACTGGAAGAAATCCGCACCTATTTCATGCGTGAAACAATACAACCATTCATACCTGTAATTACTTGAATTGCTAGTGAGGATTGGAAGAAATCAGAGCGTGTTGTAAATGTGTTAAAATAAGTCTTCCCACTTTTGTTGAAATGTCCATCCGGTTACATCTTTTCCAATTTGTCTTATCTGATCAATAGTAAATTTTTTAACTCCAATATCATTTAATGGCCTAGAAGAGGAAGATAAATCATTCGGGATTACATATGCATGACCTTCCGAATGATCTGGATACTTGAATTCAACCTCCCAAATACGAGCTCTTGCTTTTCTTCCTAATGCTTTAACCATAAGTCGGGCTCTTCCATAACATCCCAAATCATCTAAAACTAAATGACGTTTGTCACTTTGAATTATTCTCCTTATTTGTCGAAAATCATCCTGTAAAATAGGAAGGGATGCAAAAAAATTTGGAAGATCATCATAACCTAATCTCATAAATACAGAAGATTCAACTATATCTTTTCTTTCTAAAGATGGCATAGTCCTATTGTAATTTACTGAATCTTTTATTTCAAAAATTTAATTTTCTACATGAATTTCATTCAACTTATTAGTTATATTACCTTTTTATACCAGTATCTTATTCATGATTATATACCAAAACAGCGCCTTGGAAAGCGCTGTTTAACCTGTGTTGCGGAGCTAGGAGTCGCACCTAGCCTAGGAGATTATGAGCCTCCTGTGCAACTGTACACTACCCCGCGATATATTAAGATGAAGTTAATTATACCGCATTAATTGAAAAAATCCAACTTATCCCGTAGAATAGGAGAAGATTATTTGCTAGGATAGCTCAGGGGCAGAGCAATCGTTTCATAAGCGATGGGTCGTCGGTTCGAATCCGACTCCTAGCACTAATAAAAAAGCTTCAACCACTTTTTCCAATTAGAGGATTTATCGGGAGTTGTAGGAATTGGCCGGGCAATTGGCAAAATGGAGGGAAGAATTAGAGCAGTCTCCCCCTCTTTTCCCAAATTCAATTTGTTTCTTGCCTCTTTCTCAATATATGCCGGACTTTCTACTTGTGCCAGCTGCCTCTTGAGTTCCCTCTGTTTCTCTTCTTCTTCTTGTAGTTTCTCCTCAGCCTGTTTGATGATATCGCCCTGCTTCCCCAAGCTAAACCAAGAACGGACCACACCGATTGTCAGTGTCAATGAAATAATTAGTAAAAGCCAACTGATTAATCTGTGCTTCATCATAGCTTCACCGCCATTTGACAAAAAACCTTTCAGGGTGTATTATAGGCCCCATGAATTCTACAACTGTAATTGAACTTTCCCCTGCCAGAGAGAATTTTATCAAATATCTTACTGAACAAAGACGGGCCCACGCTACCATTTTAGCATACAGCAAGGACATCGAGCAGTTAGTGGGTTTCCTTACCGCTTTGGGGAAAAAGAATACTGCCGAGGTGGAAAAAATTGATCTGGAGGGCTTTCTCAAAAAACTTAGCTCTGATGGCTATACACCTAAGTCCCTTTCCCGAAAAATAAATTCTATTAAGACTTTCTACAGGTTTTTGAAAAATCAAAATTATGTTACTGTCAATCCTGCTTCCGAGATCTCTCACCCCAAATATGAAACCAAACCACCTAGAATTTTATCCAAAATGGAATATCGGGCGCTAAGAGATGCCTGTAGGGGTGATATCCGTACTCATGCTATTGTTGAATTATTTTTGCAGACTGGCATAAGGATTGGTGAGCTGGCGGCTCTAAAACTTGCTGATATTTCTGAAAAAGATATCACTATTAGACCAATGGAAAGTCATCCAGAGCGCACAATTCCCTTGAATAAAGCCGCAAGATCAGCCCTGGATAAATGGCTGTCAATAAGACCCAAAACAGACGGCACTGCTCTTTTTGTCACCAAAACTGGCAGACCACTTCTGGTAAGAAACATTAGAACTACCATCGATCGTTATTTCAAAATTGCCGGAATTGAAAATGCCAAAGTAAATGACCTTCGCCATACATTTATAGCTCATCATTTATCTTCCGGTACTCCGCTTACCATGATCAGCCAACTTGTAGGTCATAAAAGACTGGCGACAACTGAAAAATATTTAGATCTGGTAAAAGAAAAAGCCGCCACCAACGTCAAACTCGAGGAACTGTAATTTCTTCATGACTCTTCAAGAAAGAAGTAGTGCTTATTTTTCTTACCAAAGATATAGTGATGCTTATATCAATCAATGTGCTAATCCCTTATCTACTTTAGATAGGTACCAAGGTCTCTTGGGTCATAAAAAGCCTTTATCCTTACCCCAATTTTATCAGGAAATGACGCAGACAGTTGGATTTGATAGGTTTCAAAATATTTATGAGAATCTTAAAGCATTGAGACAAAGAATCCCTTACCTTGACCAAAACGGTATTCCCCCAGATGTATTTATGTTTCTGCATGACCGGATTAAAGGTCAAGATGAACTTACTGCTCGTTTTGGATGGTCTGGTATGACTTCTGTACAAACTGCTCTTTTAATATTTTCGCTAACTCCTGATACTGCGTTTGACTGTTGTTATGATACGGTACAAAGTAGACTAATTGCTACTTATCCGTCGCTTCAGTCTTTATTTCAAGGACTTGACATTCCTTCTGACTATTTATTCGAGATAATTGATCAAGCAGTCCCTTATAAGGAAAGAGCAACACTACAAGACGCAATCAAAGCATATGGTCTTACTCCTACAGAGTATTCAATTCTTCTTCTGCTTGCGAGAGGTAAAACTAATAAACAGATTGAAGATGCAATTCATATCAGTCGGCATACTGTACTAAACCATTCAACAGATTTATTTGGGAAACTCAATCTCGATAGAAATAAAGTTTCCAGTAGAACTGAGGCAGCAATCGTTGCTCTACAAGATGGTTTATATCCATATCAACAATTATCATTGCTTCCAGAGGTTGCACTTGTCGATAATATTAAGAAATTAAATGAAAGAGAATATGAAGTGCTTTGCCTAATAGCCAAAGGGCTAGAAAATAAGGAAATCGCTAAAGCTTTGAATATTTCCCGACACACAGTAAAAAACCACATAACTGCAATACTGTATATATTGGGATGTTCTAATCGTACGGCTGCAACTCTCATCTACTTTTTGGATGAAATGCGAAAAAATGAAGTGCCCCAAGTTGGAGGAGATTCGAGAGTAATATTTGAGGAGGAATAGATTAGATCAAGCAATATTCTTCTTTGTTATTTGTGGACGCGCTTGGGATCGGACCCCGTACAAACCTTTCCATTCTCAAGGTCTACGTCCTTGCATCATGGTGGCGGTTATACGGGGCAGGCCAAAGACATTGTGGAGCCGGATGGAGTCGAACCATCTACATCGATTTTATAAGAATCGCGTTCTGCCGTTGAACTACGGCTCCAAGCATAGCGATTATATAACCAACTAATCAACCAATCAACTAATATTGGATAATTGGTATTATTGAGTTATTTGAGAATTGGATAATTTTATAACTTCGCCCTTTGCGAAATCTCAGCCTCAACAAGTTCTCTTGGACGACCGTATTTGAGGCGGGATAGGGAAAGTATTGCCTCTGCCACTTTGGGGTTTTCCATTTTCTTAAGTGCGGTCATATCTTTATGCATATCCACCGAAAAAGACGGTACCGGTTTATTTCCCACAATAGTATTCACATAGGCATTATAAACATCCACATTGATCAGATCAGTCTCATTGAAAACCGGCGTATACCAATGTTGTAGATAATTGGCATCAGTCACTCCCACCCGGAAAGCAATCAGAGTGCCTACGTTGCCAAAAACGGCATTTTTGACCTCATCTTCCATTTGTCCAATAAATTGATTAGCGACACATAAATTTAGTCTGAATTTTCTAGCCTCAGAGAGAATCTGGGCAAAATCAGGAGTGGCAAAGTTTTGAAATTCATCAACGTAGAGAAAAAAGTCGCGTCGCTTATCTTCAGGTGTATCTACCCTACTCATGGCAGCCAGTAGAATTTTGGGGACCAGGATTAAGCCTAAGAAACTTGAGTTTTCCTCGCCTATTTTCCCTTTGGCTAGATTTACCAATAATATTTTCCCCTCATCCATTACGCGCCTAAAATCAAAGGCACTTTTACTCTGCCCAATGATATTCCTCATCATTTTATTGGTGACAAAGCGACCGAATTTGGAGACAATATAATCAAGCACTTCTGACTTATGGAAATCAGATGTTTGGGCGATCTGATCAGTCCAATAGCGCTTCACAATCGGATCCTGCAACTTTGGCAAAATAGCCTGAACAAAAGATGAATCAGTCAAAGCCCTGACTACCTCAACAAATGAGGCGCCCGGTTCCACCATCACCGTCAGCATGGCGTTTCTGATGGCATGTTCAAAACGAGGACCGATGATGCCGGTTTTCTGCGGGTCGTATAATTTGTACATCAGTCCAATAATTGAAGTACAAACAAAATGTTTTTGTTCCTCGGTATAAGCTTCAAGCATATTAAGCCCCATTGGTCGCTCGCTTTCTGAAGGATCAAAATAAATCACATCCTCGGCTCGCTCCGGTGGAATAAGCGGCAAAATACTTTCAATTAAATCTCCGTGGGGATCAATTGCCGCCACCCCCCTCCCCGCTTTGATATCTTGTAAAATCATATCTTGTAAAAGTACCGACTTGCCTACACCGGTTTTTCCGATGATATAAATATGCCGCCTCCTGTCATCAAGCTGCATATAAAAGGATCTCGAAATTCCACGGTAAGCGCTTTTACCAAGATATAGGCCTGAGGCGGGAATATTGGCTGGCGCCGGAGCCCGCTTTGAAGTTAGCCAATTGATATGCGGAGTCTCGATTGTTTTATTTGGAAAATGGAAAAGCGTTGCCAACTCTTCACTGGTTAACACACTGTATTGACGCCTCGGCCAATTAAAAATGGGCAGATAGCGATAAATAAAATCCACCATAAATGAACTTTTGACCAAGTGTTTTGCTCTGACAAAATTATTCTGATCTGAGGCAAACTGGGAAAAGACGCTCTCCAAATTATGAAGGTGCATATTAGCGCTCGGGAGACTTGCTGAAGAAACGACTAATCTGATTACGGTATTAAAACCCGGTTTGGATGATTTATTTTCAATAGCCTCAAGTACTTTTGGGTCTACATTATATTTGGCTTTTTCAGGATTAGCTTCATTTTTTTTGATACTTGTAACATAACTTTTGCCGATCTTTTTCCATTTATCGGAAGCTGGAGTAACCAAAATTTGAACCGCGGCTCCTTCACCTACCTGCATTTTAGCCAGGTTCGAGGTGACAGCCGAAATTGGGTCAACGGGTAAATCTTTGTAGACTTTTATCGGGTAATGACTTGGATGTTTAAGAATAAGTGAACAAAAAGCAACTTTTCCCGTTTCTGAAAAAATATTGTATTCATCAACTTCTCGGATTTCTGCTCCCGGATATATACCATAAATTTGTTTTTCGAGGAGATCCCGCAAGTGCTGATGTACCGAGACATAAAAGCGAATATCACCGGGTTTCCCCACTATCTCAAATGAGATATGATCCTGACTCTTGAGAAAGGAAAATAATCCTCCGTGAGAAAGAGAGGCAAGAGCGGAGAAGAGTTGTTCCGCGGCATCAATTTTTATTTCATTATCTTTGGGAACTGCCACCTGTAAAAGAACAAACTCCAGACTTTGTTTTTCGCGATTATGATATTTCCACCAAAGAAAAAGAAAGTAGGAAAGTATGCCAATTCCAATCAGAAAAATAACTAACGCCACAAGTGTAATAGTGAAATTTTGCAGCTGATATAAAAGAAGTGATGTGTCAGCAGTCATAAAAAATCTAACTTTTTACTCTGATAATTTTCCCATGTATCACTTTTAAGACTACGTGGGCTTTTTTAAGTTTTCTGATGCACCAAGTTGCTAACCAGCGCAGACTACTGATTAACTGTGCATGAAGTCCGGCAACTACATTTTGGTCTGAAATTGGCAAAATTATTTGAGGAACGGTTGTGGAGGGTGCGGGTGCCGCCCCCGTAGTCACGCCTAATTTTTTCAAATCCGGCGGTACCATCACTTCCTCATGACGGACCTTCTCTACCCCGGCTTTTTCCACTTCTTTAGGAATCTCAAGCTCAGTGGATACTTCCTGGACTACCTCAACTGGGGCGACTTGTGCAGGTTCCTGTTCTTTAGCAACTGTAACACCAGATACTTTTGTTGATTGGGGAAGGTTTTGGGTATCATTTGTGGAGGCGGTTTTGGCAGGATCCATAAGAAATTAAGATAAGATTTTTTCTAATTTTTTTAATAGATAATTAGTATCTAAGCTGATAGATTTAACTATTTCAACAAGAGAAAATGATACCGGTACAAAAACAAGATTTCCTATCAGATTATATTTTAAAAATGGTAATCCAAGTATATAAGCATCAACTAAACCAGTAATGATCCGGGGATACATTCCCCAACTATCGAGCAACCATACGCCGAAATTCGTCCACAAATAAAACCAGAGGCTGGCAATTATTCCAAGACCTGTCGCTTTAATAATTTTGGTAATTTTTAATTTTTCATTTTTATTTTTTAATCCCCAGTATCCTAATATCCCGATAACTATATAGGCACTCCAAGTAAAAATAAATATATTAGTATTTCCTATTATTAAGTCACTAGTTAGCATTATAAAAACCGGCACAAGGATTACCCATTTTCTTCCCAGATAGGAACCAGCCAAAAGACAAGCACTAGTTACAAACTCTACATTTGGTCCCAAATGCCATGCTGTTCGAAATAAGATTCCCAAGACAATAAGAAGTCCGGCAAATATAAACTTTCTCCTTTTTATTGTTTCATTGTTTACTTGCTTCATTGTTTTTATTTATCGGATTATTGGTCCGTCAGTTGGCGGATTGGATTATTTATAGCTTGGTGTACTTCCACTCAATTTTATCTCCGGGATTAACTAAAAATCTATCGGCGCCAATTTGTCCCGGTTTGCCATTTACCAAGTAGAGCCAAGCGTATTGGCTGGTATTAGGGCTTTGACCAATTTTGGTAATCATCACTCCATATTTTTCTTTCTTTACCTCAAGCTCTAATTTTTTATTCTCGGCAGTTGTTTGTAAAGCCTCATAAACGGTTTTGGCTACGACTTTATCTAACATTGTATTTCCATTATTAAAATCGATAGTTACCTCTATCTCTTTTGCCAAAGGTTGTGCTGTCATTGGTGCAGTCGTTACTTCGGGATTGAATGTCCTTTTACCTCCAAAAAGGGTCGAGGTTAAGTCAGGTTGTTTTTGTAAAATAAACTGACCGCCCAAAACCAGTACTAACAAAACCACCGCCAGGGTTAGCAAAAGTTTTTTTTCTTTATTCATATAATTCCTCCTTCAGGATGAACCTTAATACTTTTCAGGATGAATCCTTGTCTATATTGTGTCATATTTTGTGCCTTGATAACAAGTGGTGTATTGACAGGTAACACCAAAATCTAACTGATATATTAATCCAAATCTAGGGAATATTTTATTACCTTTCTTCTGTTTAAATTGCGCAAAACTGACTAGTTTCCTCCCCATCCCCAATAAACTCGGCAATTTTTCAAAAGAATAAAGTGCAGACTTTAACCATGGACATCCTCCAGATAATTTGAGTGTCTCTGGCCCAAAAAGAAAGTAGACCGGTAGGAAAATATCTCTATAAATTTTACCGCCTGACTGATCAAGAAGAGATTTATTAAATATGTCAGTCTGGAATAGAGATGCTACTTTTCCCATTAGATTCTGGACTGTTGCCTTAAGAATTGCTGCATGACTTTGGAGATTAGAGACTTTCCCTAAAAGTGATGTAAGTTTAGGAGAATCTTTTATCAGCCGCTTGTTATTTTGTATCTGCGTAATCTCTCTGTAGATCAACGCTCCTAAAATGTGTCTTGATTCCTGTTTTGTACCCCCATCAGAATAAAGTGTGAGCAAGAAAAATAATTTTAGGAAAGGCTCGTGTAAAGATAATTTATCTGCCAAAAAAGCTTCAACTAATTTCTTCCCAATACTTACAGTCTCTTCCTCTAATATTTGAGACTTAGTAAGATCAACTTCGTCCGAAGCGTCAATAACACTGGTAGTTTTCTCTAGATTAAAGTTAACTATAAACTCTAGTACGTTCTGCAAACTGGTAACTGTTATTCTTCTCTCTTTATCATCAAAAATTGTATTTCTTCTCTCTTTTATCTCTTCAGCTATCCCTGGTAATTGTAATTTAAAGAACTCAGCGTAAATATCAAACATGTTAGGCTTACCCAGAAACAAGTTTCCTTTCTGCTCTGTAAATGTACTCTCCTGACTATCTTGTACAACTTCTGCCGGGGTAGAATTTACACCATCAATGGGAGAAAAAGATTGAATAGGTATTAGTATTCTAGAGATTATTAATTGCCAAGTTTCTTGTGCCTTGCTCTCAGATGTAGCCGCCTCCGGTGCAACTCTTTGTGGTGGACTAGATTGACTATTCTCAGTAATTGATGGTTCAGTTGAGAATTCACTTCTTGATATGGGAGCATATTTTATAGACAACCGAGAACTTAAAGATGAAACCGGAGTTTCAGCAATCTGAGAAATCAGCGCGACCACAATCGGAACAATTGGTCTAATTATCTGTTTCACCAATAGTTTATTAAGTTCTACTATGTCTCTCCTCGCTTCATGAATCACCACATTTCCTATTTTTCTCACAGGTGAACCATCATTATTACCTCTGCCACTATCATTATAACCAGTAAGACTAGTTTCACTAACTAATAGCTGAACACTTTCCTTTGAAGTAGGCTTATCCTTTTTGGAAAAAGTTTCAATACTTTGAGGTATAGCTACAAAACCATAAGCCATAGATTTAAGCGCTCCTTCTATATCGCATCGCGCTTTCTTCAATTCTTCCTCATACATGGTTTGATAGCGTTGTAATCTTTCATTACGAATGTCGTCAGAAAACTCCGCCTCTTTCTTCAAATTCTGCAAAACTGAAAAAGAAAGACTGCGAACCTCATCTTTTAAAGAAGAATCAAGCGCGGCAATCACTTCCTGGTGAGTAATAAATGGAGAGGATCCTTCTTTAACGATCACCTGCTCTTCAAGCGGCTGTACCTGATTTTTCCCATCATATCCTAGCTGCTCCATCATCTGCGAAAGTGTCTCTCGTGAACCGGGTAGTGGATAAAAATAGGCCCGAACATTCTCAGTCTCATCTTTGATCCATAAAATAGCGCGATGGGGAACAGTGTCCCCTTTTTTCTCATCTCCTGGAAGAACAGCAAATAAACTTGCTGGCCCCTCTACCTTTGCAAACTTTCTTGCCCACTGGTCAGTTCTTTTCCATCCATCAAGTGTCCCAGTTGCATGTTCACCGGCGTCAGTGACATCTTGGATGGTGCTGTTGCCAAAATCAGGCGCAACAAGAGTTTTCTCTTCTACCCTTTTTCCCGTCAATTTATCAATATATCTTGCCCTTTTGATGACAAAATGAGTAAGGCTTATCTCTAAATTTATTTCACTTCTGGCTGTAGCTGCATCAAGAGCTATTGCTTTAACCGCTTGCTCTTTACTATCTTTAGCAATTCTTGTAAAAGCTCTCTGTCCTAAAGATGATTCAAAAACGCAAGAAATGCCACTTCCACCTCCTGGTCCTGAGATAATTGGTCCAATACTAATTGGTATTGGTGCTTCAATCATAAAAAAACCCTCTCGCGCAAGAGGGTTGGTAAAATAAGCAAATGATAAATATGCAAATCTCGAATAAAATTTATTTGCTTATTTGAAATTTGTTTATTCGCTTATTTATGTCTTCTCCTGCACGGGATTCACCCCGCACCAGTCCACCAGCTGGCGGACGGTACAGGGCTCGCTTGAAGAAGAGTTCCGGACTATTACCGTTGCGGCACAGCCATGAACCACGTTGGGTTCATGGCCCTGTACCCTACGTGGTACAGGGCTCCTGATTTCCCTGCCCGCATTGCTATGTAAAGCGTTGCAGGCGGGTCACAGGATTCCTCTAGTCTTCAAGGTTAAATTTTCAATCACTTCCCTTTCCAAACTGTCTCAGTTATCCCTGATTTGAAATTCAAATACCTTCCTAAAACAAAAAGAAAATCTGATAATCTGTTTAAGTATATAAGCGCCTGTTTATCTACTTTTTCCTGGAAAGATAAGGCCACCAGTTTCCTTTCTGCACGTCTGGCAACTGCTCGGGAAAAGAAAAGAAGAGCAGATCTTTCGGTTCCTTCAGGCAAAATAAAATTTTTTAACTCTGGCAGCTCCCGATCTATACTATCAATTACTTTTTCCATCTCTTTTACCCGCTTGGTTAACCCTGCTGTTGAAATATCTGCGTATGCCAAATGACTGCCAATTAAAAATAGATCTTTTTGTATCTGATTGATAAATTCCTCAGCCCGCCTGTCAGCAAGTTTTGATAGGACAATTCCCAACAAACTGTTTAACTCATCTATAGAGCCGTAAGCCTGAATACGAAGATCGTTTTTAGGAACTCTAATTCCACCAAAAAGAGAGGTTTGCCCATCATCACCGGTACGGGTATAAATTTTCATAACTAGCACTCGGAGTAACCGCAGCTATAACATTTCTTGCATCCTTCCTCAAAAGCAAGAGCTGCTTCACCGCAGGAAGGACAGAGGTCAAAATCCGATTCTTCAACTAAAAGTGGTTGTTGAGTCAAAACAGGCAAAGATGAAGATGGCAGTGCAGCTGTTTGTTGACCGTTGCCATTTTTCACTTTGAAGCCGCAGTGCATCGCTAATATCTTTGCTACCGCATCAGGAAGACTCCTCACTTTTTTATCTCCAAATCCCAAAGATTTAGATCCGCCGATTCCTATCAGTTGGTTGAAAATTTGACGAGCACGTTCACTTGCAGCTACATTTGATTGTATTCTTAGAACCAATGATGCTAGTCTACCCAGAGCCTCAGCCATAGCAGTCACATCAGACCCGGCTTTTCCGACATTGATAAAAATTTCCAGTGGCTCGTTGCCTGCGCCAGTATTGATAGTCACAAATGCAGTACCCACTGGGGTATCAATTTGGTAAGTTGCTCCATGAACTATCATCGGCCGAGGTTTAATTTCTCCTTTTTTCTCCCCATCTGGTTTTTCTTCCTTCTTTTCCTTATGAATGTCTTTCACTCTCTCCAACACTCCTGGTCTGCTTCCATCCCTCATGTAGGTGATTCCTTTGCAACCTAGATCGTAGGCAAGCCGATAAAGTTTCTGCACGTCGGCAACAGTATGACCATTGGGCGCATTAACAGTTTTAGAAATAGAAGCATCAACATACTTTTGGATCGCGGCCTGGACTCTAACGTGGTCGGGAGGCTGTAGATCATTAGCTGAAACAAAATATGGTGGGATAGGGTCGTTGGGATGATCTTTCTTCCACTGCTCAAATAGAGGATGATAGAGCTTATGCTCTCCAAGTCTGTCACGTCTAATAAAAGAAAATTCATAAACTGGCTCAATCCCTGAGGAAACGCCAGCTAAAAGCGATGTGGACCCAGTTGGTGCCTGTTGTAAAAGAACAGAATTTCTTATTCCCCATTTTTTTATACCATCACGAATCTTTTTAGGTAGCTTTTTGATAAAATACCCTTTCAAATATTTTTTTGCCTCAAATTTGGGAAATGGACCTTTTTCGCGGGCTACTTCTATCGACGATTCATAAGCAGCGTCTCTGATTGTTTTATATATTTTATCTATTACTTTTAAAGACTCGTCAGAACCGTAGCGGATCTTCATCTTAATCAGCGCATCTCCTAACCCCATTGTTCCCAGTCCTATCCGACGCTCACCATTTTGCTGTACTTCCCTAATTTGCGGGAAAACATAGGTATCAGCATCAATAATGTCATCCTGGAAACGCACCGCTATTTGGGCAATCTCCGTCAGTTTTTTATAATCTATTTTCCCCTCTTTAACCAAGGCGGCAAGATTGATTGAGGTGAGATTGCAGACTCCCCAAGGCGGAAGTCCTTCCTCCCCACAAGGATTAACACAATTTATTTTATTGAAATACCAATTATTAAACCACTTATTGTAACGCTCCATAAATACTACTCCAGGCTCAGCTGAAGCCCAAGCAGACCCACAAATTAAATCCCAAATTTTCCGCGCCTTGATTGTTTTTATTACCTTTACTTTCCCTCCTAACCTTTTCCACTCATCTAAATCTCCATCCCATTTGGTGTCATAATCACTATCGGCCATATCTGGAAAAACCAGTTGCCAATCTTCGTCTTTGGCCACTTTTTCCATAAATTTGTCGGAGATGCAAACAGAAAGATTGGCTCCAGTAATTCGAGTCAAATCTCTTTTAACGGTGATAAACTCTTCAATGTCCGGATGCCAGTCCCAAAGCATCAGCATCAGGGCACCACGCCTCGTTCCACCCTGTTGGATAATGTCGCGAGTGGCCACCGAAAAAAGTTCTGCCCAATTGCAAGGACCTGAAGAAAAACCATTTACTCTTTTTACCCGAGCACCTCTGGGACGTAGCGTGGAAAGATTAATTCCTACTCCTCCACCTCGAGCCATAATCTCTACCATTTGTTTAAGAGTCTCAAGGATTCCATCTCGGGAATCATGAGGTGAAGGAATTACAAAGCAATTATAATAGGTGACTTTATAACCTGATCCTGCTCCTGATAATATTCTACCTCCTGGCACCAGTTTAAAATTCTCCATTGCTGCAAAAAATTTCTTCTGCCACACCTTTCGCACTTTGGGCTCTTCGATTTCGGCAACTCCACGGGCGACTCTTTTCCACATCTCTACAGGATCTTTCTCTAAGGGGTGACCTTCCTCATCTTTTAATGAATAGCGGTCTAAAAAGACTTGTTCACGGATGCCGGATAACTTCATCATATAAAAGTTATAATACTTATAACAGTTATAACGGTCATAAAAGCTTATTTAGCTCTCTCTCAAAATCCTCAACGTCCACGAATCTGCGAAACACAGAAGCAAACCTTATATAGGCAATTTTATCGATTTTTTTGAGTCTGGTTGCCACCATCTGTCCTATTTTTTTACTTTCCACTTCAACACTATCAAAACCTCTTAGTTCTCTTTCAATCTCATCTACTATCTTTTCGATTTCCTCAATCCCAACAAGAGTTTTTTCACAGGATTTGATAATCCCATGTTTTAATTTATTCCTATCAAACTGCTCTTTCCTACCATCTTTTTTTATGACAATTATTGGTACAGTCTCAATTCGCTCATAAGTAGTAAACCTTTTACCACATTTACTACACTCTCTTCTCCTTCTAGTTGTTCCCAGGTCATCACTATCTCTTGTTTCGACTACCTCTGTTTCTGTAAGATTACAAAAAGGGCACTTCATAATAATTCAGTGTAAATACTCATATTTTGGGCATAAAAAACACGCTTTAGCGTGAAAAGTGCTTGACTCTATCTATAGCGTCCGAGATAATAGTAGAACCCTAAATAGCCGCTGTCAAGAAGACAAACTATATCAAAAAACAGCAGTTTTTGTAATAGCCTCAAACAGTTTCTTTTTGCGGGAAAAAAGAAGTGAGAAAAGAAAAGTAATTTATTTATTTTTAACTTGAGACAATAAATTGTTCGTTTGTAGAATTTCTTACTTTATAGAGGAAATTTGCTGACTCGCCTGATGAACAATTCCCAGACTGCCATTCAGCTTCTCTCCGTTTACTTCATCGGAGGTAATAGATATCAGTTTTACAATCTCTTCTTCATGTTTTTTTGCTGCCAGTTGCAGCTTATCAAGTAATCCCGGAGGAAGACTACCACTGCTTTTTAATTTCACCAGGTCCTTAACTGCTGTTAAAAGAAGTGCTTCTCCTTTGGCAATAGTGTCTGTGCCTAAATCAGTCTTGCCTTTCTCCAAAAGTTGTTGTCCCATCGTCAAATCTTTATCGGCAAAGAGTAAATTTAATTGGATTTTTTTCACTGGATCTTTGGTTATAAATCCTAAAATTTTATCCCGTACGATTTTTAAAAAATACAAAGGATGATCAGGCAAAATTCCTGGATATGGTAACGGATAGTCAACTGAGACGGTAGGTGTGGGAGCAGAAATTACTTTTGAGACACCCCAGGCAGAATTAACATTAAAGAGACAGATAAGAAAAACAGATAAAAGCAGCAAACTTTTTTGTCTCATTGGAGATACCACTCATTATATCCCTTCCTTAGGATAATGCAAATTGCGAAAGAGAAAAATATTTGGGACCTGAGGATGTTAATTTGCTTTCCATCAAGGTGATTTCTGAAACTTTAAATTGCAGGGAAATATTTTTCGTTTCCTGACTAATTATATTTCTTATTTTTTGAGAAGTCTCCCTGCTTAATTTTTTTCCTCGCCCCAAAGTCACATGCGGAGAGTAGATCCTTTTCTCTTTTGCAAATCCCAACTTTTTCATTTCTTTCTCAAGATTATTTACCATCTTCATAAGTTCTGGGCAATCACTCAACCCAACCCAAATGATAAGTTGTTCTCTGTCAAAAAATCCAAGATTGGTAAAAGTTAAACTAAAAGGCTTAACTCCCTCAATCGACTTACTAATCCCCTCTTTTATTTTCTCTAATTGATTCTCATTTACATATCCAAAGAATTTCAAAGTAAGATGTGTATTTTCTTTTTTTGTCCAGGAAACTTGAGGAAAATCAGAAACTATTTTTTCTATTGTTTTCCCAATTTTTTCTTTTAGTTCTTGCGGAAAGTTAATAGCAATAAACAGTCGCATAAAGTAATTATACTATCCATTGACTATTTGCTATAATGCGAGAAATTGCTATGCTCAAAGATTTTCATCATTTTAAAGGAACAAGTCTTTCCAGATCTGAAAAAATCCAGCGCCAGGTTGCCGAGATGATTCTAACAAGCAAACTGGCTGATGAAAAAAGAGAAAACTCCATTATCTGGGAACTGAAACATCACGCTGGCACAGTGCAGATTGGAAGAATTCTAGCTCAGAAAAGAAATCTTGACGCAGAAATTGCAGAAATTATCTGTGCTCTTCATGACATCTATCCGGCAGTTTATGGAAAGTATAAAGACCATGCCAAATTGGGGGGAGATATAGCTCGTAAAATTCTTGAAGAATCTCGTAATTTCA
>Ga0315281_10006860_pt1 | contig 16118 bp, 11 predicted proteins | sample YL17G07_0_MG_FD_204540 | JGI IMG/M metagenome (GOLD analysis project Ga0315281, IMG submission 204540) | Sediment microbial communities from Yellowstone Lake, YNP, Wyoming, USA - YL17G07_0 | ecosystem: Environmental > Aquatic > Freshwater > Lake > Sediment | place: USA: Wyoming | collected... | reverse complement strand
GCTGGCTGTGGCTGGGCGTGTGGATCACCGCCATTGTGAATTTCTTCTTCAACAAAATCTGGTCTCTGTTGTTCTTCTCCTACCGGCTGGTCCGGCTGGCAGCGGCCGACGCAGTGCTCATCTTCCTTACCGCGGCGACCGTGCTGGTGTTTTTGTGCTTCAAAAACACCAGCATTGACGCTGATGTTGACAGCATGACCAATCTCACCGCCAACGTCTCATCTGACCTGTCGCATCCAGACGACGATCTATCGACCCGACAGATTGTTGCGCTTGTACTGTGGGCCATCTACACCACGTGGACACTGTTCGCCATGATTCTGAGCATCTGGATTGCTGCCAGAGTCCCGGCAGAGGCTCTCAAGCGCTCTCACGGTGCTCTGATCACTCCGCAGACCTATGCTGCCCAGTAATCTTTACTTTCTAATCCGAGTCGTAATCCGTTTCATAAACGCCCTCAGCAATGCCCCAGTCCTCATCATCAGAGTCTGCGTGATACTTTCGCTTTCCATAGGACATCCGAGCTCCACGCTTCATTATGACGGCTTGTTTGAGCGGCTTTGTCCGTTTCTTTTTGGGCGGCGTCTTGGGAGCGGGCGGAGTCTCGCGACTGCGTGGGACTGGTGCAGGTCGCGGCGGCAGTGGCGACGGTGCAGGACTTGGTGCAGAGTTTGGTCTAGCCTGAGGAAGAGGAACGGCCGGTTGCTGGTTGACGGGCTCTACGTCTTCGTCTTCGGCCACTCCGTCAGCTGCAAGACCAAATATGTGCTCATAGATTTTGGTTGACAGTTTCGGACCAAAGCGGTGCTCCTGGCCGGGCACTCGGAGCTCCTGCAGCAGGAGTTTACGCATCTTGACACGCTTGATCTTCTGGTAGGTCTGGATGAACAGCGGCAGGGTGTGGTACTTCTCCACTATGACCAGTGCCTTGTCAGCGGAGACACCGGGGATCTGTGTGAGTACAGCCCGCATGAACTCACGGGGACCGATCTCTCGCTTTCGTCCCACCTGGTTGCCGTCGGCATCGGTCACGCCGTTCAGCACATCGTCTGGCGCGCCGCCCTTCACAAAGCACTCCTGAATGTGACCAAGATAGCGGATCGTTTCCATAGTACTCTCAACGAATGTGGTGTGAATCTTGTACTTGTACGGCAACTCGCGCTGAATAAGACGCAGGTACTGTGGTGTGATTTTGCCGCCAGCGCGGTAGGGCAGTGCATTGACATCGCCCTCGAATATGTACATCAGGTTGATCCAGGGTTTGCGTTTGCGGAGCTGTATGAGGCGGGCACGCTGTTCGCGGAACCGCGTGTCGCAGAGCGACGAGAACAGATCGGCCGCAGTCTTGCGCTCGATCAGGAGCACGGTAACATCGTCAACACAGACACGGATGTCGCCCACTGGCAGCTGCTTGTTGGTGATAATGTCGGCACTGCCCTCTGGATAGAGAGCGGCGAGGATGGCAATCAAGGCCGCCTCCCGCGAGTCGATGTAGATCTGCACAGTATGTTTTGGTGGCATGCCGTGTTTTCTCTCGTGGGTTTGTTAGCGACCGATCAGAGATGCGTATATACAGTGTCAGGGTTTCGAAAAAAATGACCAAGTTGTGTGTGCGTTTCGCCTGCTACATTCCCCAAAAAAAAATTTCAACCAAAAGCGGCATTGATTAATCCCGCAAAAACATTCTGCGTCATAAACACGGCACTGGTACCAAGGGGTCGTTGGACACCGACTGGAAATGTCGTCGCGGGCACCCGATCCACAAGCAGAGCGAGAACGTCGGCGAGTGCCAGAGCGACGCGCCGCACAAACCATCATCCGGTGGGAGTTTGCTACGGCTGCGAACGAAATGCAGCGCCAAATTTTCCAATACAGCAACGGTCCAAAATGGGTTATGATCCAGGGATCAAATCTGCAGCTGGAGCCCGTCTCACCTGCTGAATCTATACAGCCCAACTGCTTCGAGTGCCGGAGCAAACATCCAGAGGAAACGGCCAATGGTTTTGTGGAGACGCTGACACACTACAAGGAGTGCACTTCAGGAGTGGTGGCGAGGAACAAAGTGTTGTTTGAAGGACCAAAATGGCCGGACGTTGCGATTTTAACGTCTGACGGCCTGGACATTTCCGGCTACTGCATGATGTGTTCTGAAGATGCTCATTGCTTCAGTAGCATTGAGCCACGGCATGTCTACTGCTCTCCTGAATGTCAACTTGCACATCTAATATCAGTAAACGCAGGACAATAGCAGCATCATACTTTTGCAGCAAAAAAAACAAGCTGAAAAGGATATTTTCTTCGCCGTGAACCCTTTTTCATTCCTGGTTCTATTTGTTGGACCGTGTCTGAGCTTTGCTTTTGCTGAGAGTGAGTGAACGTACAACGCCAACCGGTCTTTCTGCACAAATTCTCCTGTATGACTGCGCTCGTTCCGCCCGAGCACTGCTTCTTTGTCGAACATTGCTCCCGACTCTCGCTGCTCTACAGCTTCTACGGGTTTGTGCTCCCGCTGTTCGGCGAGCAGTGGCCCTACTTTGCGTTGCTACTGGGCGTGCTGGCTGCGGTCAGCTATGTGTTTGAAGTGGGTTTGGCCTTGCTGCCGGGTCTGTTCCATCTTCTGCTCGGCACGGCGTTGGGTTTCTACACATACGTCATTCTCAAGCGACCCATCCTGCTGCCCTCTAAAGTGGCCAAACACCGACATGCTATACTCTGGTTCATGGGCGAGCTGCTACTGCTAGTGCTGGCGTTTGTCACGGTGGATCTCTACATCCCAGAGACGGGTTTCAACTACGGTCTCTGGCTCTCGGCCGTGCTGTTTGCGATCTGGTGGGGCATACTGTTTTTTGTGAATCTGCTTCAGAACGTTCCCTCGCCAGCCGCAGTTGCAACGTCAGCCGAGCTGTCTCCAGAGACCCGTGATTTCATGCAAACTTACATACTGCTCCTGATCTACGGCCTGACATTCTACCTGGTTGCTGCAGTGCCAGTGCTCTCGCAGTACTGGTTATCTGTTGCTGCAACACTCTTGACACTGGTTGAAGGGATTGCGTTTTCCTACGCTGTGGACCGCGGCTGAGTGAGAGCGAGAGGAATGCCTTATTTTCCAGTACTGGCCAGCATCCTGCATTTGAGACCGAGGGGCAAGAAGGGAGAAGATCGCCAATCTCAACTGCAGTGTATTCTCCCCGTATTTTTTTTAACTCACGCGACATAAAATTTACTTGGTATTCAAGTTCCAACTGTTGAGTTTGTACTCCTAGAGTTAAGTTTTGATCTTTGGAAAAACAAAGCTGTATTTTCCTTTTTCGATTGTGTCGAGAGAGGAAACAAGGTTTTGCTTTGCCACAGTCGGTCTTTTGGTAGCGAAAAAACCCTACTTATAGATCCGCTCAGAGACATAGTTAAGAAAAAAGACAGCACGGGTACACTCGCACGTCAAAAGGCTCGAGCTCTTTTTTTCTAGCATCACAGAAATGGATCCCATCTCGCTTGCTACCATTCCCGTTATCGGGTTCCTGATCGCCACGCTGGCGCAGCACTTTGCCTACGGCCTCACCGTTGCGTTGCTCGGTCATGTGGTCTGGATAATGATCTTCGGCGCGGGCACCTACACGTTCGAAGCAGTGTTTATCAACTGGTTCTGGGCCACGCTGCTCTTCTCCATCACCGGACACGTGATGAGCCGTGTCTTCAACTGGCACCCGTTGCTCAACGGCCAGTACCTGCGCTTCCTCGGCGCCTGCACCGACGAGGAGAAGGCCAAGACCGGCGCCCACGGCTGGAAGCGCTTTGGCTCTGTCATTGCAAAACTGCTTGTCGGGATTCTGCTGCTGGCTGCGGCACACATTCCCCTTGAGCTGCAGATTGACCCTGCAACCTGGCCTGTCTGGGCCGGCGGTCTCTGCACCACGGTTGCTCTGGTTCTTGTGTGGGTGCTGATCTGGGTCATGCTGCGGCCGGACCAGTCCAGCGGAAAGCACCACGGCGAGATCTTCCACGCTGCTCAGAAGTCCACTGGAAAGGGCGCCGGAGCCAAGCAGACTGTCAACCTCGGCAACGAGTTGCGCTCGTTCATCTTCTACTTCTCGCTGACGCACATTCTCTACGTCACTGTCTACTGGATCTGGAAGGCGGTTCAGGACCCAGTCGTCTGGAAGGGCGACTCGTGGTACTTCTACTCCAGCCTCATCATTGCGGGCGTTCTGCTCATTGTCATGACTATTGTTGGCGCACTGCTGAGCCGCCACGCCAAGAAGGCCAACATGAGCTACACAGCACTCAATCCTGAGAATCCTCCCTCTGCTGGCTCTCCTGGCGAGGCTGCCGGCACCCCGACCAATTCCGTCTATCTGGGCAGCGGCTATGCTCCTGGCACCTACAAGTCGGCCTACTAAACAGCGACCTCCCTGTTCCTCTCTTTGGTTGACTACACTGCACAAAACTTCCCCTAAACCCATAAACATGGCATCATTTTTCCTCTCCAGGAGCCTGTTTGTCGCTGGCAAAAAATCACACCGTTCACATTTTGTGCCTGTGCACGCACAAAACAGAATCCCTGCTTTTTTCTCGCATTGATAGAGGCTTTTTTACCTTTTTCATGGGCCTCTAAGCCGTGATGTTGCTAGACAGACAGGAAACCATTGTAATCACAAAGAGTTCTGCCTGAAAATTGCGCTTCTACTTTTTTCTGTCCCCTCTCGCAAGAATCGATTTAACCCCCCGTGCTGAGCAACATGGATGAAAAAGGCATCGACGTGGATTTTTCAGGACGCACGCCCGGCATCAAGTCATATATTGGTGCTGGCGGTGATGAAGGAGAGACGTTGCTGTTGCCCAAGGGCAAGCATGCAACGCAGTCCTATTTTATGCAGATGTTTATGGGCTGCTTCTACATCCTGGCCGCCTCGTTTGTGGCCGTGCTGGGCAAAGGCCTCGGCCAGATCATCTATGAAGAGCAGGCGAACATTGACCCCTCCGGAGTGGCCTTCTTCAGCGGCATTGCCGTTGCGTTGGCACTGGGTCTGGCCCAGCACGCTGGCGCCTCATTCAAGCCGTGGCTTGTGCTGTGGGAGTGGCTGACACCCCGCTTCCGCGCTCTGCACGGTGGCTGGGGCTGGGGCTTTGTTGCTGTGCTGTTTTTCTGGCTGGCCGCCCTGGCCGGCGCCTTCCTTGCCGCCTGGTTCCTCTGGATGCTGCAGCTCGACAACACCGTCACACACGCCGGCGTGCCTGTGCTCGGCATGAACAGCGGTCGCGGATTTGCCGTGGAGTTTGTTGGCGCCGTTTTCTGGGGCTGGGCCTACTTTGTCATCTACCACCATGCCGAGATGAAGAAGCACGTGCACCGCCTGCTTTCCGCCATTGTGCTCGGCTTCCTTGAGGCCATGCTCGTCTACTTTGCGTTCCCCTACTCGCGCGGCTCTTTCAACGTCGCCTACTGGCTGTCGACTGCTTCTGTGTCCGGCTACTTCCCCGAAGGCTACTGGATCTACATCATCGCCCCCATGCTCGGCTATCTGCTGGGCTTTATTCTGCACTACCTCAGCACCATGAACTGGTCGAATCTGATGCTGCGTGCACAGGAGAAGGAGGAGTAAACCGACTGCTGTCGGGTCTAGAGGAGGTTGCAGACAAACTGGTCTCAACTTGTTTTTTCACCCCCGGCATCTGTCTTGCTAGTAAAAGTTGTATCCCCTACAATCTAGTCAGCACAATGGACTGAGTTTCCTACACAGGCTCCTGTATGTAGAGATACCCGTGTTTATCATTTGTGGAAACCGCCGTAAGGATCTACAATTCCGTCATAGACTTGTGTGGCCTGTGTGGCGATCGGCGCAGCATAGTAGTAGTTGACGTTGTCCTCTTTGGGATCGCGCCGGGTAATGCGCTTCTTGTTCATGCTGTCGAGAAAGCAGGCATTGCGGAAGCTGACTTCCGTTGGCAGCAGGCGCGAATCGTTCACTGGCATGAGCTCCACGTCTCGGCCGAGCTCGGCAATGCGGCCCAGGAACACGTCCTGCACAAAGCTGCAGATGTCCTTGGCAATGCAGTTGTCGCTGGCGCGCACCAGCACATCAAGACCCTCTTTCGAGAGCACGGTAGTCTGTCGCTGGGACTCGGGGAGCAGGCGCTGCACAGCACTGAGCCACATCCGCTCCCGGTCGGCAGCATTCAGCGTGCCCGACCACACAACACTGTTGACCAGACTCGCAATGCTGAGATCGAGCGAGTCGATCTTCACATTTGAGCAAAACACCGTCCAGACCGGCAGCCGGGCCTGCTTGATCTGCTCGAGCCAGCCCCAGAGCAAGCCGCAGAATGGAGAACCCTTCTGGAAGTAGCCCTCGCACTCGTTCAGCAGGATGATGGCTGGCGACATCTCGACAGCGGCTTTGTAGAGTGCATCGAGCTCCTCGGCCGGCCGGAAGCCCGGTGCATCGGCTTCTAGCAGACTGAGAGCGTGCTCGGCGGCGAAGGAGCGGACAAGCGTCCGCTTTCCAGAGCCTCGTTTGCCGTAGAGGAAAATGTTGTGTGATAGTGGTAGCCGCCCACCGGCGGTGTTGTACGCACCGCTAGTCGACAGCCCGTCAAGCAGGCAGCTGGGATTGATGCTGTAGAGGTGTGGATTGAAGTACGGCGTCCGAATGCAGGCCTCCAGTGCCTGCTTTGCATCGTTTAGCCCATAGATGCTGTCCAGCGACAGAACCAGACCGTCTGGCGCCGAGCCGATGAGCGCAAGGTCACTGGGATGGAGGGCTGTAGTGTTGGGCGTGAGTTTGTGTCCGTACGACGGCATTGCAGCAGTAGCCGGGACAGCCTTCCAGCGACTGCGTGCTGCAGAACCCGCCGAAGGTAGGCAAGCCACGTTCGAGGAGGACGGAGGAGGAACAACGGACTCCACGTCAGCCTTTTTGAGACGCTTGGGTAGAGGCTGTGCGGCAGTAGACTTGTCCTCGATGCTGCTGTTGTTATCGTGCAATTCGATCTGGTCCTCTGGAAGCGGAGCTGGACGAACTTTGCTCGCTTTGGTTGGCAGCGCGAGAATTGAGGACAGCTTGTGATCTAACAGAACAGGCTCGGTCTTTTGTGCAAGTGATGTCTTCTTTGATCTGGTTAGAAGGGCTTGTTCCAGTGCGGTGGCCATCCCTGTTTACTTTTTTTTGAGTGTGATAAAAAAAACAAGTAAGAAAGAAAAACCTCTTCTCTTTCTCCCGCTTGAAGAAACAAATGACCAGAAAAGACAGATTTCCGCTCACTGACTGTCCGCCTGTTGTGCAGATAATTTTTTTATTTTTTTGTCCGTTGACATGTGCTGGAACGCGGCCTGTCCTTTCCAGTGACATGTTACAGCCGATTTTCCACTGTCCTGAACAGAACATCGGAGAGAAAAATCACACACACACACTTTGTCAGTCTCAGTGCGCTTTGAGCATGCGTCCAACCGCTTCTTGCAATGCTACCTTCTGACTCTCCATTGAATTGATTACAAAGAGATCTGGATTCTGCGGCAGAATGAAGCTGTTTGCGTTTGTTCGCAGCACCGGAGTCTCCAACCGGCCCAGATCTCTTGCGCCAAATTGCATGTGTCCAAAGCGCCGCTGGAAGTAGAGCGTTTGCATGGCGTGCAAAGCAAGACCAAACAGCCATGCCAGGCGACGCCAGGCAGCAGCGCCGGACACGATCCAGAGTGCCAGTGCTGCAAACAGTGCTCCAAACGCACAGACAGTAGCAGTGGCAAACCGATGGGCCTGCCAAAACTGCTGCCAGCTGAGCACAAGAAACAGCCAGTTTGCAGTGCTGAGAACTAGCACTGCCAGTTCTCTGCTGTTGGCGGCATCGTTGCCGTTGTTGAGATGGGTCTCAAAACTGGTTGCTGGAGCTGATGATAGATAGGACTCAGCATCCTGAAACCCCTGCAGCAGTATGCTGAGACAGAGAGCTGCATACAGTCCAAATGGCAGGATGGTCGGTGAAACGCCCGGTATGTAGAGTTTCTCTCGCTCTTTGGCGTCGGCCAGCAAGAGCAACAGGAGCCAGTGGAAGCCGGCAAGTAACAGACGTAGCCAGGGAACTTGAAGCATGCGTTTTTTGTTAAACGACACTTGGAGGAGGCAAAAAATCTGTGTTTCCAGTCGTGAAACTCAACGCTTTTTGGGATTTTTTTAATTTCCTGCAGTCGATTTCTAAATTCTATATACTGAAGCAGGCGAAAGACAAGTCTTCAGAACACGGCGGAGTCGCAGTAATCTCGATCTCTTTTTTTTGAGACGAGAACGCATTTGTGGCGATCTTTACAGTTTAGTCCACATATTTTCCCCCACTCTCTCCATTATGGCTAGTATTACTGGCGAGATTCCCCTTGATGCGCTGCAAGCCTACCACCTGCTCAGTGGGCAGTTGGCCGGCATTTCTGCGAGCGTATTCTACACGGAGTACTGGCTGAAGGGTCTCAACCAGCAGGTGTCCCAGAAGCTGGCCGCCTCCAAGCTCAACCCCTACCCCGGTGCTCGCACCCCGCAGGCGGCGCTGGAGCAGCATGTTCGCGAGCAGATCAAAGTCGCGGTGCGCGCAGTTTCAGACATGCTGCAGAACAAGACCATGGCCAAGTGCAATGCCCTGATCGAGCGCGCCGAGCTTGTCAACGAAGCCGTGCTCGTGCGGTGTGCTTCGTTTGGACGCCACGGCGACCCGATCGGTGTGCTAAAGACGTTGGGCATCTCTGATTCCACCGCCTACCACCGAGAGCTCTGCAGCGCTATTGCCAGCGGGATTGGCACACACTGGCCAAACTACGCAGTCAAGCCGCTGGAGTATCACGACGCGGGCAAGTTTGCACGCCACTTTGAAAAGCGCTTGATGGGCATGTCGCTGGCGAGCCGGCCCGCCCTCGACACCAGCCGCAGTGCTGCTGCTGCAATGCCGCGCAGCTCGGCTTCTCCCGTGGCAAGGAAGTTTGGTTCTCGATTGGCCGATCTCTCGCCAGCTCAGAGTGCCGAGGAGGTGACGCTGTTTTCCCGCGCCTCCCCTCCGCCTCTGGGCGATCGTGTGCTCAACGCCAGCGTGCGTCCTACTTGTGCTCTTGTTGCACTGGAGCGTATCGGTGAGCCGCTTCCACTGGCCAACGCCAGCGTCCAATCGACTTCTGGTCTTGTTGCGCTGGATCGCGTCGGTGAGTCGCTTTCACTGGCCGGTTCCGCCGCTGCTGTTCCTCCTGCCTCTGCAGGTATGTACTCCGGCCGGCGCGGCCAGCGCAGTCCGTTTTCCGAAGAGCTGGACGTCTCGGTGGATCAGTCGATTTTCACCGACGAGCCGTATTTGGCCACGCCGCCAAGCGAAGCAGAGACGCCGGTTGGCGACCGTCTGATGCCCATGGGCATTGGCCTGGACCGTGTCGGCATTGAGTGCCATCACAACGGACCCGACGAGATGTACGGACACCACTCGCCCCACCATCACCACCACCGCCACCAACGCACCATGTCCACCACCACCGAGGCTGCAATGCCGTCGCTTGAAGACATCTCCGTGCCAATGCCGCCTCTCGAAAATATTTCTGTTGCAGGCAGTAAGAAGCACACGACAACTGTCCTGGACATTGTGAAAAACAGTCCGCAACACCGCACGCTGGCCAGCCTTCTTGCCGCTGCAGGTCTGACCGGCGAGCTCAAAAAGTCCGGTCCATTCACGGTGTTCGCGCCCACTGATGCAGCGTTCCAGCAGATTGCTGCGAGCCTGGGAGGCCTCAGTGCTGCCAAGAAGAAGGTGGTGCTCCTCTACCACGTGCTGGGCTCCCGGCTGTCCGAGGCCGACGTGATTGCCAGGATCAAAAAAGGCCAAACCACGGCGCCCACACTGCTGGCGGGACAATCGCTGCGGTTCAGCATTCCCAACGGGCTGAGCTTTGCCGTGAATGAGACTGTCTCTGTGACCACTGCAGACCTCAAAGCAGCCAACGGCTTTGTGCACGTTGTCAATGCCGTGCTGCTCCCCGCGAGCCTTCTCGTCAAGACTGGAAAGGCAATGCCTGCCCTTGGTCCGCTGAATGGGACAAGCCGTTTGGGAAAAGTCGCAACTATCTCGGCCATGCCTCCTCTCGTTGAGGTTCCCTCCTCGTCTTCGGGCCGAGTGGCTTCAAAGCCTCCTCCTCTCGTTGCGAATTCGTCGTCCAGTCGCGTTGCCTCGGGGCCGCCTCCGCTGGCTGCAGTCAGCTCAAAAAGCGTTCAACAGACCGCATCGCAGAGCACCGCTGCCAGCAAGCCCAAACTCACGCCGCTCAGTCCCGACCATCCGCTGGGCAAGAAGCTGCTTGCACAGAAGAACATCGTTGCGACCGCTGCAGCTGCCAGCAGTTCGACTGCGCCTGCGACCCACAACATTGCACTGGGTCTGCTGAAGAACTTCCTTGGCTCCCCCGCCGCTGCTGAAGTGCTGACGGGCGACGCCTACGTCTTCTTCGCGCCCTCGGACAAGCGTCTCAGACCGCTTGGCAACAGCATCAACAGCACCGACCTGCTGGTGCCCTTTGTTAAGTGCCATCTCTGCGAGGACGTCAACCCTGCAGCAGCGATCACCAATCGCAAGTGGACTCCACTCAGCGCCCGAGCACCAGCCATTGTTGTGAGCTCCGCGCTGCAGATGGTGTCGCCAACCGGCCCCAACTGGTCGCCCCAGCTCAAGGAGGAGAACATCTTCTACCATGACGGTCGCCAGATTTCTGTGCGCATTTTCACGCACGACAACATCATCAAGCCCACTACTGCAGGAGTTTCGACCCGGCAGTAGAGCGCTGAAACTGTAGAGAACACCCCCCAAGAGCTGTGTTCGTTCTTTTGTCTTGTCACACTCCGAACGCTGGATCAAGCGGCAGACAAGAGTAAGGGGAAAAAACAAGAAACAGAACGCCCCCAGCTCAATCCATTGGAAAGAATAAAATTTCTTATTTCTCTACAACTTGTTGGACAAAGCACTTGTACAGAAGCCAGACAGGCAAGAGCGGGCTCGAACGAGGGGAAAGAAGCACAAATTTCCTCAAACTATTGCAGACCAAGAAGTGCTGTAACGCTCTTTTTTCCCTGTGTCATGGACAGTCTCTTCAGCGACCCGCACACAAAACGGGTCGTGCGAAAGCGCGTGGCTCCAGTTGCTACTGCAGCCTCTCCGCAACCACACTCTGCTGACAGAATGGAAGAAGACGGCGGCAGTGCGATTGGACAAAATGATGTTGATGATGATTTTGAACCCATTGGCGATCCAATGGCATTTCGACCAAGCGGGACTGCACCATCGTCGGCCGACAGCGACAACCCCAGTGCCGCTGGGTTCTATCCGAACGACGCCAATGCCCAGCCGGAAACTGGTTACGCCGGTCTCTGGAAGACGCCCGAGGGCGACGCCGAGTCGTCCAAGCGGAGTGGATTTGGGTTCTACCCAGAGAACATCTACGGCCAGCGGTGGGTGGAGGAGCATGCGCTGCGCTTTGCAGTGTGGGTCCGCGACCGGATGGTAGACTTTGCCATGACACTGGCGGGCAAAGTCTACCCCCGTGTTGATCTCGACGTCTCGCTGCCGAAGATTCTCATGACCGGCTTCGAGGATATCAACCGGCTCATTGCAGAGGCTCGTATCAAGCCGCGTGACATGCAGCTGCCCAACATTGTGCAATTTGGTGCTGCCGGTCGCGGTCGTGGCGCCGTCCCGCGTCCTGGTGCCAGTGCACCATTTGCGCCGGGCAAGGGCTACAACACTGCGCTGGATGAGCTCTACCGCATCGCCGAGATAGTGGGCCGGTTCGCCGACACGGGCGATGCTCAGCGCGTGCTGTTTTACCTTGCACAGCGCAGCGAGCGCCGCGAGGCGGTCTACAATGCCTGGCTCACGCTCCCGATGAATCTGACTACGCTGTACTACTCGCCCACAGTGAAGGCAGCGATTGAGGCAGGCCTCTCCGAGGTGGCGCCCTATTTTCCCAGCATCGCGGAGAGCACACTGCTGGCCGAGATCCTGCGCAGCAATGGTCGTGAGGCATTTGCCGAGCTGGTGGCACTCAATATCAATCTCAAGTCCTATGATGCACGCACGGGGAACAAGACCCGTCACGAGTTCGAGAATCTGCAGAACCGGCGGACCGCCCAGCTCAGCAAAGTGGTGGACAGCGGGCTCCGACCCGTGGAGGCGCCGACACCGCCAGCAGGAGCCGGCGCTCCGCTGAACACAGGCCAGGCCACTGCCATTCCAGTGAAGCGCGAGACGCTGGAGCCCACCTCTTTGAAGAGGAGAGGTCCGGTTGCCAAATTCGAGCCCAAGACCGAAGAGGCGCTGTTTCGGCCGGCTGCGAGTCTGAACACCGGGTTTCAGTACTCGTTCAATCTCGTCTAGACTCTGCAGTGATCGTGCATACACAGAAGAGCGCCCTCGCCCCCCGGGAGTTTTTAAAAAGGAAAAAAAGAGAATAATATTATCAGAACCTGGGGCCATCGTGCATACGCATACAGGACAAGACACACGTCCTGACAGCATTAAAGGAGAAAAAGAAATAAAATTGGTGCCGGTCTCCTGTCGCTGAGCAGACTCTCTTTTAGTCGCAAATCTATTTTAACTTTTTGAGTATTGAATGAAGCCTCCCGCCCCATAGCTTGCAGAACAGCGAAAAAGAGCCAAGTCGTGGCATTTCAGTAAGGTGAAAAAAATGGCTTTCCGTTCCCTGCTTGTAGTTGGCTCCAACGCCACCAATCCGACGATTTTTACGCCGGAAAATGTCCAAAAGGCTCGCCAGTCTGCCATCGAGGCGATGAGTCAGCCCATGCGCGCCACTGGATCCGAAATCGACATCGACAGCCTCAAGGTCAAGTCGGTGCCGCTGCTTGTCCAGTTCAAGGGCACGCTGGACGACTTCAAGAACAACGACGCAGCGCGCACCTGGAGCATCAACCAGCACGGCAAAATCTTTGCCCAGTTGCAGAACCGCGATGCCGACGGGAAGCCAGTCGGGAACCTGGCCAAGACGTTCATCCACAAGATCATGATCTCCAAGATGCGCAGCGATCTTGAACCGGACTGCGGCATTGTCATCTCGGACGGCGCCGGCGTCATTGAGGGCGAGGTGCTGACCAAGGATGGCCACTGCTTCTCGGCCTTTGCGCTGAAGGGCACTGATCCCAGTGAGACGGTCGCGTTCAAGCGCGAGGAGAAGTCGATTAACCGCACGCACATGATCCTGCTCGGCCTCAAGTCCAGCGAGATCAAGGCGTCGATTCGCTACGAGAGGCCCCCGGGCGCCGAATCGCCCGTGGCTGCAGTGACCAAGAACACCGATTTGGCGCACAGCTGCTTGCGCCGCGACAACATCAACAACTACATGGCCACCCAGATCGCAGAGCTCGCCTCCCGCGGCATTGGGCCGGAGAATGCGGTTCACCCTGTTACCGATCCCTCAGTGAACAGTCCCTACCTCCTTGTGGATCCGCTCTATGCTGAGGTGGTCAAGGACTTCCTGCTCGGCGCGATCGAGGCCACCAAGACCAATCCGGACCAGTACTTCACGAACCTCGGCAGTCTGGAGGTCCAGCTCAAGCCGCTGAACTCGGAGTGGGAGTTTGTGACACAGGATCCTGTGATCACCTCGCAGATGCCCGCCATCCGCGAGCTCATGCTCCAGAAGTACTACAACGTGAGCTTCCACATGACCATCGAGTACACCATTTGCGACGGACCCGAGTGGGACGCTCTCGTGAACCGCTCCCCGGCTTCCGCGAGCACCACCCACTAGTTTGCAGACCAATTCTGCCGCTCGGCCAGGTTCTTTGTATCGCTTTTCGTTGTCAAAAAAGAGGCAGTGCTTTGTATCAAAATCTGAGGGGAGGATTGGAAAAAGGATGAACCACCACTGTTGATGATTTCTGCCCACACTCTCCTGCTCACGCAATGGCCACTTCAACACCTTTTCTTCTTCTCTCTGATGCACAAACACCAAATCTTCGAGACATGGGCAACGATACAGGACCAAAAAAAAGTAAAAAAAATCATTTTCACAACTACTGTCTGTCGCCAAGCTTGTCCCGGTCTGATGCTGAGCATTGGCGGGTGGAAGAGTTTACTGATTTGAGCAGCCCAGTGACACGCTGAAGGAGAGTGTGCACTGATTCTGGTCGTGGATTTGTTTTCGCGGCAAGAGAGGGGTTTTTGTTTTTTCGACATGGTGGCGGTGGTGGCAGAAAGAAGGCAACTGCATGCAGCATCCCCCGACCTGCTCGCGAGGGCGGCCGCCAGTCTACATCAGAATGTCGACCGTTCCGCCCACGCGACCGTGGCTGATGGCCTTTCCAATGCGGAACTTGGCGTTCATCCGGTAGACAGTGTAAAAGTTCTCCATTCCCTCCACCGCGCGGTTGTGCTGCATGCGCCAGATGTCCTTCTCGTACTGCGAGGGCGCCTCGATGTTGCGCTCTGGGCCGACTCGCGTGATGTCGGCGGCGCTGCGGTGCGACTCGTGCGTCTTCTTCGTGATGAGTCCGGCAGCGCGGGTGCGGAGCAGAATGTCACGCAGGGCGCCGGCCTGTTGGACGGTGTCGTCCGGCTGGAGTCCCAGCAGCGCGGCCAGCACCCGACCTTGGTTCCAGAGCTCAGTGCGAGCGGTGGTGCGGTCTCCAGCATCGGCGATCGGGCTGAGGGCGCCGGTGGCTGACAGCGGTCCATAGGCACTCTGTCGGAGGCCCTCCAGCGTGAGCTGTGCCAGACCAGAGAGATCGCGTGTATTGGCAGCGGACGGCGCTGCGGGCAGGTTGATTGAGATCACGCCGATCTGGGCGAGCCGCATCACTGCGAGCCAGGCATCAGTTGCAGTGCCGTGGATAAACTCAGAGGCAAAGAACTCCTGGGCCGGCGTCAGATCGTTGAGGGGAAAGGGGTCGCGATTTGGCTGGCGCTGCAGGAAGGCGTCGCGCTCGCCAGTGCGGCCGGCGCCGAAGCGGTTGAGGTAGAGCTCCATCTGCGCAGCGGGCATCTCACGCATGTGGCTGGGATCCTCCTTGGTGATGGTTGGACGTCCGACCGTCGGCACGGGACCGGAGAACTTGCTGACGCGCAGCTTGCCCTGACGCTCGTCGTCGTCGATGGGCGGCAGTTCAGCACGTATGATATCGCCCGGCATGAACTCGGTCCGGCCGTCGTTGGGAATTGTCATGCCGCCGGCCACCGCAACCGCGACAAAGTTGCCGTCGATCTCCGGCCGTCCAATCGGTATGTTGCTCTTGGCGATGCCGACAAACTCAAAGGCATCGTTGAAGTGGTGCTGGGTGGGGAACTGCATCGGATCCGTGATCATGCCGTCGAACTGTGAGAAGCAGCAGAGGCTGGCCGGCGGCTCATTGCGGGCTGGCATGATCGTGACACCGCTGACCGAGCGGTGGTCGGTCGGCCGGAAGAGCAGTTGGTTCTCGCGAATCCAGACCTGCTCAGAGTTTGTTACGACGCCGAGCTTGCGCAGCTTGGTGAAGCCGGAGGTCTCCTTGCGGACCTTGTCGAGGCGCCGGTCGAACGGGACATTCTGCGTGACCTCGCCCTGCACTGTGCGATTGCCGACAAAGTCCAGCGGACTCGACTTGGGTTTCTTGCTGGTGATGCCGAACTTCCGGACCGTGCTGAAGTCGGGATTCCCACCGGCGGGACCGCCGAACATGCGGGCGCCAAACTTTGAGCCCGGGTTGTACTCGCTGATTTCCATGTTTTTGTTTTTTTGGTGTGGAAGAGAGAGAAGCAGGGGAAGAAAAAAACGACGCCGGAGAAGTCTTGCTTTTTTTGTTTTCCTGTGAAAGGCGGTCGCTTACACGAATATAACAGGAGTGTTTCTCTCTTTTTTTGCAGTAGAACCTCCTATCGGTGAGTCGGCAGCAAGGAGTTGCAGCTGAACCAGACGCCTTGTCGATACTGTATACAATCTTCGTTTTATCGACTGGAAATAGCGAAAAAACTTTCCCCCCGTCCTGGAGACTGCACTAACTGTCTTTTGTTTGCTCTTTTTCTCTTGCACTTTCCTTTCAACGTGTATTCTCTTTTACTGTTTCCCGTCGATTGTAGCAGCAGATGAGTGTAGTCTCCTTTTTGCCCAGAGTAGCTCGCAG
>Ga0315281_10006858_pt1 | contig 16122 bp, 8 predicted proteins | sample YL17G07_0_MG_FD_204540 | JGI IMG/M metagenome (GOLD analysis project Ga0315281, IMG submission 204540) | Sediment microbial communities from Yellowstone Lake, YNP, Wyoming, USA - YL17G07_0 | ecosystem: Environmental > Aquatic > Freshwater > Lake > Sediment | place: USA: Wyoming | collected... | reverse complement strand
TCTTTCTCGTCCCCGCTGCGAGCTCGACGGTGGGACCGGTCTTCTCGCCGTTCGGGGTCATGTAGAAGACGTGAGCGGTGGCCTTCTCGCTTCCGGGGTTGGCGAGCAGCACCCACGTCTCGAAGGAGTTGTACTGGTCGGTGCCGGTGGAGCCCTCGGCGAGGTACCACGCGGTGGCGGGTGCCGTGACGCCGATCGAGTCGTGGCCCCATGTCCTTTTGTTACCGTACATAGCCCTCTCCGCGAGGATGGGTTTGTCGGATGACACCCTGGTGGAGACGCTCCACTCTCCCGCCACGGTATCGGCGACGTTTATGGTCTTTCTCGTCCCCGCTGCGAGCTCGACGGTGGGACCGGTCTTCTCGCCGTTCGGGGTCATGTAGAAGACGTGAGCGGTGGCCTTCTCGCTTCCGGGGTTGGCGAGCAGCACCCACGTCTCGAAGGAATCGACCTCGTTCTTCCCTGTTGATCCCTCGGCGAGGTACCACGCGGTGGCGGGTGCCGTGACGCCGATCGAGTCGTGGCCCCATGTCCTTGCTGTCGGCGTGAACGGAGGGGCCGGCATCAACTCCGCGGACAGGATGACCCCGTCGTCACCGACCGCCCACAGGTGCTGAGAATCGAGGCCCGTGATACTCCTGAGTACATTGGTGACACCGCTGCTCGAGGTAGTCCAGTTTCTTAAGTCTTCGGAATACAATATGGTCCCCTGTTCACCGACCGCCCATGCGTGGCCACCGACCACGGTCACCCCGTAGAGAATGACGTCCGTGTTGGATGCCTGCCCAGTCCACGACGAACCGTCAAAGAAGCGGATCTCCCCGCGGCCGCCCACCGCCCACACGTGCTGGGCGTCCATCGCGAATACGTCGAACAGGGTGGAACCCGCCCCGGTGTTCTTCTCGCTCCATGCGCTCCCGTCGAAGAACCATGCGATGCCCTGGCCTGCCTTCGGGCCTCGTCCTCCACCGACGGCCCAGACGTGGCTGGCATCGAGCGCGTATATCCCCTCGAACGAAACAGAGCTATCAAGCGACTGGCTTGTCCAGGAGAACCCGTCGTAGAAGAATATCCGTCCGTCACCGCCTGCAGCCCAGACGTGCGATGAGTCGAGTGCCGAGACCGCGCTTATGGAGACGACGGCAGTACCGCTGTCCTGGCTCTCCCACGAGGAGCCGTTGTAGTGGTGTATCACCCCGTCGTAACCCACGGCCCAGATTTTGTTGTTATCGACCGCGTCGATGCCATAGAGGGATTCGCCGACGTAATTCTCCTGCACGCTCCAGGCCGCGCCGTTGAAGAAGAGAATCTCGCCGGTCCCTGTCACCGCCCATACGTGCGCCGCGTCGATCGCCACGGCGTCGTGTATGGGGCCGGTGGTGCCGCTTTCCTGTCTGTTCCATTTGTAGGAAACAGCCGGATAAGCTGCCGTACCGCCCGACATTACGATTGTCATAGTCAGCAGCAGCATCATGATGGTGGATATTGCCAGCCTCGGTTTATAGCTTCTGCGCATCATCGCCTCCTGATCTCGACCGGTCTTCTAATGGTGAATAAATCATATATCGCTTCGCACATTGCTGTCAGCTAGAGCATCTGTAGAGTCTGTTACATCGTTTTTCTCAGAGTACGCTCTTATGGGCGCGCTCGGCACTGCGGGATATATAATAGAGCAAGATGTGCATCTTGCGGCCACGTAGCTCAGGTGGATAGAGCAACTGCCTCCTAAGCAGTAGGTCGTCGGTTCGAGTCCGACCGTGGCCTCCAGTCATTTTCCCCATGACGAGAACCGACGACCAGAGGGGTCGTTCTTTCTGCGGGGGGAAGGTCCCCCCGCAGTCATAAGAGGGGGTAACAGCAAGCCTTTTGAAGGCTTGCGCCATAGGGGGCGGCGCCCCCTTGGGGAGCGAAGCGACGTCGTCGCGTTGAGTCCGACCGTGGCCTCCATAAATGACACATCGGTGCCTGGCACCGATGTGTCATTGTGCTTACTGCGTGAAGCCCACCACGTCGTGACCGCCCGTCCACTTGCCCTGATAGTCGAAGTACATGGGCCTCTCGGCGATTATCGACTCCCCGTTTATGCACTCCACCGTGGCCGAGAAGTCGTGTACCGCGTCGTCCCCGGTCCCGAGCTTGTCGCGCGCATATACCGTGGAGCGCGAGTTCTTGCCTACCATGAGGGTCTGCGAGTCGGTGGTGCCGTCGCCCTTCATGTACGTTATTCTGACCTGCGCGTCTGCCGCGCCGGGGTTCTGGATGCAGAAGTAGGGATCGAAGCCGGGGCGGCACGTCCCTTCCGCGAAGTAGAAGGTCGAGGCGCTTGCGAGTGCACCGACCACGTCGTGACCGCCCGTCCACTTGCCCTGATAGTCGAAGTACATGGGCCTCTCGGCGATGATGCTCTGCCCGTTGGTGCACTCAACACGTGCGGAGAAGTCGTGGGCATTATCGTCGGCGACACCGATCGTGTCTCGGGCCTCCAAGGTTTTACGGGAATGCTTCGCCACGGAGAACGTAGCCTCCGCGGTAGTCCCGTCACCCTTCATGTAGGTTATCTTGACGCTCGCGTCTGTCTCGCCCGGGTTCTGGATGCAGAAGTAGGTGTCGAAGAATGGACGGCAGGTTCCCTCCGCGAAGAAGAAGGCGGCTGCGGGAGCGAGTGCCCCCACCACGTCGTGGCCGCCAGTCCAGTCTCCCATGTAATTGAAGTACATCGGGCGCTCGACGAGTATCGATTGCCCGTTCGTGCACTCGACCTTGGTTGAGAAGTCGTGGGCCGCGTCGTCTGCAGTCCCGAGGGTATCGCGCGCCGCGACTGTCGCGCGGGAGGTCTTGGGGACCGTGAGCTGCTGCTCCGCGGTCGTCCCGTCGCCCTTCATGTACGTTATTTTTACCTGCGCGTCAGCCTCGCCCGGGTTCTGGATGCAGAAGTATGAGTCGAAGTTCGGGCGGCAGGTGCCCTCCGCGAAGTAGAAGGTCGTCGTCGCGGCACCCCTTCGCCAGACGGTGCAATGTCCGCCCTGCGCGATCCGGCGCTTGGCGTCAACACTTGGTGCTCCCCCGGGCTGTACGTTTTGATAAGCCCCCACGTACAGCTTTGAGTTGAACACGGATATCGTTCCGGCGCTCGTGTACGAAACGGGGTCGCCGAAACCCCCCGAACTTATCTGGGTCCAGCTGGTCCCGCCGTCGTAGCGCCAGACCTCGCAGCCGTCCACCTGGTTCCAGGTCCCCGCGTAGAGCTTCCCTTCGAACTCTCCCGTTGAGAGGATTGCCTTGTTGTTGATCGTCCCGAAGCCGTCGGTGTTTACCTGCGTCCACGTTGTTCCGCCGTCGTAGCGCCAGAACTTGCAGCCCTTCCTGTACCCGGCCGGATTTTCCTCCCCCGGGGCCGCAAAGGTCTCCGTCGATGACTCCACGTAGAGCCTGGGGCCGGCGCCGGAGCCGTCGTCGAAGACGATCATCGCCCGCGCGTTTGACGTCCACCTGTCACCGAAGCCGTCTTCGTTTATCTGCGTCCACGTCGTCCCGTCGTAGCACCAGATTTCGGAGCCTGTAATGGCGTTCCCGACCGAAACGTAAAACTTTCCATTGTAGGTGACCATGCTGTCAGGTTGGGTTACGATATCATCGTCCCCGTAGTCGGCATTGTAGACCTTCGTCCAGGTCGTCCCGCCTTCGTAGCGCCAGACCTGCCAGCCGATACTGCCCGATGGGTCCCCTACCCCGGCGTACAGCTTGTCCTGGAAGACCCCCATTGCGTTGATTACATCGTTTTTCGGGTCGCCGAACCCGTCGGTGTTTACCCGGGTCCATGTGGCGCCGTCGTAGCACCAGACCTGGCAGCCGTTATAGGTGGGGAGAATATCTGCCATGGCGTCGCATGAGGTCGCGACGTACAGCTTCGAGTCGTAGACGACCATGGACCAGGAGACGGCCTGCATCGGGTCGCCGAAGCCGCTTTCGTTCACCTTGGACCAGTGGGTGCCTCCGTCGAAGCGCCACACCTCGCAGCCGTTGACGCTCCCGATGTCGATGTAGAGCTGCGAGTTGTAAACGACGCTCGAGTAGATGGCCCTCGCGCCCTCGCCGAAGTCCCCGCTGACGAGTGACCAGTTGTCCCCCTCGGTCTGTGACGCGGCCAGTCCCGGCAGGAAGAGACCTGCTGCGAGCAAAAGTGCAGAAACGAGTGCGATGATTTTGATGCGTGGCATTTTTACCTCCCCAATCTCGAGATGCGGTACAAAAACCATTTTATTTATCGGCAGGAAATACCGCTTTGATTAGTCTTTGGATGGTCGGGAGGGCAATCCCTTTGATTCAGAGGAAGACGGTGAGATTCAGAACTCTGATGTCACCCGCTTGCCCGCGCCCGTGATGAGGAACTGGATGGTGGCGTCGAAGCCCTTTCCCGCCTTAACGAGCTCCCTGCTGGCGCATGACCAGACGGGGGATGCGCTAATCAACCGGATGTCACACGCGTTCTCACCCGTTGGTTGGCCGGATCATACCGAGTTAGAGCTATTGTGCGCCGAATCACTTCTCATGCCCTTTCGCGGGGTCGATTCAACAGGTGAAAGGCTGGGGAGTAGTGATGAAAAGATTCATAGCAGGCGCGATCTTAATAGCTCTAATAGCACTGATCGCTGCGCCGTTTATTGCTTTCACACCAAGTGCCGCCGCCGCGCCGGTCGTGTCCATTGCAGGCGGGGGGGGTACCCCGAGGGTCCTGGGACTGAAGCCGTGTGAGCCGGGCAACTACCCACGCATCCGCGCCTCGGCATCGGGCATGCAGGACCTTCCTTCTTCCTATGACATCACGATCCCGTCACTCCCGGTGGGCGACCAGGGGAGCCAGGGCTCGTGCGCGGGCTGGGCGACAGGTTACTACTACAAGACCTACCAGGAAGCGAAGCAGCACGGTTGGGACGTGTCGAAGGCCGACAGGCGCTTCAGCCCGTCGTGGCTTTACAACCAGGCCTGCGGCGGGTCCGATAACGGCACCACCTTCCCCGACGTGTTCAACGTCATGCAGCAGAAGGGAATAGTCGATATCCAGGAGTTCCCGTACAACCCCGGCGACTTCCGGAAAACGCCGACGGCTCAGCAGATGGAAGCCGGCAAGCCATACCGCATAACGAATTATTCAGCAATCTGGACGTCCCCCGGCGGCAACGACGTGCGAGAGATCAAGGCTCACATCGTGGCCGGCGACCCGGTGGCGCTCGCCGTACCGGTTTACGAGAACTTCTACAACCCCCAGGGCGGTTTCGTCGATGTCCCACAGCAGGGCAAGAGTTGCCTCGGTGGTCACGCGCTCTGCGCGGTCGGCTACGACGACGCGGCCGGGGGCGGGCGTGGCGGTATAAAGATCGTGAACTCGTGGGGCTCGAGCTGGGGTCAGGGCGGGTTCGCTTACCTCAGCTACGAGTTCGTCTCCCAGTATGTATGGGAGGCTTGGATGATGACCGATCGTCCATCCGACCTGCCCGTGGTCGACAGCGTGTCGCTGAACGCGGGCCGCCCGGGAACGGATGTTTCGATAAACGGCAAGGATTTCGGGATATCCAGGGGAGCGGCCGCCGTCTCTTTCAACGGTACGCCGGGCGACGTCGTGAGCTGGAACAACGAGAGCATCCAGGTGAAGGTTCCCCTCGAGGCTTCCGACGGGGACGTCAGGGTCGTCAACTGGGCTTCCGAATCGAGCAACGGCAACAGCTTCAACGTAGGCTCGTACGTGACCTCGGTCAACCCGGAGCTTGCAAGGCCCGGTGACAGGGCCACGATATACGGGGGAGAGTTCGGCGGTACCGCCGGCGAGGTCCTGCTCGGGTCCGACAGCGTCAAGATCGTCTCCTGGAGCGACCGCGAGATAGTCTTCGAGGCTCCCGAAAAACTTGGCACAGGGGAACTCGTGGTGCGCGTGGGAGGCGAGGATTGCAGTCCCGTCCGCTTCAGGGTCGCGCGTTCGGTGTGGTACCTGGCGGAGGGTTATACGGGGGGAGGGTTCGAGGAGTGGATCTGCATACAGAACCCGGAGAACCGCTCCAACCGCGTTGAGATAACTTACATGACCCCGGACGGAGCGGTACGCAAACCAGACATCGAAGTCCCACCCGAGAGCAGAGTGACAGTCTCGGCGGGGCGCGACGTCCCGAACGTGGACGTTTCCGTGATGCTCGTGTCGGACGGGGAGATACTGGTCGAGCGCGCCATGTACTGGAATAACAGGATAGAGGGCCATGACTCGGCGGGAGTCCCGCTTCCAATGAAGGAATGGTACCTGGCCGAGGGTTCGACGGCCTACGGCTTCAAGACATGGGTGCTCGTGCAGAACCCTTCGCCCGAGGCGGCCACGGTCAGGATCACTTATCTGACACCCGATGGCCCGGTCGTAAAGCCGGAGTTCACCGTCGCCGGAAACAGAAGGGTAACCGTGCTCGCGAACGACGACGTTCCCGAGAGCGATATCTCCGTGAAGGTTGAGTCAAGTAGAGCGGTTGTGGTGGAGCGGGCGATGTATTGGAATGACATGAGAGGTGGACATAACTCGGTCGCTTCGCCCGCTCCGTCACGCAACTGGTTCCTAGCCGAGGGTTCGACGCTCTTCGGGTTCGACGAGTGGGTGACGCTCGGGAATCCCGGCGACAAGGCGACCGACGCGAGGGTAACGTATATGAATGCGGGCGGTGCCGTAGCGGGACCTACCGTGAACCTGCCCGCGGGTTCGCGCAGGACCGTCTATGTAAACGAAAATCTACAGAGCGCCGAGGTGTCGGTGAAGGTCGACTCCGATGAGCCCATCGTCGCCGAGCGCTCGATGTATTGGAACAAGGGAACAGGCAGGGCCGGGCACTGCGCCCTGGGGGTAACCCAGCCTTCGACCACCCAGTACCTCGCCGAGGGCTGTACGGCCAACGGGTTCGAGGAATGGGTGCTCGTCCAAAACCCATCAGCTACCGGGGCCGTCTCAGTGGAGCTTACCTACATGACTCCGCAGGGACCGGCGCCCGGTCCACGCCTGGACCTTGCTCCTTCAAGCCGCAGGACCATTCGCGTGAACAACGACCTGCCCGGCTCGGACGTCTCTGTCGAAGTCTCGTCTTCGGGCCCGGTCATCGTCGAGCGAGCGATGTACTGGGACAAGATGGAGGGCGGCACCGACGCCGCTGCGATAGAAATAGGACAGTAATGACACATAGGGGCCAGGCCCCTTGTTGCGTTGACCAGGTTTTCGGCCGGGCTTATGCTTTTTCCATGTTCTTCTATCATTCACCGGCCCTTTGAGAGGCTGGATATGCGTATGAGAAAGTCTCTCATCATCCTTGTTGCGGGACTCTTATTTCTTACCATCTGCATGCCGGCGGCGTCAGGCCGAGGAGCCGCATCGGTTGATGCGCCGATGGTGCCGGGCGAAGTGATGGTGAAGTACAGGGAGGGGGCATCGTCCGCGGGGCTTGGTTCGCTCCTGCGCTCGGTCAACGCCAGCATCGAGAAAAAACTTCCATTCCCTGATATGGAGCTACTCAAGTTGAAAGGCATATCCGTCGATGATGCCCTCGCGGAGCTGCGCTCCTCGAGGCTGGTCGAGAGCGCGTCGCCGAACTACATCCGCAGCATCAACTTCGTACCCAACGACCCGGATTTCGACAAGCAGTGGAACTTCAATGACCCTGCTCAGGGCGGGGACATCCACATGGTCCAGGCCTGGGATATCGAAAGGGGTGGCAACACCGGCGTTGTCGTCGCGGTCGTAGACAGCGGCGTTGCTTATCGGACGGGTGGAGTCTATAAACAGTGCCCGGACCTTGCCGCCACCAATTTCGTGCAGGGCTATGACTTCGTGAACAACGACGAGTTTGCAGACGACGATAACGGCCACGGGACACACGTCTGCGGGACGATAGCCCAGAGCACCAACAACGGAGCCTACGTAGCGGGAGTCGCGTTCAACTGCAGCATCATGCCTGTCAAGGTGATGGACAGTTCCGGCAAGGGCACCGATGAGGACATTATAAAAGGCATAAAGTTTGCGGCAGACAACGGCGCAAACGTCATCAACATGAGCCTCGGCGGCTACGGCGCAAACCCGCTGCTGGAGGATGCCGTCAATTACGCTGCGTCCAAAGGGCTGGTCATATGCGCTTCGACCGGCAATGACGGTCGGGAGGAGATCTATTATCCCGCCGCCTATTCGGAGTGCATGGCGGTAGGCGCGACAAACCGGAGCAAGGTGAGGGCTTCCTACTCCAACTACGGTAATGAGATAGATGTTGTGGCACCCGGCGGGCAGGGGCCCTCCGACTGGATCTGGCAGGTTACTTACGCGACGGCAGGCGATCACAACAGCCCGTTCGTACCCAAAGGAATGGACGGGACCTCGATGGCGTGCCCGCACGTGGCCGGGCTCGCGGCGCTCATCAAGTCGCACAATCCCACCTGGACGAGGATGGATATCAGGACCGCGATAGAGAAGACGTGCCGCGACCTGGGGACTACGGGCTGGGACGAGGAGACCGGATGGGGGTTCATAGACGCGGCGGCGGCCCTGGGCGCACCCCGGCCGAAGCCGGCGACCGAGTGGTACCTTGCGGAGGGCTCGACGAACGGCGGGTTCGAGACGTGGGTCCTCATCCAGAATCCGGGCGAGACGGGCACGACGGCGCAGGTGACATACATGACTCCGGCCGGCGAGATTCCCGGGCCGTCCGTGTCGCTCGCGCCGAAGAGCCGCGTGAGCATCAACGTCGCCGACACAGTGCCGAACGAGTGGAGCGTGTCGAGTAAGGTGACGGCTAACGACCCCATAATCGTCGAGCGCTCCTGCTACTGGAACAACCGGCAGGGAGGCCACGAGTCGATCGGGGTCACCAACCCGTCCTCGACCTGGTATCTCGCGGAGGGCTCCACGAACGGGGGTTTCGAGACCTGGATACTCTTACAGAACCCCAACAACGTCAACGCCACCGCGCAGTTGACGTTCCTGACGGCGGCGGGGGAGGTCCCCGGCCCGTCGGTGCCGCTGGGACCTAAGAGCCGCGTAAGCGTCAACGTCGCCAACTACGTGCGGGATCAGTGGAGCGTGTCCACGAAGATAACCGCTGACGGTCTTGTCATCGCGGAGAGGTCGATGTACTGGAACAACCGGCAGGGAGGTCACGACTCTATCGGCGTGACCGCTTCCTCGACTACATGGTACCTGGCGGAGGGGACCACCAACGGGGGCTTCGAGACCTGGGTGCTGGTCATGAATCCCGGCGACCTCCAGGCGGTCGCGCAGGTAACGTACATGACTCCCGCGGGCGAGAAGCCCGGGCCGACGCTTGCGCTCGCGCCGGGAACGAGGCGGAGCATCAGCGTGGCTGACACCGTGCCTAACGAGTGGAGCGTTTCGACGACCGTGACCTCCGATGTGCCGGTGATCGCCGAGAGGGCGGTTTACTGGAACCACCGGATAGAGGGTCACGAGTCGATCGGCGCCACGGTGCCCGCCAAGACCTGGTACCTGGCGGAGGGCTCGACCAACGGGGGCTTCGAGACGTGGGTGCTCATACAGAACCCGTTGACCACGGGCACGAGCATCCAGGTTTCGTACATGACGACGAGCGGGGAAGCGCCAGGTCCGTCTTTCGCGATCGGACCCAAGAGCCGGGTGAGCATCAACGTCGCCGATGCAGTCCCGGGGCAGTGGAGCGTCTCCACGAGGGTGACCGCGACGGAGCCCGTCATCGTCGAGCGCTCCATGTACTGGAACAACCGCGCCGGCGGGCACGACTCGATCGGGGTCCCGCTCGACCTGTAACAAAAATGCAAAAATGGGGTCAGGCACCATTTTCGCACCATTTTCGCATAGAATAAGTTCTGATGGAGCCCTTTGGAAGGGGGAAGAATGGCCGAAGTCCTGGAGGTCAACGAGCAGAACTTCGAGGCGGAGATCAAGAATAGCAACAAGGCGGCGCTGCTGGATTTCTGGGCGCCGTGGTGCGGTCCGTGCAGGATGATGCACCCGACAATAGAGGACCTGGCCGGCGAGTTCGAGGGGCGTGCGGTCATCGCCCGCTGCAACGTTGACGAGAACCCGGTGCTCGCCTCGCAGTTCGAGGTTACCGCGATACCGACGCTTGTCCTCTTCAAGGGCGGCGAGCGGGTTGAGACCTTGGTGGGGGTCACTCCTCCCGAGGAGCTCAAGAACAGGCTCGAATCCATCCTGTAGCCGAGACGCGATCTGTATACGCCGGGTGATTATTCTGGAGATCAAAGGCTTTATCCCCAACACCATGCTCGATTGGGCGGGGATGCTCGCGTCGACGCTCTTCCTTCCCCGCTGCAACTTTAAGTGCCCCTTCTGCCAGAACCCCGACCTAGTGCTCCATCCCGAGCGGCTGGAGACCGTCCCCTTCTCGGTGGTAAGCGAGTTCGTCGTGGAGCGCGCGGGCTGGATCGAGGGCGTCTGCATTACCGGCGGGGAGCCGTGCATGCACGACGACCTGCCGGAGCTCTGCGGCCGGTTAAGAGACCTGGGAGTGGGTGTCAAGGTCGACACGAACGGCGGCTTCCCCGAGATGCTCGAGCTACTTTTGTCCAAGGGGCTGGTCGATTACGTGGCCATGGACGTAAAGGCTCCGCTCGAGCCCGGGCGCTACAGGACGGCCACGGGCGTAGACCGCCCCGACACGATCGATAAACTGCGGCGAAGCATCGAGCTCATAAGGAGCTCCGACGTCGAGCGGGAGTTCCGCACGACGGTCGTGCCGCTCATGCACTCTCCTTCCGATGTCGCGAGCATCGCGGAGATGCTGGAGGGTGAAGAGCGGTACACGCTGCAGCACTTCAGCCCGAAGGCGACTATCGACCCGAGGTACGCGGAGCTCAAGCCCTTTACGGAGGACGACATGCTGGCGATGCTCGAGCAGGCGCAAAGGTTCGTCCCCGGCGCCGTCGTCCGGGGCGCGCCGCAGGCGATGGAAGATTGAATTGAAGCTCCTTCCCGAATGCTACGCGTGCACCATGAGGCAGACCCTTGCGGCCGCGCGTCTCGTGACCGACGACGGGTCGTTCCACCACCGCTGCCTGAGAGAGGCCGCCCTGATCCTTACCAGGGCGCGCGAGGACATGACCCCGCCGGAGTTGGGCGAGGAGTTCTACCGGATGGTGCGCGAGCTGTCCGGCGAGGACGACCCTTTCCGAATGCAGAAGATCAGGCAGAACGAGGTGGTGGAGGCGCTCCTTCCCTGGCTCCGCGATACCGTCGCTTCCGCCCCCGACCAACTGCTGATGGCGGTCAGGCTTTCGATCGCGGGGAACGCGGTGGACCCCGGCTCCCAGGAATCGTTCGACCTGGAGCGCAGCGTGACGGAGGCGGTCGGCGGGGAGGCGGGGCTCGGCGCGTACCCGGCCCTGCGGGAAGGGTTGGAGCGGGCGAAGAGCGTGCTCTTCATCGCCGATAACTGCGGCGAGATAGTGTTCGACCGCGTCTTGATAGAGACGATGCTCGAGGGCCGCCATATCGAGGTCACCCTTGCGGTCAGGGGCGCGCCGATCATAAACGATGTAACGGAACTGGAGGCGCGAGAGGTCGGGCTGGAAGGCCTCTGCTCGATCATCTCGAGCGGTATGGAGATGCCCGGCACGCTCCTTTCACGGACGACCGGGCGCTTCCGCGAGGCTTTCGACGGGGCGGACCTCATCGTATCCAAGGGGCAGGGCAATTGGGAGACGCTCGAGGAGGGCGCGAGGGAGATATTCTTCCTGTTCCAGGCGAAGTGCTCCGCGGTAGCCGCGGTAAATGACTGCCGGGTGGGGCAGGCTCTGCTGGTGCGCTCGGGGGGCGCCGGGGTGGGTCAATCAGAGTAAGGCTTGTCGATACGCGATTCTTCCACCAGCTCGAGGATGTCCTTCACCTCGACCCGGTATTCGCTTCCGACCATCGAGTCCGCGAGATTCTGTTCGCACCACGGGCAGCTCGTCACGATGAGCTCCGCGCCCGCAGCTTCGGCCATCCCGCTGCGGCGCAGCCCTATCGCGGCCGCGAGCTCCGGGAAGCCGGTCTTCACGCCGCCGCCGGCGCCGCAGCAGGCCGAGAACTCGCGGTTCCTCTCCATCTCGACGAGTGTCAGGCCCTCGATCGCCGAGAGGATCTTCCGCGGCTCGTCGTATATCCCGCAGGCGCGGCCGAGGTGGCACGGGTCGTGGTAGGTGACGACGAGGTTACCCGGGGCGCGAAGCCGGAGGCGGCCTGCGTCGACCGCTACCGCCAGCACCTCGGTGACGTGCCGGATGCGAATGTCGAATGTCGGGAAGTAGTCACTGTACTCCCGTAACGTCTTCAGGCACCCGGGGCAGGCGGTTATGATCTCCGTCACTCCCGGTATGTTGAAACTCTCCATGTTTGCCCGGGCGAGCTCGAGGAAGAGCTCCTCCTCGCCGAGGCGCAGCAGCGGGCTCCCGCAGCAGCGCTCCTCGCTGCCCAGGTAAAGCGGGCTGATTCCCGCGGCGCCTAGAAGCCTCATCGCCGACTTCGCCACGTCCTGCGAGAGGAAGGAGAGCGAGCACCCCGCGAAGAAGATGGACGAGCTCGGGCCACCCGGTCCCTCGGTCTTAAGGTCTTTCGCCCAGCGGTCCCGGTTGTGCCGCGGCTGCATCCAGGGGTTGTCGTAATTCTTGATGCTGGCTATCAGGGGCTTGTGCCTCGCAAGCGGAAGGAGCTGCTCGCGAGTCGCCCGTGCCCGCAGGTTTTCAATGAACTCCGGTATGTCGAGAGAGACGGGGCAGCGCTCCAGGCAGTTCCTGCACGTTGTGCAGTAGGTGAGGCCGTCCTCGACCGCCTCGCCCAGGCCCTCCAGGTATGAGGCGAGAGAGACGCCGATGCCGCCGAGGTGGCCGGGAGAGCCGTACTCCGGCCCGACGATGTCATAGACCGGGCACTCGAGCAAACACGAGCCGCAGCCGATGCAGTAGAGGGCCTCGCACAGGTGTTTGTCATACGCGAGCCGGGAGCGCCCGTTGTCTATCATGACGATCACGATCTCGGCCGGCCCGTGCACTCCGGAGAAGATCTCCTTCTCGATGTCGGCCGTCCTGCTCGGCCCGGAGATGATCCGTATGAACGCGGTGATCGGCTCGCCGGTCGAGTAGTAGGTCTCGAGCCTCGCCATATTGATCGCTTCCTCGAGGTCTGGGTAGACCTTCTCGGGAGACGAGAGCATGATGAGCTTGTCCGGCCGCTGGCTCACCAGGTCGACGTTTCCCTCGTTGTGGATCACGACCACCGAGCCTTCCTGCGCTGCGATGGCGTTCATGGAGGTAAGTCCGATACTTGCTTTCTGGATGCGGGGGAGCAGGTCTTCGCGGATGGCCTCGATGAGGCGGAGAGGCTCGGGCTCGACCTCGCGGCCCAGGTGCTCGGAGACGATCTTCGCAATGTCGTAGCGGGTGAGCTGGGCGCAGGGCCCGGTCGGGTGGACGGTCGGCTCGCCCGCGAGTTGCAGTATGCGGTCGCCGATGTCCGTTTCGACCACTTCGACTCCGGCCTCACCCAGCGCCGTCGAGAGCCCTATCTCCTTCGAGAGGTTGGACTTCGACTTGACCAGGAGCTTCTCGCTTCCGAGCTCCTCGAGAACGGCCTGGACCGCTTCCGCCGCGTCTCCCGCCCGGCGCACCCTGAAGCCGTTGGCCTCCAGGTTCTCTATCGCTTTTTCAAGAAGGCCGGTGTCGCCGACGGTGGACTCGCGCACGCGCCTGAGACGCTCCAGGCGCGCTTCGAGGTCCGGGATGCGGGAAGCGTTTTTCTCCCGCTTCTCGATTATGGAGCGGAACGCCGCCCGCATGGGCTCGAGGCGCTCCTTGCGTCTTACTGCTTCGTCTATATCCATGGAAAGAGGAATCAGCCGGGTCTTTTGCTACATCGGTGCCAGGCACCATTGTTGCACCATTGTTGCATAAAACGAGACCCGGTCCCAAATACCCGCCTTTTTTGCGCGGGTTGTTGCAAAAGGTATAATATACGCGCTATTTTCCGCAGAGCTTTCACATCGGTGGACGCACGGCACTTGTCCGGCCTATCTGACAGGTACTGCAAAAGAGAAAGGAGCACGTGATGGAAACCATAGGCGGCATGCTCAAGGCCCGGGTCGAGAAGTACGGCGACAGGGTGATGATGAAGAAGAAGGTGGAAGGGGCGTGGGAGGAGTTCTCCTGGAACGAGTTCTACAGCAACGTACGCGACCTCGGTCTCGCGATGATCTCCATGGGAATCCAGCCCGGCGACCGGATCGCCGTGTTCGCGACGAACAGCCCGGAGTGGCAGATGATAGATATGGCGGCGCTCTCCATCGGGGCCGCGAACGTACCGCTTTACCCGACCATCACGGCTCCCCAGGCGGAGTACATTCTCAAGGACTCGGGCTCCCGCATCGTATTCGCCGGCACCGAGGAACACATGAACAGGGTCCTTCAGGTGAAGGGAAACCTCCCGGATCTCATGAAGATCGTGACGATCGATAACACCTCATCGGATAACCCCGACGTCCTTACCTTCGACGAGATGCTCGAGGTAGGTGAGGACTACGCCGACAGGGGCGAGTTCGACCGCCGTCTTGACAAGGTGCAGCTGGACGACCTCTGCAGCATAGTCTATACGTCCGGCACGACAGGCCCGCCGAAGGGCGTGATGCTTACCCACAAGAACTTCATGTCGAACGTTACGACGGCGTCCGACCTGATCACGGTCTACGAAAACGATATATGCCTGTCGTTCCTGCCTTTGAGCCACGTGCTCGAAAGGATGAGCGGTTACTATACCTCGATATTCAACGGGGTGACCATCGCACACGCTCAATCTATGGATACCCTGCTCGATGACATCGGGGACATCAAGCCTCACTTCATGGTCAGCGTGCCGCGGCTCTACGAGAAAGTCCACGCAGGGGTGCTCGCGAACATCGAGAGCGAATCACCCGTCAAGCAGAAGATATTCCGCTGGGCGGCCGGCGTGGGCGGCGAGGTCAGCAAGCTCATTACCAGCCACAAGCCGGTACCGGCCGGACTCAAGTTCAAGTACAAGATCGCCAATAAGCTCGTCTTCTCGAAGATATACGAGAGGATGGGCGGCAGGCTGAGGTTCTTCTTCTCGGGAGGCGCGCCGCTCGCCAAGGAGATCGCCGAGTTCTTCCACGCGATGGGGATAATGATCCTCGAGGGTTACGGCCTCACCGAGACCTCGCCGGTGCTCACTGTCAACACGCCGGAAAAACTCCGGTTCGGCTCCGTCGGGCAACCCATTCCCGGGGTCGAGATAAAGATCGCCGAGGACGGCGAGATCCTGGCGAAGGGCCCGAACGTGATGATGGGTTACTTCAACAAGCCGGAGGCGACCGCCGAGGTCCTGGTGAACGGCTGGTTCCACACCGGTGACATCGGCCACCTGGACGAGGACAACTTCCTGCACATAACAGACCGCAAGAAGGACCTCATCGTGACGGCGGGCGGCAAGAACATCGCGCCCCAGAACATCGAGAACCAGCTCAAGCTCGACAAATACATCGAGCAGGCGTGTGTAATCGGTGATAAGCGCAAGTACCTCTCCGCGCTCATCGTGCCCAACTTTGAAGAGCTCGAGGCGTGGGCCAAGAAGGAAGGTATCTCCTACCCGGACCGCATGGGCCTCGTCTTGAACGACAGGGTGAACCTGTTTATGAGGGAGCGCATTGACCAGCAGCTCAAGGAGTTCGACCGACACGAGGGGATAACCAAGTTCACGCTGCTCCCGCAGGAGATGACGGAGGTCGACGGGTTCCTCACTCCCACCCTGAAGGTGAAGAGGAAAGAGGTCTCGCAGGCGTTCGCGGATGATATAAACAAGATGTACTCAGATTAAGCTGTTGTTTTGCGGGTTTGCGGACGGGGCCGGGGAAACCCGGCCCCGTTCTCTTTCAAGGATTGCCACGGGGGGCGCCGTCGCATTATGCTTTTACGAAGAGATCAAGGGGGATTGACATGTTGAGAACGTCCAAGTCGTCGAGAACGGCTTCCGTTTCGGCCGCCTGTGTCCTGGCCGTGGCGCTCTTTCTGGCAGTGGGGGCAGTACCCGCGGCGGCGGAGGCAGCGCCGCTCATGCAGAGC
>Ga0315281_10006856_pt1 | contig 16123 bp, 19 predicted proteins | sample YL17G07_0_MG_FD_204540 | JGI IMG/M metagenome (GOLD analysis project Ga0315281, IMG submission 204540) | Sediment microbial communities from Yellowstone Lake, YNP, Wyoming, USA - YL17G07_0 | ecosystem: Environmental > Aquatic > Freshwater > Lake > Sediment | place: USA: Wyoming | collected... | reverse complement strand
GGGCGCCGTGAATGCCACGACCCTGGGTCTGTACTACTTCCAGTCCTCGCACGGGATGTCCGAAGAGGCTGCCGGGGGAACCCTGTTCATCGGGACGCTGGTAGTGGGCGTTGCCACGGCGGCAGCCGCGTTTCCCGGAGCCCGCCTGTCTGATCGGTTCGGGCGCCGACCGATGATCTGGGCGGCCTGCGCCATCGCGGCGCTGGGGATGCTGGCCGTCGCGCTGGCACCGACCGCGTGGCTGGCGGTAGCTGCCTTCCTGCCGTTCGGACTCGGGGTGGGAATCTTCCTGTCGGTGGACTGGGCATTGATGACCGATGTGATCCCGAAGGACACGACCGGTCGCTACATGGGAATCCTGAACGCCGGTACCGCCGCCGCCGGCCCGGTCTTCCTGTTCATAGCCGGGCAGGTGCTCGACCGGGTCGGTGCCGTGGACGAAGCAGCGGGACCACGGGCCGCCATGGGAGTCGCGGCTCTCTTCCTGGTGGGCGCAGGGATCGTGCTGACCCGGGTCGATCCCACGCGACGTGAGGCGATTGTCACGATCCCCGAACCGGTCCCACTGCACGCAGCATGAACCCGGCGGAGGAACGCGCCCGGCGCACCGGGCCACGCGAGATGAGCGTCGAGGTCACGCGACGGTATCGGGTCATGCGCAGCCTCAACGCACTGGTGGTGCGAATCCTGTTCGAGATCCGCAGCGAGGGGCTCGAGCGCTGGCCGGCGGCCCCGTTCTGCCTGGTCCTGAATCATCACAACGGCTGGGACCCGATGCTGGCGCTGGCCGCGACGCCGAAGGTGCCGCGCATCACCTGGTTCGGGCCGAAGGAGTCCGACTTCTCGGTCGGCTTCCGGAATCGGCTGATGGCCTACTACGGCGGGGTGATCCCGTACAACCCGGAGAAGACGACCCTCACCTCCGCGGTGCGCTCGGTGCGGCGCGTCTTCGCCGCGGGGGGCGTGCTCGGCATCTTCGCCGAAGGGACCGTGGGCTTCCGGGAGACCGAGCTGCTTCCCTTCGAGGACGGGGCGGTGGCCTTCGCCGCCGCCAGCGGCGTGCCGATCGTCCCCTGCGCGATCGTGGGCAGCACCTTCCTGTGGTATCGGCGCCGCGTCGTCTTCCGCTTCGGCGAACCGATCTCCACCGACGGCGTCCGGGGCCGCGACGACCGGTCCGCGCTCGATGAGCGAGTGCGTGCCGCCATGATCGCCCTGCTCCCCGAGCGCGAACCGCGGCTGCCGCGACGCCGGCCGCTCCTCTTTCTCAACGACCTGCTGACCGGTCCGGCCGACAGGGCGCGTCGAAAGGTCGAGCTCGGGGAGTAGCGGCGGGGCTCGGCAGGTCGCCGCGCGACGGGCGCGCTAGCATCGCGGCGTGCTCCCCGTCATCTGGGCCGCGTTCGCCGTCTCGTCGGTGGGCGGCTTCATTACCCTCGCCGCCTATTGGCTGGACGTGCAGGATCGGCCGGACCTGACCTTCCGCGGCCGAGTCGGCTGGTCGCTGGCGGTCTTCCTCTTCCCGATCACCATTCCGGCCTACGCCTTCTTCGGCGGTCCCGGCTGGCCGAGAGCGCTGAAGGTGGCCGCCTTCCTGCCGGCGGTGGGCGTGGCGCTCTTCTTCGGCTTCTTCTTCCGGCTCTTCACCCAGGCCTCCGCGTGACGCCTATCATCCGGCCATGACAACCACCCAACGCGGCGTTGACGTCGCCCTTGCCTACCTGCGCGACCACGCCGACGAGCACCTGCGCGGGCTCGACGACTTCCTGCGCATCCCGTCCATCAGCGCCGATCCCGAGCGGGACGCTGACTGCCGCCGCGCCGCGCAATGGGTCGCCGAGCAACTGACCGCCGCCGGCGCCGAACACGCGGCGCTGCACGAGACCATCGGCCACCCGATCGTCACCGCTGACTGGCTGCACGCCGGCCCGGACAAGCCGACCGTCCTGGTCTACGCCCATTACGACGTCCAGCCGACCGATCCGCTCGAGGAGTGGGTGCGCCCGCCGTTCGAGCCGCGCTACGAGAACGACATCGTCTATGCCCGCGGCTCCGGCGACGACAAGAGTCAGCTCTACATGCACATCAAGGCGGCCGGGGCCTGGATCCGCGGAGCGGGCGGCTGCCCGGTCAACCTGCGCTTCTTCTTCGAGGGGGACGAGGAGCTCGACAGCCGGCCGACCGACCAGTTCATCGCCGAGCACCCCGAGCTGCTGCGCGCCGACTTCTGCGTCGTGAGCGACTCGGACATGCAGGATGACAACGGTACGCCGGCCATCACCTACGGCCTGCGAGGCATCAACTACTGGGACGTCAAGGTCAGCGGCCCGATGCAGGACCTGCACTCGGGGCAGTTCGGGGGCGGGGTGGATAACCCGGCCAACGTCCTGGTCAACTTGCTCGCCTCCCTGGTGGACGCCGATGGGCGAGTCACCGTGCCCGGCTTCTACGACCGGGTCCGCGACCTGACCGATGCCGACCGCGCCGCATACGCGGCGCAGCCCTTCGACCCTGGCGACTGGGCGCGCCGGATCGGCGTCAGCGGCCCGAAGGAGGGCGAGCGCGGGTACACCCTGTTGGAGCGAATGAGCGGCCGCCCGACATTCGACATCAACGGCCTGTACGGCGGCTTCTCGGGCGACGGCAGCAAGACCATCATTCCGGCCTGGGCGGCGGCCAAGATCAGCTGTCGGCTGGTGCCCGACCAGGATCACCACCAGATCGCAGCCGCCATGGAGGAGCATCTGCGGCGGATCGCACCGCCGACCGTCAAGGTCACCGTTACCACCATCCAGGGCGGCAACCCCCTGATCACCCCGCTCGACCACCCGGCGCTGAAGCGCGCCGCGGCGGCGCTGGTGAAGGCGTTCGGCAAGGCGCCTCTCTACCATCGGACCGGTGGATCGATCCCGGTGGCCGCAGCAATGGACCAGGTGCTCGGCCTCAAGAGCGTGATGGTCGGCTTCGCCAGCCCCAATGGCAATTTCCACTCTCCGAACGAGTGGATGCCGCTCGCCAACTACCGCGGCGGGATGGACGCGCTGGTGTACCTGTGGGACGAGTTCGGCTCCCTCACCCCCGGTGAGCTGCGTCGCGCGTGACGACCCGCGACGACGCTTGGCTCGCCCTGGGAGCGGCCAGCCGGCTGCTCGGCGTCGCGCCCGACACGCTGCGACGCTGGTCGGACAGCGGCCGGGTGGAGAGCTTCACCACTCCCGGCGGCCACCGCCGCTTCCTGCGCTCCAGCCTGGAGGCGGTGATCAACGCACCGCGCCGGCACCGATACGGCGTGGAGCGACTGACCGGGTCGGCCGGCACCATCTCCGGTGACATTCATCGCCGCATGACGCGGGTGGGAATCGCGGCGCAGCCGTGGCACGAGCGCCTGAGCGCAGAGCAGCGCGACGATTTCCGGCGCTGGGGACAGCGCACCTTCAACCTGATCCTCGAATACGTGGCGGCCGGCAAGCGTGCCGAGCGGGCGCTGCTGCTCGGCGAGGCGGAGAAGATGGGCGCCCTGTACGGGGCCGAGGCTTCGAAGGCGGGCCTGTCGCTGGCCGAGGCGGTGGAGGCGTTCCTCTTCTACCGAACGCCAGTGCTCGAGGCGATCGCCTCGCACCTGCGGAGGCGAGCGGCCGAGCTGACCGACCTGACAGCAGCTTACCGCGAGGCGACGGCCGCCATCGACGGGGTGCTCACCGCGCTGGTGGGGTCGTATCGGGAAGGGGCTCCGTAGGACTATCCTGTGCGGGCCATTCGCCTGGGGAATAGAAACGCACCGATGCGCGGCTTCCGGCGCCGTGTCATTCGCCAAGTGAATGAGGCGACTCCGCGGGGGAGGTTCCGGCCTGATTCGATGCGCGGAGCGAATACGACGGCCCCTCTGACGACCGCGCCGGCGATGTCTAGTCGACGATGAACAGCTCGGTGGAGGTCGTGTTCAGGCGCTCTCCGCCCAACGCCGTGCAGACCACGATGTCTTCGATCCGCGCGCCCCACTGCCCGGCCACGTAGATCCCCGGCTCGACGCTGAACGCGTCGCCGGCGCGCAGCGGGTCGGCGTTGCTCACGACGATGTACGGCTCCTCGTGCGTCTCCATGCCGATCCCGTGCCCGGTGCGGTGGAAGAACTGCTCGCCGTAGCCCGCCTCGGCGATGATCCGCCGCGCGGCGCGATCCACGTCGCGTGCGGGCACACCCGGGGCCACGGCCGCGCAGGCGGCCGCCTGCGCGGCACGCAGGACCGTGTAGAGCGCCGCAAAATCGGGAGGCGGCTCGCCCACGAAGGCGGTGCGCGTCGTATCGGAGCAGTAGCCGTCGCGGGTGCCGCCGATGTCGAGCACGATTGCGTCGCCGGCCTGGATGACCCGCTCTCCCGGGGCGTGATGCGGACTGGCCGAGTTCGGCCCCGAAGCGACGATGGCGAAGTCGGCGGTGTCGTGGCCGGCGGCGAGCAGCAGCTCGTTGACGCGCTGGCTCACGGCGGCCTCGGTGCGCCCCGAGAGCCGTTCCGCGGTGATGCCGAGCATGGCGGTGTCGGCCGCGGCGGCAACCGCGCGCAGTCGCTCGATCTCGGCGTGGTCCTTGCGGCGACGCAGGGCGGCCATGGCATGCCCCGCCTCGACCATCTCGGCGGGGGCCAACTGGGCGGAGAGGCGCAGCGCGAAGCGCGCCCACATCTGATCCTGCAGGCCGACCCGCATCGCCTCCGGCAGGCGGCCGCTCACCAGCTGGAAGGGATCATCGGTCTCGTCCCAGGTGATGATCTCGAGCTCGTCGGCGAGGTCGCCGATCTGCTGCCGGGCGAGCGGTTCCTCGAGGCGCGGCAGGATGAGGGTCGCCTCTCCGCGCGCGGGGACCAGCAGGCAGGTGAGCCGCTCCAGCTCGGGTGGCCGGTAGCCGAGCAGGTAGGCGTAGTCGGGTGACGGGGTGATCAGGAGCGCGTCGACGTCGCGAGCCCTCGCCTCTGCGGCGGCCCGGGTAAGGCGACCGCGGTAGGTGGCGGTCGGAAAGCGGGCCGAGGCGGTGGAGATGAGGGCCATGCCGACAGGTTACCCGATCGCCAGCGGAACCTCGGCCGATTGCCCATCGGTGATCCGCCAGGCGCGCAGCGCACGTTCCGGCGGGGCTCCCGACTCGGAGAGCGAGGCGAGCAGGTAGAACGGCTCGGGGTATCGGGCCTCGCGCAGATCGGTGGCAGACGGCACAGCCGGGGAGCGAGTGTGGGAGTGGAAGATCGCCAGCAGCTCCTCTCCGCCATCGTCGATGGCCAGGGTGATGTGCAGCAGGTCGTCGGGGTGGACCGTGTAGCGCAGGGGGCTCTCCTCCGCGTTGCGAGCTGCGTGATACGCCGATGCGTGACCAGTCGTGAGCGAGCCGGCCAGCAATCCGCAGGCCTCGTTCGGCTCCTCGGCCCGCGCGTGCGAGAGCAGCGCGTCGGCCACGGCGCGTGGAAGGAAGAGGCCGCTCACCACAGTACCGTCGATTCGAGCTCCTCCTCGAGCTGATCGAGGTCACGCTCCCACAGGTCGGCGGAGAGGTACTTCCAGCCGCCGTCGGCCAGCAGCACCACGATGCTGCCGCGCTCCATCTCGGCCGCAACCTTGAGCGCGACGTGAATGGCGGCACCGCACGACAGCCCGGCGAAGATGCCTTCGTCCTTCAGGAGCCGGCGCAGGCCCAGGATCGCGTCCCGGTTGCTGACCAGGTACCGATCGTCCAGCACCGATGGATCGAGCACCGGCGGCACGTAGCCGTCGTCGAGCGAGCGCAGCCCCTGCACCTGCTCCCCGGGCAGCGGCTCGGCGGCGATCACCCGCACCCCCGGTCGTTCGCGCTTCAGGAAGTGCCCGACCCCGGTCAGCGTCCCACCCGTGCCGAGCCCGGCCACGAAGACGTCGATCTGCGGCACCGCGGCCAGGATCTCCGGTCCAGTGGTCTGTTCGTGGGCACGCGGGTTCGCCGGGTTGGCGTACTGGAACGGCATGAACAGGCTCGGGTCCTTCGCGTGCAGCTCCTGGGCCAGCCGGATGGCGCCGTTCGACCCCTCCGCCCCCGGCGACAGGATCACCTCGGCCCGATACAGCCGCAGCAACTGGGTGCGCTCCGGCGTTGTGTTGTCCGGCATCACGATGCGGACCGGGTGGCCGAGCAGCGCCCCGACCAGCGCCAGGCTGATGCCGGTATTGCCGGAGGAGGGCTCCAGGATCGTCTGCCCCGGCTTGAGCGCGCCGGAGGCACGCGCCTCGAGCAGCATGGCTCGGGCGATGCGGTCCTTCACCGATCCGGTCGGGTTGGCGCCCTCGAGCTTGGCGAAGATGTGCACCTCGCCCGGCGCCAGCCGGCGCAGCTCGACCATTGGGGTGTGGCCGATGGCATCCAGCAGGTCGCCGTGCGCAGCGCTGCCGCGGCCCGCGTTGGCGGCCATCGACATGGGCCTTACCGCCCGCCTCCGGCCATGGCGGGGAGCAGGATCAGCGTGTCGTCCGGCCCGACCGCGGTCTGCAGTCCGTCGCGGTAGCGGATGTCGCGGTCGTTCAGGTAGACGTTCACGAACTTGCTGAGCTCCCCCGCGTCGGTCAGTCGATCGCGGAGCGCGGGGTGGTGCGCGAACAGGTCATCGAGCAGCTCGGCCACGGTCGTCCCGCTGGCGTTCAGCGTGCGGGCACCGGCGACCGTCTCACGCAGCACGGGTGGGATGCGGACGGTGCTCATGCTGCAAGCCGTTCGGGCGCGTGGGGCGCGCTGTCATGGCCGTTTGTGCAGCACGGATCCTGTGCAGCACGGGTGCACAATCGGCCCTGACACGGCACGAACGCCGCCTGCGGGCGCCGCATCGTCATGCGAGCGAACCTTCGCCACACGCGGGGCAGGCAGGATCGCGCCAGACGCGGACCTCGCTGAACTCGCTGCTCATGGCGTCGAACATCAGCAGCCGACCGGACAGCGTCTCGCCGACGCCGAGCACCAGTTTGAAGACCTCGTTGGCCTGGATCAGGCCGGCGATTCCCGGCAGCACCCCGAGCACGCCGGCGACCGCGCAGGCGGGGGCCAGCTCGTCGGGCGGCTGGGTGGGGTACATGCAGCGGTAGCAGGGCCCCTCGAACGGCACGAAGGTGGTCACCTGGCCGTCCCAGCGGTAGATCGAGCCGTGGACGACCGGCTTGCGCAGCTTGACCGCGGCGTCGTTGAGGGCGTAGCGGGTGTCGAAGTTGTCGGTCCCGTCCACGATCACGTCGTAGCCGGCGATCAGTGCCTCCACGTTATCCGCGGCGAGCCGGAGGCGATGCTCGTTCACCCGGGTCTCCGGGTTGAGCGCGGCGATCGTCAGGCGGGCGCTCTCGGTCTTGGGCATCCCGATCCGATCGACCGTGTGCAGCACCTGGCGCTGCAGGTTGCTCTCGTCGACCACGTCGTCGTCCACGAGGCCGAGCGTGCCGATCCCCGACGCGGCGAGGTAGAGCGCCACCGGTGAGCCGAGCCCGCCGGCGCCGATGAGCAGCACCTTGGCGTCGAGCAGCTTGCGCTGCCCCGCCTGGCCGATCTCCGGGATCAGGGTCTGGCGGCTGTAGCGCCGCTGCTGCGCCGGAGTGAGCAGTTGCTGCGGCGCCTCCCAGGCACCACCGAGGCGCCGCCAGTCGGCGAGCGAGCCGCGCATGCTGACCACATTCGAATAACCCAGCCGCTCGAGGTGGCCCGCCGCACGCTGCGAGCGTGCCCCCACCGCGCAGTGCAGCAGCACCGGGGCGTCGCGGTCGGGCGCGACCTCCGCGATCCGCGTCGGCAGATCGGCGAGCGGCAGCAGCGTGGCGCCGGGGATATGCCCCTCGTTCCACTCCACCGGCTCGCGGACGTCGATGATCCGGTAGCCCGCGGCGGCGAGCTGGAGGGCGTCGGCGGGGCTGACCTCGCGGAAGGGTCGGGCAGGGATGCGCGTCAGCCGACCGCCTCCGCCTCTTCGGGCCATGCAACCTCGCCGCCGCGGACGGCGCCCTGCAGCACCTTGTAGGCGAGCAGCGCGCACTTCAGCCGCGCGGGGCCGATCGGCACGCCGAGCTCGTCCAGCAAGTCCTTCGGGTTCATTGCTTTCACCTGCTCCACGGTCTGTCCGCGCAGGCCGTCGGTCATGATCGAGGCCGATGCCTGGCTGATGGCGCAGCCACGTCCATCGAAGGCGACATCCTCGATCGCATGCGTCGAGGGGTCGAGGCGCAGAGTCATGCTCATCTCGTCGCCGCAGGTCGGGTTCGAATCGGCGAAGTGCAGGTCATGCGGGTCAAGGAACCCCTTGTTGTGCGGGTTCCGGTAGTGCTCCAGGATGAAGTCGCGGTACAGGTTGTCCATGGCTCAGCCGAACAGCTTCTGCGTGGCACGCACGGCATCGGCCAGAGCGACCACGTCATCGGTGTCGTTGTAGACGTAGAAGCTGGCCCGGGTGGTGGCCGGGATGTCGTAGCGCAGCATCACCGGCTGCGCACAGTGGTGCCCGGCGCGAACGGCGACTCCCTCGCTGTCGAAGACGGTGGCGACGTCGTGGGGATGAATCCCGTCCAGGACGAAGCTGATCACGCCGGCGTGCAGGTCCGGGTCGGCGGGGCCGAGCAGCCAGACGCCGGGAATGTCGCTCAGCACCGCCCACGCCTGCGCGAACAGGTACCGCTCGTGGGCTCGCACGGCGTCCATGCCGAGTGCGCCAAGGTAGTCAATGGCCGCTCCCAGTCCGATCGCCTCGACGATGGCCGGCGTCCCCGCCTCGAACTTGTAGGGGACCTCGTTCCACTCCGCGCCATCCATGGTGACCCGCGTGATCATGCTGCCGCCGGTCATGAATGGCGGCATGGCGTCCAGCAGGGCGCGCCGGCCCCAGAGCGCACCGATCCCCGACGGGCCAAGCATCTTGTGGCCGGAGAGGGCCAAGAAGTCGCAGTCGAGCGCGACGACGTCGACGGGCATGTGCGGAGCAGATTGCGCTGCGTCGACGAGCACCAGGGCGCCGGCCTCGTGGCCGAGCCGGATGATCTCGGCCAGCGGGTTGATGGTGCCCAGCGCATTGCTCACGCCGGCCACGGCCAGCAACTTCGCCCCGCCGCGCAGCTTGGCACGCAGGTCGTCGAGCTCCAGGCGCCCGTCGTCGCTGATGGCAACGTACTCGAGGGTCGCGCCCACCTCCCGTGTCAGTTGCTGCCACGGAACGATGTTGGCGTGGTGCTCCAACTGGGTGGTGACCACCCGGTCGCCGGCCTTGAGGTTGGCCCGCCCCCAACTGTAGGCGACCAGGTTGATCGCCTCGGTCGCATTGCGCACGAAGACGATCTCCCGCTCCGAGCGCGCGCCGATGAAGCGGGCGACCTTGCGACGCGCTCCCTCGAAGCGCGAGGTGGCGTCCTCGCTCAGCTCGTAGATGCCGCGGTGAACGTTGGCGTAGTGATGCGAATAGGCATCCGACATGGTCTCGATCACCGAGCGCGGCTTCGGGGAGCTGGCCGCCGCGTCCAGGTAGACCAGCCGCTTGCCGCTGCGGGTCGGGCCGTCGAAAACCGGGAAGTCGGGGCGTAGCGACGCGCCGGAGAAGGCCCCGGGAATCGCAGGCTCGGCCGGCGTGATTGCCATGGCGCCCAGTTTAGACGTGCTCCGCCACCGGCTCGGCGACCTCGTCGCCGGCGCCGGCCGGGAGCCCGACCTGCTCGCGGACCCAGTCGTAGCCGTTCGCCTCGAGCTGGTGCGAGAGCTCCTCGCCGCCGGACATCACGATCCGGCCGTCAACCAGGACGTGCACGAACTGCGGCTTCACGTAGTTCAGCATGCGCTGGTAGTGGGTGATCAGCAGCACTCCCATCTCGGGGGAGAGGGTGGCGTTGATCCCCTCGGCCACGTTGCGCAGCGCGTCGATGTCGAGCCCCGAATCGGTCTCGTCCAGGATCGCCATGGTCGGGCTGACGACGGCCATCTGGAGCATCTCCAGGCGCTTCTTCTCCCCACCGGAGAAGCCGTCGTTGACATAGCGGGCGGCGAAGGCGGGATCCATGTGGAGGAGCGCCATCTTCTCCTCCATCAGCTTGCGGAACTTCGCGAGCGGGATGCCGGTGTACTTCGGCATGGCGCCGTCCGTGTCAGCCGGCGGCTGTTTGGGGTGATGGACGGCGTTGTAGATGTTGCGCAGGAAGCTGGCCACCGTGACGCCGGGGATGGAGCTCGGATACTGGAAGGCCAGGAAGAGCCCCGCCTGGGCTCGCTTGTCGGGAGTCATCTGCTTGCTCAGCAGGTTCTCACCACGCCACGTAACGGTGCCGGCGGTGACTCGGTAGTCCGGGTGCCCCATCAGCGTGTAGGCGAGGCTCGTCTTGCCCGAGCCGTTGGGGCCCATCAGGGCGTGCACCTCGCCGACGCCCACGGTCAGCGTCAGGCCCTTGAGGATCTTCTTGTCCCCAATGCTGACCTCGAGGTCGCGGATCTCCAGCTGGTCGGTCATACGCGTGTCTGATGGCTCCTTGTCAGTGGGCGGCAGCAGCGGCGCGCCGTCGGCGCACCGAGATCGGATACGGTGGACCGCCGGCGTTGGCGGCAACCTGGGCGAGGGTCGTGGCGCCGAGCGTCCCCTGCAGCGAATCATGGAGCCGCGCGAAGACCTCGTGCACGCTGCAGTCCTGCGGTCGCGAGCAGACCTCGAGGTCCTGCGGGGTGCCGCACGGCATCTCCAGGATCGGGCCGTCCAGCGCGCGGATGGCGTCGACCATGCTGATCTGCTCTGCCGGCCGAGCCAACTGATAGCCGCCCGATTGCCCGCGAGTGGCGTTCACCAGGCCGGCCCTGCGAAGGTCCGCAACGAGCTGTTCGAGATAGGCGTGCGGCAGCTTCTCGGCGGCGGCGATGCCGGCCAGGGGCCGCGGTCCGTCCCCTTCCGCCCGGGCGAGGGCGACGAGGACGCGAATCCCGTACTCGGATCGGGTCGAGAGCTTCACGGCAGCTCCACCACCACCTCGTCCCCCTCGAGGTGGACGGGGTAGGCGTTGACGGGGACCACGGGCGGGAACGCCAGGACGCGGCCGGTGAAGAGGTCGAAGCGTCCGCCGTGACGCGGGCACTCGACGGCGTTGCCGTCCAGCTCGCCCTCGCCGAGGTCTCCCTCGTCGTGGGTGCAGACGTCATCGATGGCGCCCCAGCGGCCGTCCAGGGTCTGGCCGACGCAGAGCGGAATCCCACGCACCGTGACGGTCACCACGGTGCCCGGGGCGACCTGCGCGGAGCGCAGTCCGGCGGCGAACCCGGTCATCAAGCGGCCACCTCGTCGGCCACGCCGATGCGCGGCGCCAGCGCCTGGAGGATCCGCTGCTTGATCGGCTCGGAGTCGATCTGGGCGACCACCCGCTCGAAGAAGCCGCGCACGATCATGCGCTCCGCCTCGTCCGCCGAGAGCCCGCGGCTCTGGGCATAGAAGCGCTGCACTGGGTCGATGGCGCCGGCGGTGGCGCCATGTCCGCAGCGCAGGATGTCGTTGGTCTCGATCTCGAGCACCGGAATCGGCTCGGCCCCGGCCTTGGGGGAGAGGAGCAGGTTGCGGCACTCCTGGTAGCTGCTCGTCTGCTTCGCCTCGGAGCGAACGCGGGTCACGCCGTAGAACGCGGCGCGGGCGCTGCCGTAGAGGGCGGAGAGGTAGAGCAGATCCGAGGTGGTGTGGCTGGCCAGCAGGTCCTGGCAGCTGTTGATGTCGATGTGCTGGTCCTCCCCGGCGGCGAGCAGGCCGAGCAGCTTGCTGGTGCCACCCTTGCCGCTCATGCGCAGGTCGAGCCCCATCTTGCTCACCGCGGAGCCGATCTCGGCATTCAGCGTGGTGACGTCCGCGTCCTGGCCGACCTCCACCCGCTGCGCACCGATCCGCCAGGCGCCGTCGCCGAGCCGCTGCAGGTTGGCGTAGCGCAGCCGCGCGCCGCTGCCCGCCAGGAGGTCGGCGGTGCCGCCGTACCAGATGGCGCTGCCGTTGGGGGAGGAGACCTCCTCCAACAGCGTCGCGTGCGCGTCACGTTCAAGCACCACCAGGCTGTGGGGGAGGTAGGTGTAGCCGCCGCCGGGGAGCGTGGTGCGGGCCACCAGCGCGTGGTCGATCTCGACCCCGGCCGGCACGAAGAGGAAGGTCCCGCCGGTCCAGCCGGCCAGGGAGCGCGCCCAGATGGCCGCCTGCGAGGCAAGCGTCTCCCGCCGACCCAGGTATCGCTGTACCAGCGCTGGATGCTCGCGCACGGCCGTCGCCAGGTCGCTGAAGATCACGCCCCGCGCAGCGAGCGCAGGGTCCAGGTCATGGGTCGCCACCGGCGGCTCGAGCAGCAGTTCGCCGTCGCGCGGGAGCTCCTTGAGCGAGGTCCGCCGCCATTCCTCGGCGGCTGGATCGGGCCACGGTTCGGCCTCGACTCGGCTCTGCCACTCGGCGCGAAGGTCGTTGAGCCAGGCGGGGTGGAGGGCTGCGGAGAGCGCCGTCATCGGTGTAGGGGTGCCGTATCAGGGCCGCTTGCGCAGCACAGCATCCGTGCAGCACAGCATCCGTGCAGCACAATCGGCCCCGACGGCGCGAGAGTCAGGCCGGCACGCCGGCCAGGAAGGGCGGGGATCATCGGCTCAGCCGACCGCGCCTTCCATCTGCAGCTGGATCAGGCGGTTCATCTCGACCGCGTACTCCATCGGCAGCTCCTTGACGATCGGCTCGATGAAGCCGTTGACGATCATGGCGGCCGCCTCGGCCTCGTTCATGCCGCGACTCATCAGGTAGAAGAGCTGCTCCGAGCCGACCTTGGAGACGGTCGCCTCGTGACCGATGGTGACGTCCTCCTCGTCGATCTCCATGTACGGGTAGGTGTCGGAGCGCGCCTCGTCGGAGAGGATCAGCGCGTCACACCGGACGGTCGACTTGGCGCCGTGGCAGCCGGGATAGACCTTGACCAGGCCGCGGTAGGAGGTGCGGCCGGTTCCCTGGGAGATGGACTTCGACGTGATCAGCGAGGTGGTGTTCGGCGCCGCGTGGATCACCTTGCCGCCGGCATCCTGGTGCTGGCCACTGCCCGCGAAGGCGATGCTCAGCACCTCGCCGTGCGCGCGCTCGCCCATCAGGTAGATGGAGGGGTACTTCATGGTCAGGTGCGAACCGAGGTTGCCATCCACCCACTCCATCACCGCGTCCTCGTAGGCCACCGCACGCTTGGTGACCAGGTTGTAGACGTTGTGGCTCCAGTTCTGGATGGTGGTGTAGCGGACGCGCGCGCCCTTCTTGACGATGATCTCGACCACGGCGCTGTGCAGGGCAGCGGTGGTGTAGGCCGGGGCGGTGCAGCCCTCCACGTAGTGAACACTGCTGCCCTCGTCGGCGATGATCAAGGTCCGCTCGAACTGGCCCATGTTCTCGGTGTTGATCCGGAAATAGGCCTGCAGTGGCAGCTCGACGTGGACGCCCTTCGGCACGTAGATGAAGCTGCCACCGCTCCAGACCGCAGTGTTCAGGGCGGCGAGCTTGTTGTCGTTGGCCGGGATGACGGTGCCGAAGTACTCCTTGAAGATCTCCGGGTACTTGGTCAGCGCCTCATCAGTCCCAAGGAAGATGACCCCGAGCTTCTCCAGGTCGGCCCGGATGTTGTGGTAGACAACCTCGGAGTCGTACTGCCCGCCCACGCCGGCGAGGTACTTCTTCTCCGCCTCGGGGATCCCCAGCCGGTCGTACGTGCGACGGATGTAGTCCGGCACGTCATCCCACGAGGAGACCGCCTTATCGGTGGCAGTCACGTAGTAGAAGATGTCCTGGAAGTCGATGCCGCTCATGTCGCCGCCCCACTTGGGCATCGGGCGCGCCTCGAAGTGGCGGTAGGCCTTCAGCCGCAAGTCGGTCATCCACTGCGGCTCGCCCTTGATCCGGCTGATCTCCTCGACCACCGCGCGCGAGAGCCCCTTCTTCATGACGTGCAGGGGCTTCATCTCCGGGTCGTTCCAGCCGTACTTGTAGCCGCCTGGAACCTTGTCGAGCGCCGGATTGGGGAGGGCCATCGGTCTCCTGGTTCAGTGCTGAATCCCGACCTGACCGGTCGGTGTTGAGACCGATGATGACCGATGGCGGCGGGTCGGTCAACCGCTCGTCGTTGACAGCACGGCCGCGCCTCGGTACCGTCGCCGAGTCGATCCACGCGCCGCAGGTGAAAGGAGCCGAAGCGATGACCACCGTCACGTTCGCGCGCCCACGCCTGCCGGGAACCACAACGCGGTCCTGACCGTGCGCCGGGCGCGCTCCACCGCCCACCATCGACCCGTTCACGTGGAGATGCACCCTTGAACCTCGTTTCGCTGCCTGTCGGGCCTGCGGCCGCTCCAATCCAGCTCTCCGGCGTCGTGCTGCGCGCCCGGAGCGGCTTCTACACCGTCCAGGCCGACGATGGCCGGCTGATCGAGTGCCGACTGCGCGGCCGCCTCAAGGAGGACCGCAGCAGCTCGGCGCTGGTCGTGATCGGTGACCGCGTCACGGTGGAGCTGCAGGAGGACGGCGGCGGGATGATCGAGGCGGTCGCGGAGCGGACCTCTCGCTTCTCGCGCCGCCAACCCGGCCCGAATGGGGCGTGGAAGGAAGACCTGCTCGTTGCCAATGTTGACCAGGTGCTGGTCGTCTTCGCGTGCGCGGACCCGATGCCGCACCTGCGCATGCTCGACAGATTCCTGGTGGTGGCCGAGCACAACGAGGTCGAGGCGGTGGTGGTCGCCAACAAGGTTGACCTGGTCGGCATGGCAGAGGCGGAGCGGCTCTTCGCAACGTACCGGCGCATCGGCTACCCGGTGCACCTTATCTCCGCCCGGGAAGGGATCGGGGTGGAGGAGCTGGCCGATCGCCTCGATGGGCGCCTGAGCGTGGTGACGGGGCCGTCGGGGGTCGGCAAATCAACGCTGCTGAACGCCATCCAGCCCGGACTGCGGATCGACACCGGCGCGGTGAGCGGGACGATCCACAAGGGGCGGCACACCACGACGATGGCCGAGCTGCACCCTCTCACCGGACCGGGCGGGGGGTATGTTGCGGACACCCCGGGTCTGCGCGAGCTGGGCCTGTGGCGCATCCCCGACAGCGAGCTGGCCTGGTGCTTCCCCGAGATGCGCGCCTACCTCGGAGGCTGCGCTTTCAACGACTGCCGGCACGTGGCCGAGCCGCGCTGCGCGGTGCTTGCGGCCGTGGCGGCCGGCACGGTCAGCGCGGCGCGTCACGAGTCATACCGACGGCTGCTGCTGAACGAAGACTGACCGTCCGCCGCCTACCACCCGGGTTGGTGATAACGCAGCCCGATCGGTAGCAGCACCGGAGGTCGAGACGGCTGCAGAGCCCGACCGTGGACCAGCCGTATGATGGCCGCCCATGGAGATCGCCCCCGGGGTCCACGCCATCCCGATCCTGGCCGGACAGGTGCACCTGTTGGTGGAGGAACGGCTGACCCTGGTGGATGCGGGGCTGGTCGGCTCCGGGCGGGCGATCGGACGCGGCGTGGCGGGCCTTGGACGTTCGATGGACGAGGTCACGCGCATCATCTGCACGCACGCGCACCCGGATCATATCGGCGGGGTGCGCGAGATCGCGGGCGACCGCGAGGTGGAGGTGATGATGCATCCGGCCGACCTCGCCGGGCTGCGCGTGACGCTGCGGGACGCGGTGGCCAACCGCAGTCGAGCGCAGTTGATTGCCTATTTCACCCGTCATCCGGGAGAGGCGACCCCGCTTGAGGACGGCCAGCTGCTGCCGATGCTGGGCGGCATGCAGGTGGTGCACACGCCCGGCCATACGCCGGGCAGCATCTGCCTGTACGCGGCGCGCGACAGGCTGCTCTTCGTTGGCGACGCGCTGCAGCTGATCCGCGGCAAGGTCACCTTCGCCAGCTCCGTCTTCAGCGCGGACCTGGCACTGGCCAAGACCAGCGTGGCCCGCATGGCGGAGCTCGACGTGGAGACGATCATCTTTGCCCACTACCCACCCTGGCGACGTGACGCCAACGCCACGCTGGCGGCCCTCGCCGCGCGCGCCTGACCCCTAGTCAGCGCGCCGTTGGGGCCGTACCGTAGCGCGCTAAGGAGGAGTGCCTTGGCTACCGCAGCGCCAACCCTGGCTCCAGGGACGGAC
>Ga0315281_10006855_pt1 | contig 16127 bp, 14 predicted proteins | sample YL17G07_0_MG_FD_204540 | JGI IMG/M metagenome (GOLD analysis project Ga0315281, IMG submission 204540) | Sediment microbial communities from Yellowstone Lake, YNP, Wyoming, USA - YL17G07_0 | ecosystem: Environmental > Aquatic > Freshwater > Lake > Sediment | place: USA: Wyoming | collected... | reverse complement strand
GACGCGCTGATGCTCTCCGCAGAAACCGCCACCGGCCAGTACCCGGTGGAAGCCGTGCGGATGATGGCGCGGATTATCTCCGCCGCCGAGTCCAGCCCGCGCTACGCGTGGTACGCGCGCCGCCGGGCCGCCGACGAAACGCTGAGTGTTCCGGAAGCGGTCTCGGAGACGGTGGCCCACCTGGCCGAGGAGTTGAACCTGAAGGCCATCGCCGTTTTCACCCAGTCGGGATCGAGTGCGCGCCTGGTTTCGAAGTACCGCGCGCGCGCCCCGGTCTTCGCCTTTTCGCCGCTGCCGCACGTCCTTCGCCGCACGGCGCTTTACTGGGGCGTGATCCCCGTTCGCCTGCCCCACGTCCAGTCCACCGACCGCATGGTGGAGGGCGCGGCCCGGCTGCTACGCGCTCGAGGCGCCGTCGAGCCGGGCGACCTCATCGCCGTCGTCGCGGGCACGCCCATCGCGCGGCGCGGCACAACGAACCTCCTCAAAGTCCACCGTATCGAGCCGTAACGCAGACCTTCAGGTCTCCGGCTTTTCGTTCCGAGGCCGCGCCGATTGACTTTGTCGGGAGTCCGGGTGTATGAAAGTCGTGCCCGCGAGTCCTGGGCTCGCCTTCGGCACATCCTGAGTTCTTGCGGTTGGTTCCCGCATGAAGACTGCGCTGCGCGTCGTCGCTCTCGCTTTGACCGCCGTGATCGGGCTGTGGGCAGTGGGCCACGGCATTGTCCTCGCTGTGGCCATCCAGACCCTCGCTCGTGAACACGCCGACATCGTCGGGGAACTCATCGAAGCGAGCGTTTCGATCGCCGGCGGCATCTGCGTCCTGTCGGTCGCCGTCGAGCAGCTTCACTGCTGGCGGACGCGCCACAGAGAGGACAGCCTGCTGTAACGCCTGCCACGGCGGAGAAATGCTTCAGGAAATCGCCTCGGGGGAATTTCCCTATCGGGCAAACCTCGCCAGAATGAGTTGAGACCGCACCGGCAGTTCCACGTCAGGCCAGGGCAAGTCGCGAACGAGTCCCTTCAGTTTGCCAAGGGTAAATGCCAGCCCCGGCCAGCCTACAGGTCACCTCGGCACTGCAGCCTGCGCGGTGATAGAATCCGCTGCCGGTGCGACAGCGTCAACAGGAGAACAGCCTGGGCGGGCGCCATTGCTGACGGCGCTCTCGAACTACACTGTCATTCTGAGCCCGCCGGGGCGAGCGAAGAGTCTCAGGCCCCTCGCTCCGCTCAGGGTGACAGAGCGGGGTCGCAAAACACCGTCACGGAGGTGAATGCTCAAATGGACAAAGCGGTTCGGATAGGCATTGTCGGCGCGCGGTTCGCGGCGCGCTTTCACTGGGAAGGCTATCGGCGCGTTTACGGGGTTCCGCTGCAGGTGGCAGGCGTGACGTCCAAGTCGGCCGCGTCGCGCGAAGCGTTTGCCCGTGAGCACGGCGTCCAAGCCTTCGAACGGTTCGAAGAGCTGTGTGCCGCTTGCGACGTGATGGACATCTGCGCTCCGGGCGCGGCGCACGAACCGCTGGCCGTCGAGGCGCTGCGGCGCAGAAAACACGTGATCATCGAGAAGCCCTTCACCGGCTTTTACGGCTCGGGGCGCGATGACTTTCGGGGCAACTCGTTCCCCAAAGAGCTCATGCTTTGCCAGGCTATGGCCAGTTGCGACCGCATCCTCGCTGCCGCGCGCGAGGCGGGCAAGAAAATCTGCTACGCGGAGAATTGGGTCTATGCGCCGGCCGTGGCGAAGGAACGCGAAATTCTGAGGAAAAGCGGCGGCCAGATCCTGTGGATCATCGGCGACGAATCCCACAGCGGGTCCCATTCGCCTTATTACGGCATGTGGAGGTTCGCGGGCGGCGGGTCGCTGGTGGGCAAAGGATGTCATCCGCTCGCCGCGGCGCTGCATCTGAAGCGCGTGGAGGGCGAAGCGTGCGACGGCAAGCCCATTCGCCCCGCCGCGGTTTCGGCCCGCACGCACGAAATCACTCGGCTGAAGAGCTATCGCGACGTGGCCTTCTTGCGCACCAGCTACGACGACGTCGAAGACTACGGCCAGATGCACGTTACCTTCGACGACGGCATGGTGGCGGATATTTTCTCCTCCGAGCTGGTGCTGGGCGGCGTCCACAACTGGTTGGAAGTGTTCGCCAACAACCACCGCACGCGCTGCAATCTGAACCCCATCGACGTGCTGGAAACCTACAGCCCGCGGGAGGATGTCCTGAAGGACGTGTACGTAACCGAGAAGCTCGGCACCAAGCAGGGTTGGAGTCATCCGGCCCCCGACGAGGATTGGCAGCACGGCTACCCACAGGAGTTTCAGGATTTCATGGAGAGCATCTACCAGAACCGGGAGCCGCTCTCGGGTGCCGAACTTGCTCGCGATACCGTCGCGGTGCTTTACGGTGCCTACCTTTCGGCGGAGCGCCGGGGGGCGGAGGTGGAAATACCCCTGTAGGGATGCCTAACCCAGACGCTTAATGTACATGCAATAAACACAGTGCGCCACTATTCCAATTTTGTCATCCTGCCGGCTCCGGTCTGTGTTACAATTGCCGGGTAAGCTGAACCGTCTTGTTCAGGCTTGCTTCAGGTTGCTTACAGTCCATCGCCCCGGTGAGAAACGAAGGGGACAAGCAGCTGCTCTTCGCGCTCTGAGCGGATTGTTTTTGGCCAGTACAGGAGGAACCGAGCATGCGAACTGACCATCGAGGGTTCTCGCTTATCGAGCTACTGATCGTGGTGGCAATTATCTTGATTATTGCGGCAATCGCGATTCCGAACCTGTTGCGGAGCCGCGCCGCGGCCAATCAAGCCTCTGCCATTTCGAGTTGCCGCGTCATCAACACGGCCGAGGTTACCTATGCCTCGAGCTATAGCGTAGGTTTTTCCAGTACGCTTCTCCAGCTTGGTCCCCCGTCAAGCGGCATCGTCGGCGAATCGGCGGCAGGTCTGATTGACAGCGTGCTCGCGTCGGGTGTGAAGAGTGGCTACTCCCTCACCTATGTGCCGACGAACCCCGACGCCCGGGGATTCTACAACGGCTACAACGTGAACGCCGCCCCTACGCAGGTGGGCGTGACGGGCACAACCTACTACTTCACGGACCAGACCTACGTCATCCGCGCCAACTCGACCGGCGCCGCCTCGGCGACCGACTCCCCGGTTGCCAACTGACACGTTCAGCGTGGCGAGAGCGTGACCACCCATGTCTACCCCGTGGTGATTGTCTTCTGGAAGAAGGCCTTGCCCGCACGGACCCACACAGGCAGATGGCGATCATTTTCCAGCTCTCGCGCGCCTAAGGCCGACCCTGAAAAGAGCAGAGACGAAGAATTCCACCGGCGGGCGGGGGCGGAGAAAGCGGTCGTCGGTGACGCGCCGGGAGATCGAGCAGCAGCCTCAATCTGGGAGTGCATGAGCCAGTGCCTCGAGTTCCGGCTCGCCACGGCCCAGCGGCAGCTTGACCTTGCCGCGCCCGACGGCCGACCGGCAGAGGGCCATCATGATTTCAAAACCCCTGTAGGCCTGCTCACCATTACAGGGATGGACCTTCGCCGGACCGTCCAGCCAGTCGGCAATTTCCTGGATGTAGGGTGGCATGTCGTGCGCGTAATCCATGTTGCCGGGGCCGGAGATCACGCCGTGGGAACCGCGGGTGATGGCGCGCCATCCGCCGCCGGTAAGCACTTCGGCGAAGCCCTCGGTGCCCTGCGCACCGATGCGGCACTTGCGCCACCAGGCCTCGACCTCTGGGACATCCGGCGCGCCATCGCCGCTCTCCACGATGCCGCGCACCCCGTTCGCATACTGGATGCATCCCGCCACGTAATCGGGCGAAGGGTGATTGTCGGTAAACTTTCCTCTCCCTGAAGCCTGGCCCACGACCCATTCAGCTTCGGCGTAGTCGTTGAACCAGCGGGTGTACTCGATCAGGTGGGTGAGCATGTGCAGCATCCAACCCGTCGCCGTGCCGTAAACGGTGTGCACCCGACCGATGGCGCCGCTCGCGATGATCTCCTTGACCTTCTTGTAGTGCTCGCCGTAGCGGTGCTGATGGCTCACCACCGTCTTGACGTTGGCGCCGCGGACGAGCTTCATGATCTCGAGCGCTTCGTTCGTGGAGGTGGCGATAGGTTTTTCATAGGCGATGAGTTTGACGCCCGATTCCACACCCAACCGGATCATCTCCAGCCGCAGATTGGGCAGGGTGCAGAAGCAGAAGATGTCCGGGCGGGTCTTCTTGAGCAGTGAGGGGGCGTCGCGGCTGGTTTCGGGATTCCCGAACTGCTTCGCGGCCGCTTCCACGCGAGCCGCATCAATGTCGCAGACCCCCACCAGCTGAAACCGGGGATTCTTGAAGAACTCGGCGGCATGGTGCATGCCCCGCTTGCCGCAGCCGGCAACGACTACCGTGTATCTCTTGTCGGGGTTCATGGCTGATAACTCCCTGTCGCAGGATTCTAGCGAAACCTGGCACGGTCTCTTCTCCAACCCTGCCGGGTCTCGTGAAGAGAACAGCCACAGACTCTGACGATCAGGCCTGCCCACACCTACTTCCCGCGCGTCTTCTCCCAGGCTCGGATAGCGTCAATCACTAACTTGACTTCTTGCGAGGTCAGTTCCGGATACATAGGCAGTGACAGGACGCGCGCCGCCGATTTCTCCGTATGCTGGAGCGAGCCGGAGAGGCGGGCGTCACGGCCCCACGGGTACCCCTCCTGCTGATGGATGGCGAGGGGATAGTGGGTGAGCGCGACAATGCCCTGGGCCTGAAGATAGGCTTGCAGCCCGTCTCGGTCGTCGGTCTCGATGACGTAGAGGTGGTAGATGTGCCGGTAGCCGGGAAGCGCGGTGGGCAGCGTCAGCGAAGTGCCGGCCAGAGCCTCGCCATATTCCTTGGCGCGCGCCCGGCGCAGGTCATTCCACTTGTCCAGGTGCTTCAGCTTGACACTCAGCACCGCGGCATGGAGTTCGTCCAGCCGACTGTTGTAGCCGATGCTGTGGTAAGACCGCTTGAGGGAACCATGGTTCCGCAGTCTGCGAACCTGGGAGGCGAGACCGGAGTCGTCGGTGACGACCGCCCCTCCGTCTCCGAAGCAGCCGAGATTCTTCTGGATAATGAAGCTGGTGGCGGCAGCGTCGCCGAACTCACCGATCGCGAAGTCGTCACCGCGCGCCCCGAGCGCCTGGGCGTTATCTTCGAGGATGCGGAGCTGGTGAGCCCGCGCGATGGCGGCCACTTCCCGCATCTTCGCTGGCTGTCCATAGAGATGTACGGGGATGATGGCCTTGGTGCGGGGACTGATTGCCGCCTCGATCAGGTTCGGATCGATGTTGCAGGTCTTGGGGTCAATGTCCACAAAGACCGGCGTTGCCCCTGCCAGCCAGATGGCCTCGGCAGTGGCGAAAAAGGTGTTGGACGTGGTGATGACCTCGTCGCCCGGCCCGATTCCCCAAGCCACCAGAACCAGCCAGAGCGCATCCGTCCCTGAGTTGACCCCCACCGCCTCCTTCCTGTTGCAGTACGCGGCGAGTTCCTGTTCGAACTGCTTGACTTTGGGACCGAGGACATAAGTGCCACTCTCCAAAACCTCGTGAATGGCTGCGTCGATCTCCTTTTGCAGATTATGGTACTGTCGCACGTGGCCGTAGAAGCCGACTTTCACCTCTGCCATAACAAAGCCTCCCCAAACTACGATTGCCTAGCCAGGCAGATTAATCACAAATCCGTTATCGCGCAAGAAGAGTTTGTTGACCGGGCAAGACGTCCGGTGCTGGCCACCGGCCTCGCGTGACGTTTCTCTGGATGCTCCGCGTCACGAGTTTCCGTACGCACTCCGACGCCCTAGAGGCGTATAGGCTACGCGAAGCGCCCGGCTTCCCCGTCGCGCGAACGTCAGACGCGTCCTGCCGCAAGCCGCGCGCTGGGGATGATTCCGGCAATATGCCACCCGGCTGAACTACACAGGTGAGAGTGCTAGCCTGCGGCCACCGAGGCCGTCGGCCGGTAGCTTTCTGCTGCTCAGGGGGGGAGCCATGGGTGTGGTCTATTGGGCGCGAGACCCCCGCCTGGGCCGGCTGGTGGCCTTGAAGACCATGTCATCCTCGGTGGCTGGCGATCCAGAGCTTCTCCAGCGGTTCTACCGCGAGGCGCAATCGGCTGGCCAGCTTCGCCACCCCAACATCGTCACCATCTATGATATCGGCAAAGCCGACGGGATTCCTTTCATTGCCATGGAGTTCCTGGAAGGGGAATCCCTGGAGCAGATCATCGCCGCCCGCAAGGAGGTGTTGGTCGTCAAGAAGGTGGACGTAGATGTACATGTTGCCCGAGCAGGTTCTTGGCCAGGCGGTGGACGCCCGCTCCGACATCTTCAGCGTCGGGGTCATTCCTTGGGTTTTTTCTTGCGGCGCCCTTGCTGGCCGACTTGGGCCAGCCTCACACCGTCCGCGTCACAATCTGCAAAGAGCGGGGTTTATCAGGGTCTAGTCCCTTGACCTCTGCGAGCAAGGCGGTCAAGAGCTGCCCCGGGACAATGTAAGGTATGGGTGCGTAAATTTCCGGGATGGGACCGGGGACGCGAATCGTCCGTGTGGCCGGCGGAAGACGGACGCCGGTGGAGGAAATCAGCAACGTCTCCGCCCGCAGCTTCCGCAAGCGTTCCGCCAGCTTCTTGAGCTCGCTGAATGCCTTGCCCGGCGGCATCAGGATGATGACGGGAAAGTCGCGCTCAATCAGCGCCACGGGCCCATGCGCGAAATCAGCGGAGGAAAAGCGCTCCGCCACCACGGAGCAGGTCTCCATGAGCTTGAGGGCCAGCTCGTAGGCGTTGGCGACGTTCAGGCCGCGCGATACCACCACGCACTGGCGCATGTAGCGGTAACGCTCCACGAGTTCGCGGATTTCGGGAATGAGTTGGAAGGTGGCCTCCACCCGGTCGGGGATTTCGCTCACTGCGGAAAGCGTGACGTGCGGACCCAGACCTCCCGCCAACAGGTAGAACATCAGGAGCTGGCCCGTGTAGGTCTTGGTGGCTGCCACGGAGCGTTGCTTGCCCGCCCGCACCAGGAAAACGTCGTCCACCAGCCCGGCCATGGTGGAGCGCGCCTCGTTGGTGATGCCGACCGTGTAGGCCCCCTGGCGGCGGGCGGCTTTGAGGACGAGGTTGACGTCCGCCCCTTCGCCCGACTGCGAAATTCCCACCACCACGCCGCGGCGCAAATCCAAGCGCGCGTGGTAGAGCGTGTGGACGGACGCGGCGGCCAGCGACACCGGGATGCCGGTCGTAAGCTCCAGAAGATAGCGGCCAAACAGCGCCGCGTTATCGGAAGTTCCACGCGCCACCAGCACAATCAGGCGGAAATCCTTCTTGCGGGCAAACTCCTTGAAGGACTCCGCGTGCTCCCGCTCGGCCTTTAACGTCCGCCGTAGCGCGCGCGGCTGCTCCAGGATTTCTTGCATCATCAAGGACATCGAATTCCCTCCGCTGAAGCCGGCCCCGCCATCATAAACATCGACGAGTCGCCTCGCAACAAGGGCACCCGGATGAAGCCGGCCGCTACGCTTCGCTGGGACTTGCCAAGTCGCGGGCGAGCGCCAGGGCACCCTCGACGGGCGGGTGACGAAGGAGTAGTACGCGGGCTTGTGGGGCTTCGCGGCGCAGGTGGCGCGCGAAGCTGCGGCGAATGCGGGCGCTGGAGCGGAAGATCCCTCCGGCGCACACCACGGGAATCACGCGGTGCAACCAGCCGAGGCGCCGGAGCAGCGCGACGGCCAAGTCGGCCAAGTCGCGTCCCGCCTGCTCGCACAGCTCGCGGGCGATGAAGTCCCGCCGGCGCGCTGCTTCCAGTACGAGGGGGAAGAGTGCAGCAATCTCCTGAGGAGTGAGAGATTTCAGAACCACCTGGGTAATATCGGGAATCTTGAGCGTCTGGCAAACCTGTGCCGAGAGTTGGGTGTACCGTCCGCGGCCGTCATAGTCGCGCAGCGCGGCCACGATGGCCTTGTACCCGAGGTCGTAACCCGAGCCCGCGTCATCAAAGGGTACGCCCCAGCCGCCCGAGCGCAGGACGCGACCGTGATCGTCGCGGCCGTAGGCGATCGTGCCCGTCCCGGAGATTACGATAATCCCAGGTGAATCACCAATGGCGGCGCGCAGGGCAATGGCCGCGTCGGAGGTGAGCAGGTGAAAACGCGCGGGAATGGATTTGCGGAGCCAGGTATAGAGGGGGCCATGCACCTGCGGCCGGTCCACACCCGCCAAGCCCACACAGACAGCATCCAGCGCCGGGGCGCTGTAGCGGCGGTCTGCGACCGCCGACTGTTTTCGGCGCTCAGAGAGGGCCGCTCCAGAACCCCTCAGTGCGGCCTGCCGCAGAGCCAAGCGGGCCGCACGCAGGAGTTCGCGCTGTGCGTCCTCGAAGCCCACTTTGAGAGGGTTCGCAGGCCCAGAGACCGACCGGGCCAGGATGCGTCCCTTCTCGTCCGCCAACCAGGCTGTCGTGCGCGTTCCGCCCCCGTCAATGCCGAGGAATAGAGGCATATACAACATGGCCCGCCCCGGAAAACCAGGACGGGCCAAGGATACTCAAACGGAAGTCCACGTCAAGGAATTTGCCGCGCTATTCCTCCATCGCGACGACCTGGAGGATTTCATCCATCGTGGTCCAGCCGTTTTCCAGCAGCCACACGGAGTAGTCCTTCAGAGTCTTCATGCCATGCGTGCCCGCCATTTCGGTGATCTCTTCGGTCTTGCCGCCTTGGACCACCAGCCGGCGTAACTGGGCGTTCATGCGCAGGACTTCGTAAACGCCCACGCGGCCTTTGTAGCCCGTGAAAGAGCACTTGTCGCAACCCTTCTGCCGGTAGAAGGTGAGCTGCTGGTCGGTGGGAACACCCATGTATTTCAGCGACAGCTCGTCGGGTGTGTACGTCTCCTTACAGGACTGGCACAAGCGGCGGGTCAGCCGCTGGGCGATGACGCCGATGGTGGAGCTGGACATCAGGAAGGGTTCGATACCCATTTCTCCCAGCCGGGTGAAGGCTCCGGCGGCGTCGTTGGTGTGCAGAGTGGTGAAGACCAGGTGCCCCGTCAGGGCCGCTTCAACCGCGATCTTGGCGGTTTCCTTGTCGCGTGTCTCGCCCACCAGGATGATGTCCGGATCCTGCCGCAGGAAGGCGCGCAGGATGCGGGCAAAATCGAGCCCGATTTCCTTGTGCGCCTGCACCTGGTTGATGCGCGGCAGGTCGTACTCGATAGGGTCTTCAGCCGTGGAAATGTTCACGTCAGGGTCGTTCAGCTCAGCCAGCGCGCTATAGAGGGTGGTCGTCTTGCCGGAGCCTGTGGGCCCGGTCACGTAGATGATGCCGTAGGGCTGGGCGACCATGTCCCGCACCAGGGCGAGCACTTCCGGCTGGAGAATCAGCTTGTCGAGCCCCAGCAGGGTATTGGACTTGTCGAGGATGCGCATGCAGATCTTTTCGCCCCACTTCGACGGGATGGTGGAAACGCGGAAGTCGATGGGCCGCTCCTCCATGCGCACGCTGATACGGCCGTCCTGTGGCAACCGCTTCTCGGCGATGTCCAGCTTGGACAGAATCTTGAAGCGGGAGACCAACCCCATTTGGATTTTCTTGGGCAACACCTGCACCTGCTGGAGCGCGCCGTCAACCCGGAAGCGCACGACCACTTCCTTCTCCTGGGGCTCGATGTGGATATCGCTGGCGCCCTTCTTGATGGCCAGGGCCAGGATGCCGTTAGCCATGCGGATAATGGGCGCGTCCTCCGCGGACCGGGAAAGGTCCGTGACGCTCTCCGAGGTCGGCGAGCCTTCATCCACCTCGATAGACTTCAGCGCCTCGCTCTGCAGGGATTCGAGGATGCCCTCCATGGTGTCGGTTTGGGCCAGCAGTTTCGCGGCTTCGGCCGCGGCCTTCTCGCCCGCCGGGCTCTTCATCAACGCCGTGGCCTGTTCCCTGGCGCGCGCCTTCTCTTCTTCCTCCTTTTTCATCACCTCGGCGTAGGTGGTGGACATGAAGCGCTTGAAATCATCCTCGGAAGTCACCACCGGCTCAATGATGACGCCCTTGATGATGCGCCGCACGTCGTCCAGGGCGATCAAGTTGTTGGGATTCACCATGGCCAGCGTCAGGCGGTTGTTGGCGAAACCCGCCGGGATGATTTTGTGCTGCAAGAGCATCTGCTGGGGCAACAAGCCCAGGACGCGCGCGTCGAATTGCAGCCGGCGAAGGTTGACGTACTCCAAGCCGGTCTGCTCGTTGGATTCTTCCAGGCGCTCGGCCAGGACGCGGCTGAGCGCCAGGGCAACTTTCGGCTGGGCGCGAACCAGCGCCTCGAAATCGGCCCTTTCGAGTGTGCTGCACAACGTCGGTTCCAGCGTCGTCACCGTCGCCGCGCGCGGCTTCCCGGTGAGCAGGGACATCTCTCCGAAGCAGGTACCTGCCTTGAGCTCGGTCAGCAGGAACTCGATTCCGGTGTTGGGATCTTTCTTCCGAACTTCCACGGATCCGGCGTTGATGAAGAACATCGAATCGCCCGGTCCGCCTTCCTTCACCACCACCTGGTTGGGCGGAAGCTCGCGCCGCTTCAGTTTGCCCTCGACGGCCAAGCATTCCTCATAGGAGAGCGCGCTGAACAGGTCGATCTTCTGGAGGTAGTGTGTTCGGGGCGGCAGAGGGCCCGGCTCCTCCGCTGGCTGGGCGACGGGCCGAGGACTTAGCGGCGCAGCCATCGGCTTCGCCGCGGCTGGATGGGGCGCAGGCCCGGCTGGCGCAGCGGCCACCGGGGGGGCGGCCGGGACGGTGGCCTTGGGTGGTTCAACCGTCAAGACGTTTTGACACTTGTGGCATCGGATCCGAAATGTCGTCGCAGGCACCTTCGCGTCGTCCACCTTGGATGCGGCACCGCACTGCTTGCAGTGAATAACCATGTCGCGCCCTCCGCGAAACACTCACGCATCCCCTCCTCAACACCTTGAGGGAAGGCAAGCGCCGAGCCGGGATCCCCACACTGGCCCGAATCCCCGAATTCAGTTTTGCCCCATTATACGCTTGCCCTCGACACTCACAATTCATTTCTACCCAGAGGGTTTCAGCAGAGGGATGCGAGGCGGGAGGCGCAAGCCTCGGAAGGAGGCAACCTCAGGCCCATCCTGGAACGGACGTGGCCTCTATGTCCGTCGGGCCTTGACAGGGAACCGCGGCCATCGCTATATATAGTCTGCTCGCCAGAAGCCGCACCATTCCGGAGTGTGAAGGAGGAAGAAGGCTCAATCGGGTACAGAGAGGCTTACGCCACGCGGCGGTGCGCGCTTCCATATTCATCCCTGAGACGTCCCGGAGTCTTCCCAGTCTTTCTTCCGCCTGGGGTAGCCATTCCGCCCGGCTGCGACCTCGCACCGAAGAGGGCGGACGAACCAGGGCGGCCGTGGCGAGCATGCGGTTTTGAGATTTTCGGATTGCAATCCCGGGGAGGATCAATGGAACTGCGCAGAGACCCCATAACCCAGAGCTGGGTGATCCAAGAAGAGGGGGACGGCATCTGGCCCGAGGTGGTAGGGTGTCCCCTGTGCCCAGGGCAGGAAGCCCTCTCGCCTCGAACCATCTATGAGCATCCTTACGGATCAAAAGAGTGGCAGGTGCGAGTGATTCCTCACCTGCGGCCAATCTATCGCATCGAGGGAGACGTCCAGCGACGCGGCGAAGGCCTTTACGACAAGATGCGCAGCCTGGGGGCGCATGAGATCGTCGTCGAGCACCCTGACCACAACCTCCCCCTCTCCCAGCAAAGCGAAGAGCACGTCGCCCAGGTCTTGCGCGCCTGGGTTTCCAGAGTGGCGGACTTGAAACGGGACCGGCGGTTCCGCTACGTCACCCTCTTTCGCAATCAAGGAAGCTTGGCGGGCCAGGACTTGGAACACCCGCACTCGCAGATTACCGCGACGCCCTTCGTTCCCCGGCGCGTGGGGTATGAACTGCGCTCCGCCCAAAAGCACTTTGAGTTGAAAGAGCGCTGCCTGGTTTGCGATATCGCGAAGCAGGAACTCATGCAGCAGATCCGGACGGTGGAGTGGGACGATCAGTTCGTGGCGTTCTGCCCCTTCGCCTCGCGCGTGCCGTACGAGACTTGGATCCTACCTTCCCAGCATCATTGCGCGTTTGAAGAAGACGTCGCCCAGTGGCAACGCCAGCTCCACTTCGCCCGCTTTCTGAGGTCTGTTCTCCGACGCCTGGAATCCGTCGCCTCTTCCTACCACCTGGTGCTTCACACTTCTCCGAACGTCAATGCCAAGTTCGAGCGGAGCGGGAACTGGCGGACGTTGACGGAAGACTACCACTGGCATTTTGAAATCCTGCCCGTTCTCCCGACCAAGTCGAAGTCCTACAGCCTGAAAGAGGCTTATTACAACTCTCTGCTGCCCGAGGTCGCAGCGGAGGAGTTACGCAAGGCAGGTGTAGAAGCCGAAGTGAAGGGTTAGCCCGGCTTTCTCACCACGAGTATGAGGGGACCGCAGGGAGGCCCCACGCCCCGTCTGCCGATACTGTTCGGCGGCCTGCTCCAATTCCTCAGCAAGTTGCGCCTTCAGGCGCGCGTTCTTCGCCAGCCCCAGCACGTAAGCGACCTGGTGCGCTTCACCCCAGGCCATCAACTCCTCGCGGCAAGAACCCGAGTTGCCGCGTAGGATGATCCGTACCGCCTCGCGCCGCAGCAGGCCGCCGGCGTCAAATCGGCCCCACGCTTCGCCTCAAGCGAGGGGACGAAATCGGAAAGATTCTTGGTTGCACTCTGTGGGCAGCAGGCTGGCGCTTCTCCGGGGCAGAAGCTCTTCTTGGCCAAGACACTTATGCCCGAAGTGACAGCCTTCAATTCCCTGGTGAGAAATCCGGGTTAGTACCGGGAGAAAAGTTGCCCCCACTCGGTCCGCAGGGCCTTTTTCACCCGGCGGCGGCCGATCAGGGGATACCAGAAAACGTCGTGGTAGAGGAAGGAGGCCGCGTAGGACCAAGGTACCAGGAACGTGCGGAGCAGGAGCTTCTCCAGAGGCTTGAGCGGACCCCAATAGATCAGCTTCTGGCCACGGCTGGCCAAGGTGTCACTTGCTCCGTCAAACTGGAAGTTCACTCCCGCAATATCCTCGCCGACGATCTCAATCTCGCGCACATCGCCGCACCCCAGACCCTTCTCGTGCGCCAGGCGAATGAACTTGATGGAGAGCGGGTCGAAGCCCATCAGCTTGGCCGCCACGGCGTCGATGGCCACCAGGTCGCCGCTGGCCAGGATGATGTTCTTCACGTGCGGGACCAGGCAGCGCGGCCCGGGACCGTCGCCGGCGAAGGTCCCGTCCATCACCGCGAAGATTCCAGGATGAATCTCCTGCTGAATCGCCAGCAGGTCCACCAGGGTTTCGTGGATAACGCTGTGGGTCCAGTGGCGCTTCTCAAAGAGCAATCCGCCGAAAGCGTTCTTCATCGCCCCGGTGAGGCGCGTGAAGACGTGGGTCTTCAGGGTGGGCAGGTGGATGATGCTGGAGCCGATCAGCCGCCGGGGAATGCGAATCCCTTGCGGATAGATGGAGTCGAGCACCAGCATCTTGGCCTGCGGCTCGTAGCGGACCCAGGGCTCGCTCTTTTCGTAGAGATGGATGTTGCGCAGGCCGTACTTGTCCACCACTACCTGGCGGTGCTTGTTGGCTATCTCGCCCCGCTTGGCGCTTACCACCACCGTGCGGTTGTGACATCCGTAGAGCTTCTCGCGCTCGTAGCCGTCTGCGAGCAGCGTGGCGATGACCCCGTCGAGCTGCCAGGGCGTCGTGGAGCAGGCCGGGTAAAAGAAATGCCAGGAGATGTTGATCTTGAGAGCGATTTCCGGGCCGCGGGGTAGAAACCCCTGGTAGCCCGCCAAACGCAGCAGGCGCTGGTAATCTCGAATGACGGTGGCCGCGCTGGTCTTGAGCACGGCGACGCGAGAGCGGGCCATGGGTGACTGCCTTAAAGGTAAATGACGAGAACCACCACCGCGGCCCACATCAGCACCACCGCCAGCAAAACGCGGTCGGTGAGGAGCAGGCGCGTGGGATTGCCTCCCGCGCTGGTTTGATGCACCAGATACAGGTAGCGGAAGATGCCAAACAAGACGAAGGGAATCGTCAGTTCCAGGCGCTTGCCGGGAAACTTCGCGTTCACATCTGCGGAAAGAGTGTAGAGCGCATAGGACATGACGGTGGAGGCCGTGACGATGCCGATGAGCTGATCCAGGAAATAGGGGCTGTAGCGCGCCAGGATCGGCCGGTGATCGGAGGCATTGCGGCCGAGCAAAACCAGTTCGTGACGACGCTTGGTGAGCGCCAGAAACAGAGCCAGCAAGGTCGTACATACAATCAGCCACGCCGAAATCTCCACGTGGATGACCACCCCGCCGCCGAGAACCCGCAGGACAAAGCCCGCCGCGATCACGAAGACATCGAGCAACATCACGCGCTTCAGAAACCAGGAGTAAAGGCCGTTGAGGGTGGCATAGGATGCCGTCACCAGGAAGAATTCACGGTCGAGCACCCAGGCCCCGGCCAGCGCCGCCAGCGTCAGGAGCGCCGCCACCGCCGCCGCCACCCGCACACTCAAGCGACCTGAGGCCACCGGACGCCGCCGCTTGACCGGATGCTGGCGGTCTTCAGCGGCGTCCAAGATATCGTTGAACAGATAACCCGCGCCCGAAATGGCGCAGAAAAGCACCGCGGCGGCCGCTACGCGGCCGGTCCGGTGCCCGTCCATCAGGCTGCGCGAGAAAATGAGGGCGGCGAAGACGAATCCGTTCTTCACCCACTGGGCAGGACGCAGACTCTCGAGAAGCGCGCGCAGAGTCGATCCCGGGCCGCCGACTGCGGGCTCAGTCGATAGTCTGTTTGCAGGATCGCCCATGCAGATTCTCCTGCGTGCGCTCGAGACGGTCAAGCGCTCCATCCGTCTGGAAGCGGCTGGCCGCTCGTAGGTTAACCCATGGGCGAACGGATTTCAAATTGGAGAGGACTTCGCCGTCCGCTGTTGGCCAGCGGCGCCTGGCCCTTATTACCATTTTGTGTAACGCGGCGAGCAGGACGCTTGAGTCCTTGACAAGACTCAAGTACAATGCCTGGGACTCTTGGGAAGTGGGCTTAACTGACTTCCCCTTGCGAGGTGTCACCGTGTCCCAACTGAAGCTGGCGTGCAGTTTGGTGCTCTTGAGTAGTCTGGCAGCGGTCCCGGTCCGCGCGGCGGATCCGCCGCGGCCGATCAATCCCCTGAAGATGTTTGCCCGCTCGCCGTTGAGCGCCGAGTTTGAGGTGTACTCGGGGGGAATCACTGGGGACAGCATCGGCGCGGCCTACAAATCGGCCACGCAAGGAGACTACGGCGCCCGATTCACTTTCGGCTTCATGAAGGCACTCAATTTCAGTTTGAACTATATGTACAGCAACCAGACCCGCTCCTTCAGTGCCGTGACGCCGCCGGGGACGCTGCCAACGGGAACCGCTCTGCTTCGCGCTGGCAACCTCAATATGTTCTTCGGGAGCGGCGAGTTTAACGTCCTCGAAAGCAAGCGAGCGAAGTTCTACATCTCCCCGGGAATCGGTTTCGCCCGCAATGCCGGCCGCAATATGACCATTATTACGCCCCTGGGCGCCGCCTCAGCGCCGGTTATCGCCGGGAGGGCCGTGACGTTCAACGTGGGCGCGGGGGTGAAGATATACCCTCACAAGCACATCGGATTCCGGCTCGATGTGCGCGACCATATTTCCCAGGGTGGAACGGGCACCTTGAACCCCGATCAAGACCTGACGATTTCGGGGACCACCCTTACGGACCCGCAGCAGTACTTCGGCAAGATTCCGGTTCAGAATAACCTGGTCTTCACCCTGGGCTTGATCTTCAAGGTCCTATAGGCCGGGACGACCGCTAGGGCACCATCCATCGCAGCCAGTAAGCCTGCGCAAACGCCAGCGCGCTGAGTCCCGCCGCCAGCAGAATGCTATGCCAGAACGTGCTGCGCACCACGTGGCCCTCCTGGCCAACCAGGCCGACAGTGGTGACGCCCACCGCAACATTCTGTGGCGAGATCATCTTGCCCGTG
>Ga0315281_10006854_pt1 | contig 16128 bp, 19 predicted proteins | sample YL17G07_0_MG_FD_204540 | JGI IMG/M metagenome (GOLD analysis project Ga0315281, IMG submission 204540) | Sediment microbial communities from Yellowstone Lake, YNP, Wyoming, USA - YL17G07_0 | ecosystem: Environmental > Aquatic > Freshwater > Lake > Sediment | place: USA: Wyoming | collected... | reverse complement strand
CGGCGAGTTTGACGTACTTCGCCTCGCTGTCAGCTTCGGAGTGCACCATGACGGTCTTGATACCCAGTTCGCGGCAGGCGCGCTGGATACGCAGGGCTATCTCGCCCCGGTTGGCGATGAGGACTTTTTTAAACATCGCGAAACGTAAATTCCTTAGTCGTATCGGCCAGATTTGGGAAGATCGTGCAAGGGTGATCGGCTAGCGCGCACGAAACCAGGACTCGGGCGTTCCGACTCACCCGTTCCTCCCTATAGCTCAGTCTATGACAAATAAAGGCTCGCCATACTCGACCGGCTGGCCATTTTCCACGAGTATCGCTTTAATCACGCCGTCCTTGTCGCATTCAATCTCGTTAAGCAGTTTCATCGCCTCGATGATGCAGATCGTGTCGCCCGACCTGACCGTGTCGCCCACTTCGACAAAGTGCTTGGCGCCAGGAGAGGGCGAGCGGTAGAAAGTGCCCACCATGGGTGACTTGACCACGTGACCCTGGATCGCAGCAGCGACAGCCGCAACAGCCGGTGCGGGCGCCAATACGGGCACCGCAACTGGAGCCGGATTCGGAGCCGCATGGGCGACACCTGAGCCGCCGCTCTTGACAATCTTGACCTTTTCTTCGCCCTCGGTGACCTCCAACTCGGAGATGCCCGATTCCTGTACCAGGTCTATCAATTTCTTCAGTTTGCGCAAATCCATGGCTGTTCCCCCTTGCTGCGCGGCTTCGGCCCGACGGGCCGGGATCTGCGGACGCTAGGCCTGCTGCAGAATAAACTGTAGCGCCAACTCGTAGCCGCGGCTGCCCAATCCGCAAATCGTTCCTACCGCCTGATCCGAAAAATAGGAATGGCGGCGAAACGGCTCGCGGGCGTGGATGTTGGATAGATGGACTTCGATGAACGGAATCGCCACCCCCGTCAGAGCGTCGCGCAAGGCGACGCTGGTATGGGTGAACCCCCCCGGATTGATAATGATGAAGCTGACCTTCTCTTTCTTCGATTGCTGCACCCGGTCAATGAGCGCCCCCTCCTGGTTACTCTGGAAACAGGTAACCGACGCACCTGCCGCTTTGCCCTGCACAGCCAAGCGTAGATTGATTTCCGCCAGGGTTTCCCGACCGTAGATTTCCGGCTCGCGACTGCCCAATAGATTCAGATTAGGCCCGTGTAGTACTACTATTTTCTTCGGCCCAGGCTTCCTAGGGGCCGTGGTCTTAAGCGCTACGGCACCGGATGTTTTCTTTTGCATATATGGAAGTTTGCCGGAAATCGGTGTTAATTGTCTAGTTTATCAAAGAAGTTACACGAAATTACTCGAATCTTACAATCGACTGCATTAGAGCAATGGGGCCAGTTTCGCACCCAATGAGCCCTCGCTCAGCGCCCCTACGTGAGCGTATGCCACCTTTCCCGCGCGGTCGAGCACCAGCGTAAAGGGCAGTACCTGCGCACGATTTCCTAAGTCCTTGGTTATGCCCAGAGTTTCCATGCTGCCAATCAACACAGCGTAGTCAATGCGCATCTCATCAGCATAATCTCGCACTTTAGATACATTATCTATGGCGATGCCAACAAGTTGGACGCCGTTCGATGCATATTTTCGTTGCACTCTCATCAACTCAGGGATTTCCTCTCGGCAGGGCGCGCACCAAGTCGCCCAGAAATTCACGACCAGCACCATGCCGCGCCATTGGGACATCCTCTGCGATCTGCCCCTGGTGTCTGAGAGCGATACCAACATCAACCTCTCGGCTGCGCCGTCTGCTGCGGGGGAGGTCAGGTTCCCACGGCTGAGATAGAAACCGGCGGCGCCAGCAATTGCTGCCACCACTAGAAACAGGCCGGCCTGAAGGCGTCTATTCACTATTGGCGACCAGGGTCCGGACCGCCTCCAAGCCGGCGCGCTCAAGCGGGCGACCCAGAGGCGAGGTCTTGACGCTACGACGTTCGTCGTCAGGCCAGCAGACCGCGATTCGGACCGGCGTACCCCGCCAGTTCATAGAGAGCACGCTCACTGCCCGAGCCTGATTCCCGCTGTAATAACGCGATTCCGAGGTTTCGTAAGGAATGTTGCGGTTTAGCAAGAAAATCTCCAGCTCCTTGCCGCTGTCAGCAAATACCTGCAGGTCAATGTCGGCATAGCGCCCTGCGGTGCCCTTCAACACCGGGCCGGTGAGGTAGGGCTTGAATTCCGCGAGTTGCTCCATTGCCGCCAACGCCTGGTTGCGCAGATAGTGCAGCCGTTCGCGTTGCTCCTCCCCTTGGTACAGCGACTGGTATACGCGCAGTTCGGTTTCGATCTCGTCGTTGTTGGGCAAGGATTGGGTGTCACCGGCTCCGAGTTGGCGCGCGGCCTTACGCTTGGCCATAGCGAAATCCTCGATGCCGTCTTCAGCCATGATGCGCGCCGCAACCGCAGCGATCCGAGTACGCATGTTTTGTTGCTTGGACTTCTGTTCCCTGGACATGGCGGCGCTCCAAGCGTAAGCGGAGAGGAATGATAGCGCAGCCGGGCTGCAACCGAAATACGGTAAACTCCCAGGTCGTGTCATTTCGAGGCCGAAGGCAGGAAAATCTGCGGCTGACGGCAGTTTTTACGCTTCAATGGAGTGACAGATCGCGCAAGAAACTCTAGGTACTGTTCATGCACATCCACATTCTCGGCATCTGCGGGACTTTTATGGGCGGTATCGCCGTGATCGCCCGGCAGGCGGGCCACAAGGTCACCGGCTGCGACGCCAACGTCTATCCGCCCATGAGCGACCAACTCAGGGCGCAAGACATAGCCTTAATCGAAGGCTACGGCGCAGACCAGATCAGCTTAAAACCGGATTTGTGGGTAATCGGCAATGTCGTCTCCCGCGGCACGCCCTTGGTAGAGGAAATCCTCGACCGTGGCGAACGTTATATCTCCGGTCCCCAGTGGCTGGCGGAGAACATTTTGCCCACGAAGTGGGTGCTCGCAGTCGCTGGAACCCACGGAAAGACAACCGCATCCTCCATGCTCGCCTGGATCCTCGAAGCTTCTGGCAAGAGCCCTGGTTTTCTCATCGGTGGTGTGCCGCAAGACTTCGGCACTTCCGCCCGTTTGACCGATTCCCGGTTTTTTGTGATCGAAGCGGACGAGTACGACACGGCCTTTTTTGACAAGCGCTCCAAGTTTGTGCATTACCGCCCGAGATCTGTTGTTCTAAATAACCTAGAGTTCGATCATGCCGATATCTTCTTTGATCTTGCTGCTATCGAGCTCCAGTTTCATCATTTCGTTCGAACAGTCCCGAAATCCGGCTTGCTTGTCGCGAACGGCGCTGATCCGGCTCTGGAGCGAGTACTGAACCTAGGCTTCTGGACCCCCGTCGAGTACTTCGGCATCAACGGCGGTTGGCAAGCCGAGCCGCTGGATGCCGATGCCTTCCGCGTCAGCCTCGCTGGGCAAGAGCAGGGGAGGGTGCGCTGGGAACTGCTGGGCCAACATAACCGAGCCAACGGCCTCGCCGCCATCGCCGCCGCCCGCCACGTTGGCGTGTCCCCCGGCGCAGCCTGCGAAGCGCTGGGCCGTTTCAGCAACGTCAAGCGCCGCATGGAACTGCGCGGCACGGTTGGTGGCATCGCGGTGTATGACGACTTCGCCCACCACCCGACGGCGATCGCCACCACGGTTGCCGGCTTGCGGCAAAAGGCGGGCAAGGCGCGCATCCTCGTTGTGCTCGAGCCGCGCTCAAACACCATGAAACTCGGGGTCATGAAAGACGCGCTCCCCGGCAGCCTCGCCGAGGCCGATCTGGTGTATTGCTACAGCGCAAACTTGGGATGGAATCCCGCGGACGCGCTCGCTCCGCTAGGCGCCAAAGCGGTCTGCCATTACGATCTCGACGCCCTGATTGCCGCCATCACTGCCGAAGCCAAACCCGGGGACCAGGTACTAGTCATGTCCAACGGCGGCTTTGGCGGCATTCACCAGAAACTGCTCGATCGGCTGAGTGCCAATGATCTGAAGTGTTGATTTATCTGCACGGGTTCAATAGTTCACCCGGTTCGCACAAGGCCCAGCTGCTGAAGCGTCATATGGAGGAGCGCGACCTGGGCGACCAGTATTGCTGTCCGGCGCTGCCGCACCTGCCCGAGCGCGCTATTGCCGTGGTCGAGGCTGAGATTGCGAAACACGCGCGCGAATCCATCACCCTCATCGGCAGTTCGCTCGGCGGCTTCTATGCCACCTACCTCGCCGAGCGCCACGATCTACGCGCCGTTCTGATTAACCCAGCCGTCCATCCGCACGACGGGTTGCGCGAGTATCTCGGCGTGCAGCGCAACCTGCATACCCACGAGCAATATGAACTCACTGAAGAGCATTTGCGGCAGTGGGAAAAACTCTACCTGCGCAAGGTCCGCGCGCAGCGCTATTTGTTGTTGGTGGAAACCGGGGACGAGGTGCTCGACTATCGCGAAGCGGTGGAAAAATACCGGGACGCGCGCCAGATCGTAATTGCGGGCGGTAATCACAATCTGGCGAGCTTTCCCGAGCACATCCCGTCGATCTTGAAATTTGCCGGGCTGGCTCGGGCCTGAGCCAGGCCTGGGGCGGCGGGCGCCCAAGGACAACCGCCCCAACCGCCTGGTGACAGCCTGAACAAGGGAGCCCAGGGAAGGGGTGGAACCCCTCACTTCCCATTCGATCTGCTTGCGAATACGCCCACGAAGCAGAAGAATCTCCGGCTGCGTCAGCGACTCGAATGCGGCTTCCCTGGCGTATAATTTCAAGCTGCTGCCTTGAATCCGACACCGCGCGAGCGCGGCGCCCTTCAGCCTGCCTGTCAGGTGTGGCGGCGACGCTCTACGAACCCTACTCCTTCGGCCTTGAACCCATGAACGTGCTGTACGAAGATACCGGCTCTTTCAAGGTCGGCGCGGTGCTCGCCGAAAGCGATGCGTCGTTGCAGGTCGAAGCCCCGCACGGCAAGAGGAGCAAGATAAAGGCAGCGAGCGTGCTGCTGCGCTTCCAGGCGCCGCCGCTCGCCGAACTTATGGACAATGCCGAAGCGCTCGCTGCCGAGATCGATACCGATTTCCTATGGCAGTGCTGCGGTGAAGCGGAGTTCGGTTTCACCGACCTGGCGCGCGATTATTGCGGCCATGCGCCCAATGCGCTCGAGGCCGCGGCGATCCTGATCAAGCTGCAATCGGCGCCGATGTACTTCTACCGCAAAGGCAAAGGCCGCTTTCGCGCCGCGCCCGCCGACACGCTCAAGGCGGCGCTTGCGGGCGTGGAGAAGAAGCGGGTGCAGGAGGAGCAAATCCGGACCTGGGCGGACGAACTCCAGCGCGGCACCGTACCCGAAGCGCTGCACGCCCTGTTGCCGCGGTTGTTGTACCAGCCCGACCGCAATCGCATCGAGAGCAAGGCCCTGGAACTGGCCTGCGAGGCGAGCGGGCTGTCGCCTGCGAAGCTGCTCGAACGCGCCGGCGCCCTGCCCTCTAGCCATGACTACCACCTGGGGGCGTTTCTGTTCGAGTTCTTTCCTCAGGACAGCGGCTTGTTTGAGAGCATCGCCGCAGACGAGCCGCCCGAACTGCCGCTGGCCGAAGTCGCGGCGTTCAGTCTGGATGATGCCAGCACAACCGAAATCGACGATGCATTTTCCCTGACGCGGCTTGCCAACGGCCGCTATCGCGTCGGCATTCACATTGCCGCCCCGGGACTGGGTTTTGCCCCCGGATCCGCGCTGGACCAGATCGCGCGCGCGCGTCTGTCCACGGCCTACATTCCGGGGAAGAAAATCACGATGCTCCCGCCGCGGGTGATTGAGCGCTACACCCTCGCCGAAGGACGCGCATGCCCGGCGGTGTCCCTGTACCTGGACATCAATCCGCTGTCGCATGTGGTAGAGGGGCAGGAAACGCGCATCGAATGCGTGAAAATCGCCGCCAATCTGCGCCATCAGCAGGTGGAGGCGCTGGACGCAGCCTTTCTCGCCGGAGAAGAACGGGGCGAACTGCCATTCGAAGCAGAGCTGTTTTTCCTATGGCGGCTCGCGCTCGAACTGGAGGCGGCGCGCGGCAAGCCTGCGGCGCACCAGGACCGCATCGACTACAATTTTTACGTCGAAAATGAGCGTGTCAGCATCGTCGAGCGCCGGCGCGGCGCGCCGCTGGACAAGCTGGTGTCGGAACTGATGATCAGCGCCAACAACAATTGGGGCAGGATGCTCGCCGACCGCGGGGTGCCCGCCATTTACCGTGCGCAGTCCAACGGCAAGGTGCGCATGACTACGGTGGCCTCTCCGCACCAGGGCTTGGGCGTGTCGCATTACATTTGGGCGAGTTCACCGCTGCGCCGCTACATCGATCTGCTAAACCAGTGGCAACTGCTCGCCTGTCTCTCGGGCAAGGCGCCGCCGTTCGGAAAAAATTCCTCCGAGCTGCTCGCGGCGATGCGCGAGTTCGAATTGACCTACGCTGCCTACGACCAATTCCAGGGAAAAATGGAGCATTACTGGTGCCTGCGCTGGCTGCTGCAGGAGCAGGTAACGCTATCAAAGGCGCAGGTGCTGCGCGATAATTTGGTCAAGTTCGAGCGGCTTCCGCTTTATGTCCGCGTGCCCTCGCTACCGAATCTGGAAGTGGGCAGCCGGGTACTGCTGGAAATCGAAGGGATAGACCTACTCGATAATTCGGTCAAAGCCCGATACAAGGGACCGGCTGAGGGCTAGCGAATGTCTGAGCGGGAGAGAGCAGCAACGCGCGAGGATCAATCAGAGCTGGCAACAGCGATGGTCCGGTTTGATGACCCCCGTTTTCCGGTCCAGCGCACCCTGACACCGCACAACCAGAAGTTAACATAAATTCTCTCAAAAAGCATAAAATACTTTGATTTTAATAGTCTTTGAGGTCTGATTGCACAGCGTTTATCTACTCGGTTTCAAGCGCATGCGCTGGCCTGAGTTCATGGCTGGTATGGATCCTTCGTCGCGCAGTTTCACCCTCGCGCTGGGCCTATCCATTCTGCTGCACGCGCTGGCGCTGTCCATTCATTTCAAGCTGCCGGACATTATCCGCGACAAATACATATCGCCGCCGCTTGAGGTCGTGCTGGTCAACAGCAAGACCCGCGCGAAACCGGTCAAAGCCGACGTGCTGGCGCAAGCCAATCTCGACGGTGGCGGCAACACCGACGAAAACCGCCGCGCCAAGACGCCGCTGCCAGTGCTGAAGCCGGCCGAGCCCGGCGCCGATGCCAAGCGCGCAGCGCGGCGGGTGCAGGAGTTGGAGGCGCAACAACTGAAGATGATGACCCAACTGCGGCCGGCGAAAAGCGTGGCAGCGACCGAACAGCCCAAAGCGGCGCCCGCCGCGGCGGCGTCGCAGCCCCAGGTCTCGGGCCAGGACCTCGCCACCAGCGCGCTTGCGATCGCGCACCTGGAGGCGCAAATCTCGCGTCAGAGCGATGAATACAACAAACGTCCGAAAAAAGAATTCGTAGGCTCACGCGCGCGGGAATACCGCTTCGCGCAGTACGTCGAAGACTGGCGCCTCAAAGTTGAGCGCATCGGCAACCTGAATTACCCGGACGGCGCGCGCGGCCGGGTCTATGGCAGTCTGGTGCTCAGCGTTTCGATCAAGGCCGACGGCAACCTCGACACAGTCGAGGTGCAGCGCTCCTCGGGCCACCAGATTCTCGACCGCGCGGCCGAGCGCATCGTGAAAATGGCCTCGCCCTACGCCAGCTTCCCCGCCAATATCAAACGCGACACCGACATTCTCGTCATCACCCGCACGTGGACTTTCGCGCCGGGTGATAAATTATTTGGGGAATGATTTCCCGCCATGCCTGACCAATACGGCGTCATCGGCAACCCGGTCGCGCACAGCAAATCGCCGCAGATCCACGCCGAGTTTGCGCGCCAGACCGGGCAGGATCTGACCTATGAGCGGTTGTTCGCACCGACGGACGCTTTCATGGAGGTTGCCAGCGCATTCCGCGCCCGCGGCGGGAGAGGTCTCAACGTCACGCTGCCGTTCAAGGGCGAAGCGTTTCGCTTCGCCAGCCTGCTTTCGGAACGCGCCCGCGCGGCACAGGCGGTGAACACGCTCAAATTCGAGGGCAACGCAATATTTGGCGACAATACCGACGGCGCAGGCCTGGTGAATGACCTAGCGCGCAATCTAGGCTGCGCCGTCACCAAGCGGCGCGTGCTGTTGCTTGGCGCCGGCGGCGCGGCGCGCGGGGTGATCAAGCCCCTGCTCGAACAGCAACCGGCGCGGCTGGTGCTCGCCAGCCGCACCCTCGACCAAGCGCAGTTGCTTTCGCGAAATTTTGGCGACGATCTGGAGACCGGGACCTATTCAGCTCTCGCCGGCGAGCAGTTCGACCTCGTCGTCAACGCTACCTCGGCTAGCCTGGCCGGGGAACTACCGCCGCTGCCGCCGGGCGTGTTCGCGCCCGGGGCACTGGCTTACGACATGATGTACGGCAGGGACGAGACGCCTTTTCTCGCCTTCGCGCGCGGCGAGGGCGCGGCGGCACTCGCGGACGGCCTGGGCATGCTGGTGGAGCAGGCTGCGGAGTCGTTCTTCATCTGGCGCGGCGTGCGCCCGGACACCGCGCCGGTACTGACGCTGCTCCGGCAAGCAAGGGTTTGAGCATGGCCCATGCGATCAAGCGCGCGCTGATGCGGCTGTGGCAGGCGCTGTGCTACACCTTGGGCCTGTTGTTCATCGCCCTGCTGCTGTACCAGGGCTGGTTCGCCGCGCACATCTGGTACTGGGCCGGGCACAAACCGCAGAACACCAGCTTCATGCAAGCGCGCCTGGAGCGGCTGCGCGAAAAGGACCCCGCGGCGAAACTGAAGCAACGATGGGCAAGTTACGCGCGCATTTCCGACGAGTTGAAACGCGCGGTGATCGTGGCCGAGGACGCCAAGTTCTCCGAGCACGATGGTTTCGACTGGGAGGGCATACAGAAGGCGCTGGAGAAGAACCAGAAGCGGGGAAAAGTGGTCGCTGGCGGCTCTACCATCAGCCAGCAACTGGCCAAGAACCTGTTTCTCTCCGGCGAAAAAAGCCTGTGGCGCAAAGGGCAGGAGGCCGTCATCACATGGATGCTGGAGATGCTGATGGACAAGGAGCGCATTCTGGAGATCTATCTGAATATCGCCGAGTGGGGCAATGGCGTCTTCGGCGCCGAAGCCGCGGCCCAGCATTATTACAACGTCAGCGCAGCCAGTTTGAACGCCGAACAGGCGGCGCGGCTGGCGGCGATGCTGCCGCGACCGCGTTATTACGAGCACAACCCCGACTCAGAATTCCTGCAACGCTACAGCAAAACGATACGCGCGCGCATGCCCTCGGCCGAACTGCCGTAAGGACCGGTTGTCAACTGAGAGACACGTCCCTTCACGGTTTCCGCCAAAGCCGGATCAGCCGCAAGCAAATAATGTCTCTCCGGCGCGGGGGCAGCCTTCAGCGCGCAATCGGCGACCAGAAAAGCATTTTCTGCGCGCGCCTCGTGATCTCGACGATCAGGCCTTTTTCAGTGCAGCGCGCCTGCCGCGGCGTGCGTCAACATCATGGAGAATCAGCAATCCGACCACGAAGAAGGCGCCGACAATGAGCATGGCGAGGCGGTGATTGCCCTGTGACATCCAGGTCACCGCACCGTAGGTGATGGGCCCGAGGATGGAAGACAGATTCGTCGCCAGCCCCCACAGCCCGAAGAACTCGGCACGGCGCGCCCTGGGGCTCAAATAACCGACCAGCGCACGACCCGCTGACTGCGAGGCGCCTAGGCACAACCCGGCGAGGTTGGCCGCGATCCAGAACAGCTCTCGCGTGTCGGCCGCCCAAACAATCAGCACTGTCGCAATCCAGCCGGCAAGCGTGAGCGCAATGGTAGGGACGTGGCCGATGCGATCCTGCACGTTGCCGAGAAAAAACGCGCCCAGCGCGGCGGTGACATTCACCACCAGCACCAGAATGAGCGTGTCCTGCGTGTTGAAGCCCATCGCCTGTTCGGCGTAGATCGCCGCAAGAGTGATCACAGTCTGCACCCCGGCCTGGTAGAACACGATGCAAACCAGAAAGCGGCGCAGATCCTGGTAGCGTGCCGCGTGGCGCAAGGTGTCCGCCAGGCGTGCGAGCGCCGATGCAACCAGCGACGCGCCGGACGGCAGCGGCTGCGGCGCAGCGCGCTCGCGCAAAATGACGAAGGTCGGCAGGCTCGCCAAAGCGAACAGCGCCGCCGTAATGAGCATGGTCACCGGCACAAACTGCACTGCCCCGTGGCCGATGGCTTGAGCCCAGGATACATAAGCGAGGCAGACGCCCAGCGTAAGCAATCCGCCGATGTAGCCTAGGCTCCAACCCCATCCTGATACCTTGCCCAAGTTCCTGCCACGCGCCAGCTCCGGCAGGAAAGCCGCGACCAGATCGCAGCCGGTGCAAAAGAAAAAGTTCGATATCACAACGCCGACGACAGCAATGACAAGATTGCCGGGACCGGCCAGAGCCAGGCCGGCGGTGCCGAGTACGCAGCCGACGGTAGTGAAAAGCAGCAGCCGCTTCTTGTTGGCGCGCAGATCAGCGTAGGCGCCAATTATTGGGGCGGTTACGATCACCAGTGCGTAGGACAAAGACAAGGTAGCAGTCCAGGCGAAGGTGGCCCAGGGTGCGTTGCCCGCCACTACCGCAACGAAGTAGGCGTTGAAAATCGCTGTGAGCACCACCGTCGTATAGCCGGAGTTGGCAAAATCGTACATCGCCCAGGCCCAGATCTCCAGTGGCCGTGGGTCCTGTTCAAGTCCGATGTTCGCGCGCATGTCGGCCATATTCGAAATCAATGGCAAAGCGATGCAGCCATCATAACGCGGCTGCTAGAATCCGCCATGGGTACGGGCACAACCCGGGATTCATCATCTGTTATTACCGGAAAGGAAGCTGACACCATGCTCAAGGAATTCAAAGAATTCGCGATGAAGGGCAATGTGATCGACCTGGCGGTGGGCGTGATCATCGGCGCCGCCTTCGGCAAAATCGTCGATTCCGTAGTAAACGATCTGTTCATGCCGGTAATCGGGCAGGTGCTGGGCGGACTGGACTTTTCCAACTACTTCGTCGCGCTCAAGGACATTCCTCCGGATACCGCGGTGACGCTGGAGGCGGTCAAGAAGGCGGGCGTGCCGGTGTTCGCCTACGGCAACTTCCTTACCATCTCGATCAATTTTGTCATCCTCGCGTTCGTTATTTTCCTGTTGGTGCGCTGGATCAACAAACTGAAGCGTGCGCAAGCCGCAGCGCCGGCGCCCGCACCGGCCGAGCCTGCGGAAGAAGTGAAGCTGCTGCGCGAAATCCGCGACAGCCTCAAGCCGCGTTAGACCCAGATTCAGCTTGACCGTGCGCCGGTTCTCAGCTTCACCGGCCGGCGCGCTCGCCATTCAGTTCACGGTGTCTATTTGGGCATCGTTGCGAACACCGCTTCGGCGGCGCTGACGGTCGCATCGATGTCTTGCTCGCTGTGCGCCGCGGACACGAAGCCCGCTTCGTAGGCAGAAGGCGCAAAATGCACGCCGCGCTCGAGCATGGCGTGGAAGAAACGATTAAACGCCTCTTTGTCGCACTCCATCACCTCGGCGAAGCTGCGGGGGACGTTCGCGCGAAAATAGATGCCGAACATGCCGCCGATCGCCTGCGCTGAAAACACCACGCCATGTTTTTTCGCCGCCGCGACCAGGCCCTCGGTCAACGCGCGCGTGCTGGCGCCGAGTTTTTCATAGAAGCCGGGAGCCTGCACCAGCTTCAACGTGGCCAGGCCGGCGGCAACCGCCACCGGATTGCCCGAGAGCGTTCCGGCTTGATAGACCGGCCCTAGCGGCGCGATTTTCTGCATGATTTCGCACCGCCCCCCGAAAGCGCCCACCGGCATCCCGCCGCCGATGACCTTGCCCAGCGTGGTGAGGTCGGGCTCGATGCCATAGCGCCCTTGCGCGCCGGTCAGGCCAACGCGAAAGCCGGTCATCACTTCGTCCAGGATCAGCACCGCGCCGTATTTCGTGCACAGCGCGCGCATGGCGCGCAGGAATTCGGGTTCGGGCGCGACCAGGTTCATGTTGCCCGCGACCGGCTCTACGATCACCGCGGCAATGTCCTTGCCGCATTCGGCAAAGCTGCGCTCCAGTTGCCCGGCATCGTTGTAGTCGAGCACCAGGGTGTGGGCGGCAATTTCTGGGGGAACGCCGGAAGAACTCGGCTGGCCGAAAGTGAGCGCGCCGGAGCCGGCTTTCACCAGCAGGCTGTCGGCGTGGCCATGATAGCAGCCCTCGAACTTGATGACCCGGCTGCGGCCGGTATAACCGCGCGCCAGGCGCAACGCCGTCATCGTGGCCTCGGTACCAGAACTCACCAGGCGCACCAGTTCCATCCCGGGCAACAACTTACACAATAGCTCGGCGATTTCGATTTCGGCTTGGGTCGGCGCGCCAAATGACAGGCCATCCTTGGCGGCCGCACACACTGCGGCCACCACCTCGGGATGTGCATGGCCCGCCACCAGCGCTCCCCAGGAGCCGATGTAATCGATATAACACCGACCCTCGGTGTCCCACATGCATGCGCCCTTGCCGCGGGCGATGAAGCGTGGCGCGCCGCCCACGGCGCGAAACGCCCTCACCGGAGAATTGACTCCGGCGGGGATGAACTGCTGGGCCTTGGCAAACAAAGATTCGTTGCTCATTGCTGCGTCCGGTGTGATTGATAAAGTCGGGTAAAGCCGGCCGCGCTTGCGGCGATGTCTTTGGCATCGAACACCGCGCTGATCACGGCTACTGCGTCTGCCCCCGCGGCGAATACCTGGGACGCATTTTGCAGGGTAATGCCGCCGATCGCCACCAGCGGCAGGTCAAAGCTCCGGCGCGCCTCGGCGAAAAGGGAGAGCGGCGCGCGCACCGCGCCGGGTTTGGTGCCGGAGCTGAACACGCTGCCAAAAGCCAGGTAATCCACGCCCGCCTGCGCGGCGGCCTCGGCCAACTCAATACGGTTATAACAGGAAGCGCCGAGCAGCCTGGCTTGCCCCAGGCGCCGCCTCGCCTCGACCAGATCGCCGTCCTCCCCACCCAGGTGCACGCCGTCGGCGCCGAGTTCCAGCGCGAGCGCGAGATCGTCGTTAACGATGAAGGCTGCGCCGGCCGCCCGGCATAAGGCGGCAAGCGCGCGGCCCTGCTCGCGCCGCAACTCCGGGCCGGAGGTCTTGTTGCGGTATTGCACCACCGACGCGCCGCCGCCGAGCGCTTGACCTACTTTACGGACGAGAATATCGGTGCGCGGCTCTTCCGGCGTGATGGCGTAGAGTCCGGCGAGTTTGCGCTTCACGCCTTACTCCTCCTGCGGCTGCTCGTTATCATCGGCTTCCCGCGCCCAGAAGAAACGATCGGGGATGTGCTGCCCCATGCCCGGGCGAAAACCAGCGTTGAGCGTCTGCCAGGTATATTCCTGTGCCTCGCGCACCGCTTCAGGAATGTCCAGACCGTTGGCGAGCGTAGCGGCGATGGCCGAAGCCAGCGTGCAGCCGGAGCCGTGATAGCTGCCGGGCAAGCGCTGCCAGCTGTCGCTCCGGATCACGCCTTGCTGGCCGTAGAGCGTATTGACCACCTGTGGCGTATTCTCGTGCGTGCCGGTGATCAGCACGTACTCGCAACCCATTTCCAGGATGCGTTTGGCACATTCCTCCAAAGACTGCGCCTCGTCGCTGCCGTCGTCGGCCAGGCGCCGCGCCTCCAGGCTATTGGGCGTGATGATAGTAGTCTGGGGGATCAGCAGTTCGCGCATGGCCTCGATCAGGTCCTCGGTCGCCATCTCGTCGCCGCGGCCGGACGCCAGCACCGGGTCGAGGACCAGCGGCACGTCCGGATAATCCGATACCACCTCGGCAATGGCAGCGCAGTTTTCCACGCTGCCCACCATGCCGATCTTGAATGCCGCCACCGGCATGTCTTCCAGCAGCACGCGCGCCTGGTCGCTGACCCAGTCGGCTTCGATCGGCAGTACGCCCTCGACCCCCGCGGTGTCCTGTACCGTGATCGCGGTGACGACGGTGAGGGCGTGGCAGCCCATGCTCGATAGCGTGAGCAAATCAGCCTGGATGCCGGCGCCGCCGGTAGGGTCGGTGCCGGCAAAACTGAGAACGATCGGAGGCGGTGGGGAGGGCATGGTCGGCGCCATGCTGGAACAAGACATGGCAACAAGGTAAGATGCGGCGCTATTTTAACCCAAACCGAGCACCAGGATATGACAGCAGCATCGACCAGCACCGAATTCAAGACTTGGATGTGCCTCATCTGCGGCTACATCTACGACGAGGCTGCCGGCGTTCCTGACGAAGGCATCGCCCCGGGCACGCGCTGGGAGGACGTGCCCATCAACTGGACCTGCCCCGAATGCGGCGCGCACAAGGAAGAATTCGAGATGGTCGAAATCTAGCCGCGCGCTACAACGCCGCATGACGGTCCGCGCCAAGTTGCCGGGGTCATCCGCCCGGAAAAAGCGGAAATTGTGTATGTTCCGCCAGAGGTCTAAAATAGTAGCGTGGCGATCGATCTTACCCACCATTTTCTCATCGCAATGCCGAACATGGTGGACCCTTATTTTGCCAAATCCCTCACCTACATTTGCGAACACAACGCTCAGGGCGCGCTGGGTGTGGTAGTCAACCGGCCCATCGACCTGAGTCTGCAAGCGCTGTTCGAGCGCATCAATCTCAAGCTTGAGCCGCACGAACTCCATGGCCTTCCCGTATATTTCGGCGGGCCGGTGCAGACCGACCGGGGCTTCGTGCTGCACCAGCCGGTGGGGGAGTGGCAGTCCACGCTGAAAGTGCGCAACAGCCTCGGTCTCACCACGTCCAAAGACATACTCGAAGCGGTCGGGAAGGGCCGCGGACCGACCAAGATGCTGGTCACTCTGGGCTACTCCGGCTGGGCGGCGGGACAACTCGAACACGAGCTTGGGCAGAACGCCTGGCTGACGGTCGAAGCGGGCGAGCAGATCATCTTCGACTTGCCCGCCGAGGAAAAGCTGCCCGCGGCGATGGAGCTGCTAGGTGTGGATTTCGCCAGCTTGTCCGAGGATACCGGACATGCTTGAGCAGCGTGAGGGCGGAAGGGTGAGGAGTAACGACAAGACCGGATCCGCGGCGATGCCCGCCTCTCGCCCTGCGTCCTCGCTGCCCGATTCCTGCGCCGGGACGGGAACGGTCCTGGCGTTCGATTTCGGCAAAAAATTCACCGGTGTCGCAGTCGGCGAGTCCAGCCTCCGCATGGCGCACCCGCTCGGGCTTATCGCCGCGGAGAGCAACGCGGCGCGCATGGATGATATTGCCGCGCTGGTCACCGAATGGAAACCCGGCTTTCTGGTGGTGGGGCTGCCGTTTTCGATGGACGGCACTGAGCATGAACTGACGCGGCGCTGCCGCCGCTTTGCGCGTCAGCTGGAGTCCCGCTTCAGGCTGCCCGTCAGGCTGGTGGACGAGCGCTTGAGCTCGGCTGCAGCCGAAGAGGCATTACGGGCAGCGGGAAAAGGGGGGCGCAAGCACAAGCTGCATTCCCACCAAGTGTCGGCACAAATCATTTTACAAAGCTATTTCGATGACCCTGGTTCTTCCTGATCCTGAAGCCCTGTGCGCCGGGCTGGTGCAGCAGCTCAGACCGCACGTTACCGCCGATACCGCCCTGGTAGGCATCCACACCGGCGGAGTCTGGCTGGCTGAGCGGCTGCATACGGCACTAGACATCGCCCTGCCGCTGGGTCTGCTCGATATTTCCTTCTACCGCGACGATTTCGACAAGACCGGGCTGCATCCACAGATAAAGCCGACGCAGATACCGTTCGAAGTCGACGGCCGCCACATCATACTGGTCGACGATGTGCTCTACACCGGTCGCACGGTGCGTGGGGCGATGAACGAATTGTTCGACTACGGCCGGCCGGCTACGATCGGCCTCGCTGTGCTGATCGACCGCGGCGGGCGAGAGCTGCCGGTCGCCGCGCAATATGTCGGCGCCCGGCTGGAGGTGCCGTCGGATCGCATGCTGGTGCTCGACCGGGACGAGAACGGCAAACTCAGGTTGAAACTGGATGCGTAACCCA
>Ga0315281_10006853_pt1 | contig 16129 bp, 17 predicted proteins | sample YL17G07_0_MG_FD_204540 | JGI IMG/M metagenome (GOLD analysis project Ga0315281, IMG submission 204540) | Sediment microbial communities from Yellowstone Lake, YNP, Wyoming, USA - YL17G07_0 | ecosystem: Environmental > Aquatic > Freshwater > Lake > Sediment | place: USA: Wyoming | collected... | reverse complement strand
GGGGCCGGTTACAACGGTGAAAACACGGCGAAAACGGCAGCGCGTAGTAGCCGCGTGCGGCAAGGCGTCAATAAAAGACTCGTTGTTAACGCTTTGTTTTCATTGAAGAAGCCGGTCTACTCGACTAATGTCAAGGAAGCGAAAATAGGCGGCGAGGGGATAAATAGAATGACCTCCTTTGCATACATAGTTCAACATTATCATTGAGGAAAAGCTGTGAATTTTGCGTATTCTATAAACAAAGTTCCTATACGGCTGACTTATGAAAGATGGTATCATATTATCGAGAACCATGACGACATGGCGAGTTACTTTCATGACGTGCTTGACACTATTGAGAAACCGACATTTGTGGTGAGAGGAAATAAGGCCGCATTGAAGGCGGTGCGTAATTTCGGAAAGAATAACTGGCTGGTGGTAGTGTACAGAGAGTCGTCCGAAACTGACGGATTTGTAATAACGGCGTATTTTCTTGATAAAAAACCAAAGGGTGAAATAATATGGCCAAAACATTGACAAGCGGACATTTGGTTAAGAATTGTCTCGGGCTCGCATCGGATATAGTGAAGCTGCCTCTTGAACACCTGTGGGCTGATTATGACAGGGATGCGGATGTCCTGTACCTGAGTTTCAGGCGGCCTCAAAGGGCCACAAAAACGATAGAGACTGACGATGATATTCTCATCAGGAAAGACGGCAATAAGATTGTCGGACTGACCATTCTTAACGCAAGCTTGCGCTGACACTCGGCATCCTCACAAAAGTCCCGGTTGTCAGCTCGGCCGCATAAAGGAAAGAAACGCATAATGAGTTATTGGGGATTTCCTGAATACGTTTCGGTGGCCGAGAAAAAGGCCAAGGCCGCTAAGAAACTCAAGGAACTGATGAAGAAAAAGCCGGACCTCAAGCCGGTGCTCCTTGAGGGTAAGGCGCTTGCCCGCACCTGGTGGGGCAAGGCGTGGAATGGTAATCTCGAACGTTACGCGGATTACAGCAACAGGATAGGCCGGGGCAGGAGCTATGTCCGCCACGGCGCGGTGCTTCACCTGCACATAGACGAAGGCGAGGTTAAATCGCTTGTGCAGGGTTCGCAACGCTCGCCTTATTCGGTCGAAATCAAGATCAGCGCCCTTGAAACGGATATCCGGCAGGCGGTTTCCGGGCACAGCGAGAGGATACTCTCTCGTGCCTCTAAAAAGACTTCTCGCGTCATCGAGGATGCCGACCTCTCGGCTGTCTTCGGCATTGAAATGGAGGCTTCCGATCTTCAAGTTAGGAAGAGGAAAAAACCGACCGGCGATACCGTTAAAAAGAAGAAAGTGCATTCTAAAATAGACTTAAAACACCGTATCGAAGATGTAATCGCAGTCCCGGAGAAGCGTTCAGTGAAACCGGATAAAACGGCAAAAGCAAAGCCTGCGAGTAAAGGAAAGCCGCAGACAAAGCCTGACAAGGGGAAAGTCAAAAAAGCCGCCAAGAAGAATGCGGTGTCGGGAAAGGCGGGAAAATGAATTTCCGTAAACGGGCGTGTTGCTGAAAGTTGACTGTCTCGCAAAAAAAAAATCCCAATTTTGTCATTCCCGCAGTCTTTTGAGTGGGAATATAGTTCTAAGAGCTTGCATAACAATATCCCCGATAAAGATCTTCGGGGATGACGATCTGATTAATGACTTTTTGATAGTTCGTCAAAGAAACCGGCCTGCATACATAATGACAGGCCGTTCTTTTTTCTGCTAAAATCCTTTTCATGCTGCTCCAGCAACTGATAAACGGCCTGACCGTGGGCGCGGTATACGCCGTTATCGCCCTCGGCTATACAATGGTCTACGGGATACTCGAACTGATCAACTTCGCCCACGGCGAGATATATATGCTGGGGGCGTATCTGGGGATCATATTTCTGGGCATTTTCACATCCATGGGCCTCACCGCCTCTCATCCTGTCCCGGCACTTTTTCTGACCATAGTCCTCTCGACCCTGTTCTGTTCAGCTTACGGCTATACAATGGAAAAGGCGGCCTACAAGCCGCTCAGACATGCACCCAGACTCAGTCCGCTCATAAGCGCGATAGGTATTTCAATATTCCTTCAAAACTTTGTTATGCTCACACAGGGGGCGACCGACCGCGTCTTCCCCTACCGTTTCGGGGCTTCAGGCTTCCATTTTCTTGACGTCAACGTCACATGGCTCCAGGCCTCAATAATCCTCGTGTCCGCTGCGCTGATGTTCTCCCTCCACCTGTTCATAATGAAGACACGGCTCGGCAAGGCAATGAGGGCCTCGGCCCAGGACCTGACGATGGCTTCCTTAGTCGGCATAAATGTGGATAACGTAATTTCCGCCACCTTTGTCATTGGCGCGGGGTTGGCCGCTGTTGCGGGAGTTATGGTGGCGGCTTATTATGGGGTCGTTAATTATTTCGTTGGCTACATTGCCGGCGTGAAGGCCTTCACCGCAGCCGTCTTGGGTGGCATCGGGAGCGTCCCCGGCGCCATGCTCGGCGGTATAATACTGGGACTTGTGGAGAGCCTTGGCTCGGCCTATATATCATCCGAATACAAGGACGTCTATGCTTTTATCATCCTGATAATAATACTGCTCGTAAGACCGTCCGGCATATTGGGCAAGCACACGGAGGAAAAGGTGTGAGGAGGTTTGCCAATTCACCGCTTTTTATAGCGCTGTGGGCGGCCCTGCTCTTTCTTCCCTTCAGGGACCTAAGGTCTGCGGGCATCCTCTTTGCCCTGCTTTTTGCATTTCTCTCACTGATGTTCGTTATCAAAAAGGTCAAGCCCTTGTCCTGTTTGCCGGTCCGGTTAAGGTTGCCGGATATGGCCGGTCACAGGAATATCCTGTTGCTTTGCGTCCCGATTCTGTTTTTCACCTTTCCGTTTTTCATGCAAAACTATTACCTTGACGTGCTGATCATGTTCGGGATCTATGCCCTGCTTGCCATGGGTCTGAACATTATAGTAGGGACTACGGGTCTTTTACATCTGGGGTTTGTCGCCTTTTATGCCATCGGGGCCTACACTTACGCAATCCTGAACACGAGGTTCGGTCTCGGGTTCTGGATCTGCCTTCCCGTTTCCGCCATGTTATCGGCTGTGGCCGGTGCTCTACTGGCTGCACCTGCGCTCAGGCTAAAAGGTGATTATCTGGCCATAGTTACTCTCGGCTTTGGAGAGATAATGCATATAACATTAAACAACATGAGCAGACTGACCAACGGGCCTAACGGCATAATCGGCATCGAGCCGCCCTCCGTTTTTGGCGTATCTTTAGGGCGACCTGACCGTTATTATTATCTCGTATGGGCAGCGGTGCTGTTAGCCTGCTTTGTAATAAGGCGAGTGACGGGCTCCCGGATCGGGCTGGCGTGGCTTGCCATAAGGGACGATGAGATTGCAGCGTCCACCATGGGAATTAATGCAATGAAATACAAGCTGCTTGCCTGCGCTTCAGGCAGTTTCTGGGCCGGGCTCGCCGGCATTTTTTTTGCGGCCAAGATGCGGTTTGTCTCGCCCGAAAGTTTTACCTTTATGGAATCCGCGCTCGTGCTCTGCATGATAATACTGGGGGGGCTCGGTAACACTTATGGGGCGATCATGGGCGCTTTCATACTGGTGTTGCTGCCGGAGGTCTTGCGGGAGTTCCAGATATACAGGATGCTGGTCCTCGGAGTGGGGATAGTACTGATTATGATATACAGGCCGTACGGCATACTGGGAGGCGGAAGTGAATCTGCTCGAACTTAGGGGTCTGACGAAACATTTCGGCGGCGTCAGGGCGGTTGAGGACGTAAGTTTCCGCGTCAGGGATGGCGACATAATCAGCATTATCGGCCCAAACGGGGCCGGCAAGACTACGCTCTTTAACTGTCTCACAGGCCTGACAAGGCCTACTAAAGGAAAAATATTTTTTGAGGGCAATGACATGTCCGGCCTGCCTGCAAACCGCATAGCCGAGGCGGGCATTGCGAGGACGTTTCAAAACATAAGGTTGTTCTCCCGGATGACAGTTCTGGAAAATGTGATGGTAGCCCAGCACTCCAGGGTGCGTTACGGCTTGCTCAGGGCCGTGCTGCGCGGAAGAGTATTCAGGGACATGCAAAGGGCTGTCCGGGAGAGGGCCATGGAATATCTGGAACTCACGGGTCTCGGACAGTTCGCCGCAGACCTGTCTGAAGGTCTGCCTTACGGAAGTCGGAGGAGGTTGGAGATAGCAAGGGCTCTTGCCTCGGAACCAAAGGTGGTCCTTCTGGATGAGCCCACCGCAGGCATGAATCCGAGTGAGACCTCCGGGATAATGACGCTGATCAGGGAGATCAGGCAGTTGGGCAGGACGATAATACTGATTGAGCATGACATGAAATTGGTCATGGGCATTTCAGACAGGATCGTGGTCCTGGACCATGGGGTAAAGATAGCCGAGGGCGGGCCGGAAGAGGTGAGGAACGATCCGGCAGTAATAGAGGCGTATCTTGGCAGTGAGGCTGTCCATTGCTGAAGCTGACCGGCATATGCGTGTCCTATGGACCGATAGGCGCTCTTGAGGGGATAGACCTGGAGGTTGGCCGGGGCGAGATCGTCTGCCTGATAGGCGGCAACGGCGCTGGCAAGACCACGACTCTCATGACAATATCCGGAGTGCTAAAACCAGCCGCAGGCGACATCTTTGTTAACGGCGAGCGTATCAACGGTCTGGCCCCGCACAGTATTGTGCAAAAGGGTATAAGCCATGCGCCTGAGGGCAGGAGGATATTTCCGCGCCTTGCAGTGATGGAGAACCTGGAAATGGGCGCTTTTACCAATGAGAAGGACTTTGAGGTCAATCTCGAAAGGGTGTTTTCATTGTTCCCACTGCTCAAGGAAAGACGATCTCAGCCTGGCGGAACCCTGAGCGGCGGCGAACAGCAGATGCTTGCCATAGGCCGGGCGCTGATGGCCGGCCCGAGGCTGCTGCTTCTGGACGAACCCTCCCTTGGGCTTGCGCCCATAATGGCCGGCAGGATATTCAGGACCATCAGTGAAATAAACAGGGAAGGGACAACCGTCCTTTTGGTGGAACAGAATGCACGGGCAGCGCTCAGGCTTTCACACAGGGGATACGTACTGGAAGGAGGGCGTGTGAGGGTGGAGGGAAAGGGAGAAGATTTGCTACATAACGAAGAGGTGAAGAAGGCCTACCTTGGAGAGTAGGAGCTGCTAACTAAATGAGGATAGTTAATCAGACAAGGCATAGCATGTTCGCTCATTCTCGCCGGGCATCCGGCCCGTCTCCGAGGCGCGGCGGCCCGCTTCGCCGTCCATGTCTTTGCCTGGACCGCCGATGCCGCTCACATACCATGCCCCGTCTGATCTATTGATCTGGTCATTTTGTTAGCCACTTTAAGATAAAAGGTCATCAGGGAGGATTGAAATGTCGTTTGCCAGGGCGCATCTTTACATTTCAGGCAGGGTCCAGGGCGTCTATTATCGGGGCTTTATCGAGGAAATGGCCGATTCGCTCGGACTGAAGGGTTGGGTGCGGAACCTGCCTGACAGGAGAGTTGAAGCGGTATTTGAAGGGGAGCGGGAGGTCATAGAAAAGGCCATAAAGCGGTGTCATGTTGGTCCGCCCTCATCAAGGGTCACGGATATAAATGTAATCTGGGATGAAAAAACAGAGGGATTTGCCGATTTCCGAATAAGGTATTAGCCGGATATTGTCGCATGCGTAAGGATAGCATGCTTGGTGTTTGATTGTGTCATGCGCTGAAATATGATTCCGGTATATGTTAATCTAACTGGGTTCTATGAGGTAAAAAAATCAATCAGATGTTCATATCAAGGAGGAAGCAAGTGTTCAAGAGGATTCTTGTGTTGTTATTGTTGATGTTTGCCCTCGTTTCAGCCGGCGCCTGTGCAGCCGGTAAGCCCGGCGAGTCGCTCAAGAAGGACTTCCCGGACCTGAAGTTCGACAGTATTAAAGAAACCGTAATAAAAGGGCTTTATGAGGTGGTTGTTGAGGGCAATATACTTTATTATTACCCTGAAAAAAGCCTTATAGTTGCCGGTCACATTTATGCTAAAGATAAAAAAGACCTTACGGCCGAGAGGATTAATGAACTCGTGGCTGCCAAGGCCAAGGACATTCCGACAGACAAGGCTGTGAAGCATGGAAATGGCAAAAACGTGGTTGTCGAGTTCACTGATCCGGATTGCCCGTTTTGCAGGAAGATGTCTGCTTATCTCAAGACCAGGACCGACCTGACAGTATATACATTCCTCTTCCCGCTGACGCAGATACATCCAAAGGCCGAGGCAAAGGCCAAATGGGTGCTTTGTTCCAAAGATCCTGTTAAGGCCCTTGATGAGGTAATGGAAGGAAAGCACGACAATGATGAATTAAAACTATGCAATGACCCAAAGATTGACACCCTCCTGCAGGAGCATATAAACCTGGGGGGCAAGCTGGGGATAAGGGGCACGCCGGCCTTTTTCATCAATGGCACCTTTATAAACGGGGCCGATATCAAGAAGTTCGAAGCGGCTATTGCCGGAGGGACGCCCAAATAAAAGGGCGGTCCCGGGTTCCAGCCGGTTTTTTTGTTGACCTTTTTTCGTTAGCTATGTCATATTTGTGACATGGCGGAAAACAGCAGTGCAATGAAAGACGCGCTACCCCCCATAATAGGCGAATCTCAGGCTATCAAGCGTATCTATGATTTGATCACGAAGGTCTCCTGCTCAGACAGCACCGTCCTGATTTCCGGGGAGAGCGGTACTGGCAAGGAACTCGTGGCGAAGACCATCCATTACAGTTCTCCAAGGGCACAAAGGGCCTTTGTGCCTGTCAACTGCGGAGCTATTCCCCACGAACTCCTTGAATCGGAATTGTTCGGTCATGAAAAGGGCGCTTTCACAGGGGCCATCGCTGCGAGGATCGGCAGATTCGAACTTGCTGACCACGGCACCGTTTTCCTGGATGAGATCGGTGAGATGCCTTCGATGCTCCAGGTCAAGCTCCTCAGGGTCCTGCAGGAACGGTCCTTTGAAAGGGTCGGGGGGTCAAGGACGGTAAACGTGGATGTCAGAATAATGGCTGCCACTAACCTGAACCTGGAGGAGGCTATGCAGAGAGGCAGTTTCAGGGAAGATCTTTATTACAGGCTCCATGTCATACCCGTAGAAATTCCCCCCTTGAGGAAAAGGGCTGAAGATATACCTCTTTTGTGTGACTTCTTCATTGAAAAACATTTGAAACGCCTCCACAGGAAACCTGTGAAGTTCAAGGACGGGGTTTTGGATGCCTTTACCAGCTATTCCTGGCCGGGCAATATAAGGGAACTTGAAAACGCCATCGAACGGCTGCTGGTCCTCAAGGATAACGATGTCATAACATTCTATGACCTGCCTGAAAAAATGACCGGCAGGAAGCTGCCGGACCTCCCGGAGATTGATGACGATACCAATCCCTTTGTCGGCGGGGTTGATCTGAATTCCGCCCTTGAAGAGTACGAAAGAAGGCTTATCCTGCATGCGCTTGATCTTAATAATTCCGTCAAAAGCAGGGCTGCCAAATATCTTAATATAAATAGAACGACTTTGATCGAAAAGATGAAGAGGCTCGGCATCTAGCCCGGATAGCACCCGTCATCAAAGCAACAGGCAGGGTCTTTGTTTCCCCCGGCTCGTCGGATTTTTGACTTAAAGGGTCTGCCAGGCAGTTATCGTATCAGAAATATTCCTTGATTTTCAATCAATATGCGGCAAAAGGCAATAGCTGGCACGTTTCTTTCATTAAAATGAAGGGGGATTGTTGTATAGTAATGAAAGGGACATGAATAAAAGGTTATATATATTGCTTATTCTTTTGGTGTCGGTCCTGTGCTGCTCGATTGTCCTTTTTGCCTCGGAAAGTAAACTCAAAAACGCGGACGAGTATTTGAGGCGAAAAGACTACCAGCAGGCGCGCCAGATTTATAAGGAGGTCTTTCTTTCGTCAAAAGACCCGCATGTCTCCGAGAAGTCCTTATGGGGCATTGTGGAATGCGACTATCGCCTGAAACATTACTTTGAGGTGAGACTCAATATAAAACGCCTGTTTTCAACATATCCTCTTACGGAACACCTGAATAATGCCTATCTTATTCTCGGCTACATGTCCCTCGACCTGAATGAACTTAGGGAGGCAACGGAATATTTCAAGCGCGTTACAGGCACTCTCACTGACAAGGCCTTGATAGGCAAGGCTGAACTCGCTCTGAAGGTGGGTGATTATTTAAAGGCCGAGACAGACCTGGCCGGAATACCCAAAAGGCTTTTTGATTACGACTCTCGGGCCTTATTTGTGAGGGCCATGATTTACAGCCGAAAGGGCATGCACAAAGATGCACTTTCGGCTGTGAGCAGGATATACGAAGCTGACCTTAAGGGAGAGGGTTTAAGGATTGCGAAGGCGCAGGTATATATTAACGCCGGCAAACTGAAAGAGGCGGAGGCACAGTTGGACGGGATTGTCGCTGCTCCCATGTCCCGCAGCGAAGGCATTGAAGCGAAAACCGCTCTTTTTGATGTGTACAACGGTCAGGGCAGGGTTGACGATGCGCTCAAGATCGGCCAGGGCCTGATTACCTATGACGCACCCGATGACCTCAAGATGAAGGTCATATCCTTTTTTGAAAAGAAGGGCGACGTTGAGAACGCTATCCGTTACCTTGTGTACCTGAACGACAAGGTAAAGAGAAACTCGGAGATTGAAAAGATGCTAAGGAAGGCGATCTCGGCCGATGATCCCGGGGCTGTGGGGTTCATCCGCAAATATACTTTATATCTCGGGTCTGATAGTCCTTTTGTCGTGGACGCGGCGCGTTACCTTCTCGAAAAGGGGAATAAAAAGGAGGCGGATATGTTTCTGAGGAGCGCCTCCAGGGGCAAGGCCAAGGGTGATGCGGACCTCTTTCGGGCTGAACTGTATATGGAAGAGGGCAAGTACGAGAGTGCGGCCGGAATATTGGATACGCTTGTCGGAGACAAGAAATACGAGGCACGGGCCTTGGGCATGCTGGCGAAAATCATGATTGAAAAAGGGGACTACGCCGCTGCCATAAGAGAACTGAAGAAACTGCCGAAAACTGCCGAGACCTCCTCCGCAATACATGAATTCGGCGATCTATACTGGAAGGTAGGAGACAGGAAGACCGCCCTCCGTTATTACATCGCGGCTGCGGATAAAGGGGACGGGGCTTCAGCTGTCAAGGCCGGCGACGTATACTTTCTGGCAGGCGACAGGAAGAAGGCGGCCTTTTATTATCAGAAGGCGATATCCTCACCTTCTCCCGACAATGCGACCTTGCAGTGGGCCTGGTATCAGGCCGGGAAATTGACCGACAATAAGGCTTTTCTGAAGAAAGCTGCCGGGGCCGGAGGAGATATTGCCGAGGCCGCCGGGATAATGCTGGGGGGGCGTTAGGGCATGTCCGATATTGAACTCCTGAGCAGGGCCATGGAGACCTTCAACAATGCGTCCTCCACGATGATACAGTATTACAGTGCGCTTGAAGAAAAGGTCCTGAGGCTTACCGAGGAGGTTGATCACAAGCAGCGGCTTCTGGCCGGCATACTGGACAGCATAGACGTCGGGGTGGTTTTTTTTGATGGAGACGGCATCATCAGACTCATAAACAGCGCGGGCGAACGGATGCTCAGTGTTGAGGCTGGAGATATAATCGGCAGCACTTCCATCCGTGCCGTCATCAGGGACGAAGTGATAGAGCCGGAAAACGGCAAGCCCTTTAATGCCCTTGTCTCCGGTTCCGACGTAAAGGACGGCAAGGGGGATATGCTGGGCCGCGTGCTGATCTTCAAGGACATAACCAGGCTGAAACACCTGGAGGCCGAAAACGAGAGAAACAGGAGGCTCACTGCAATGGGAGAGCTTGTAATGAAGATCACCCATGAGATCAGAAACCCTCTTGGCAGCATAGAACTGTTTGCGAGCCTCCTGTCGGATGATCTGAAGGGCACCGAACACGGCGAGTATGCCGACAGGATATCGAATTCCGTCCGTTCCCTGGTAAACGCGCTGGACAACATGCTGGGGTTTTCAAGAGGTATAAGGCCGCATCCGGAATACTGCCTGCTCAACGATGTAATCAGCGGGATTGCCGAAGAGTTCAGGGAGCTGTTTGTTCGTGATAACGTCGTGCTGAGTTTCAGCGCCGGGGGGACTTACCGGCTCAGATTAGATAAGGGGCTCATCAGGCAGGCCTTGATAAATATACTCCTGAACTCGGTGCAGGCCATGCCGGAGGGCGGTGAGATATCTGTCACATTGAGGCCTGAGACGGAGGCGGCGACTCCTGTTGCCGGGGCGAGGGATGATGGTATAGGGCCCGGAGACTTTGTGGAGATTGTTATAAGGGACAGCGGGACCGGCATGGACGAGGAAACGAGGACGAGGTTGTTTGAGCCTTTTTATTCCACCAAAGACAGGGGGACCGGACTCGGCATGTCAATCACGGCAGGTATTGTACAGGCGCATAAAGGTTCAATAAGGGTAGAGAGCGCCAAGGGCAAAGGCACCGAATTTGTAATAAAGTTGCCTATGGGGGATTGACAGGGTGTCGATGAAATCAGTGCTGATTGTTGACGATGAGGTTGATATGGCCGCGGCCCTCAAGGAGTCGCTTAAAAGGTGCGGGTTTGCTCCGGTGGTTTATAACAACCCGGCAAGCGTCCTGGAAGAGGTCAATCTTGGCGATTTCTCGCTCGTGATAACCGACATGAAGATGCCGAGGATGAACGGCATCGAGTTTCTGACCGAGATAAGGAAGAGGGGATTTTTTGTCCCTGTTATTGTTATTACCGGGTACGGGACTGTTGAGAATGCCGTGGACGCCATGAAGATGGGCGCAACCGACTACATCATGAAGCCTTTTCCGTTTGAGTCCCTCAGGAAGGTCATCGAGAGGATTTTACCGCCTGATGAGGGCGGCCTCGTAATCAGTTCCCCGGTAATGAAAAACCTTATGTCTATTATAAAGGATATTGCCAGGAACGACATAACCGTCCTGCTTTCAGGCGAAAGCGGCACAGGCAAAGAGGTCATGGCGAAAATCATTCACAGGGGCAGCCCGCGCGCCAACGGACCTTTTGTGGCCATCAACTGTGCAGCCATATCCGCGAGCCTCCTGGAATCGGAACTGTTCGGCCACGAAAAGGGGGCTTTTACAGGCGCAGTGGAAAAGAGGCGGGGCAAGTTCGAACTGGCGGAGAAGGGGACCCTGCTGCTGGATGAGGTAAGCGAAATGGACTATCCCCTGCAAGCGAAGCTGTTGAGGGCCCTCCAGGAAAGGGAAGTGGACAGGATCGGGGGGAAGACGCCCATCCCGGTGGATGTCAGGATAATAGCCACGACGAACAAGGACCTGCCGGCGGAGGTGGCTGCCGGCCGTTTCAGGGAGGACCTCTTTTATCGCCTCAATGTGTTTCCCGTAACGATACCGCCCTTGAGGGAGCGGAAGGAGGACATCATTGCCCTGGCTGAGTTTTTCATAAGGAACCTGTCAGGGAAGATGGGCAGGGCCTTTGAGTTGTCAGAGGGGTTGCAGAGCTATCTTATGGACAATGAGTGGAAGGGCAATGTCAGGGAACTGGAAAATTTTGTCTACCGCATAGCGGTCATCTCCAGATCGGACCTTTTGCAGCCTCCGGTGGAATATATACCACCGGCCGTGGCGCATCAGGAAGCCGGATTGACGTCATCCGGGACTATAAAGGATATGCAGAGGGACCTTATAGTGAAGACGTTAAAGGATAACAACGGCAACCGGACCAGGACTGCCGAGGTCCTCGGAGTGAGCGTCAGGACCATAAGAAACAAGCTGAAGGAGTATGCCATAACCGATGAAGAGGTCAGGGGACGATAGCCTGTAACCCTGGTTATCAATTTGAAGCTTACTTGCCGTAATTCTTGCTTAGATAATCCACGATCTTTTTAGCTTCATCGTCGGTCAGCGGGCAACCATTGGTGCGCATGCGCTTTACAGTGGATTCCCATTGCCGAGGAGTCATTTTCTTGCTCTTCGGCTTGGCGGTGCTGTGGCACATGCCGCACTTGGCCTCAAAAAGGGCTTGGACCTTTTCTTCGCAAAGCCCTGTAGTCGCCCAGCTTAAGGCCATTACAGCCGAAAGTACCGTCAAAACAGTTCTCTCCATAAAGACCTCCGATTTATTATTTCTAATTAAAACATAAAACAACAATATGCACAAGTAAAATTATTACGGTGTTGTTTCTTGATGCATTCATCTGATAAACTTTTTCATGCCTGCCAACCTTGACGCACTTCAAAAGAAGCTCTACGGCCTCATCATCTCCAGGATAGACGGCGAAATGGTCCGGATGGAGGAATACCGCAAAGGACTCTTCGATCTCGTCCATAAGGGCATCGGCGGGTTTATAATATTCGGAGGAGAAATGGACGAGATAAGGAAACTTGTTCATGAACTTCAGTCTTCCGCGGACCTTTCACTCTTCATATGTTCGGACATTGAACGAGGTGTTCAGCAGCAGATAGGAGGGACAACGGCCTTCCCGTGCCAGATGGCGACGGCTGCGGCTATAGACCCTGTAAAGCCAGGCCATGTCGAACTGCTTCAAAAAGCCATAAGGTCGGTTATGGCAGAGGCCAAACACGTCGGCATCAATATGCCCCTTATACCCGTGATGGATGTCAACAGCGATCCGGACAATCCTATTATCTGTACCAGGGCCTTTTCAGACAATCCCGGGACAACGGCGTGGTTCGGGACCGAGTATATAAAGGCCGTTGAAGATGAAGGACTCATCAGTTGCGCCAAGCACTTTCCGGGACACGGCGATACTGATGTGGACTCTCACATCTCATTGCCTGTAATAAACAAGCCGATAAGTGAACTCATGAAATGCGACATTATGCCGTTTAAGAAGTCCATAGAGGCCGGGACAGGAAGCATAATGGTCGGCCACCTGACAGTTTCGGCCCTGGATACCAAACCGGCGAGCCTCTCTGAAAAGGTGATAACCGGATTGCTCAGAAAAGAACTTGGATTTGAAGGCTTGATTCTGACCGATGCGCTCAACATGAATGCGCTAAAGGACTTCGGTAATGTGCCTGCCTGCTGTCTGAGCGCCGGCGCGGACATAATTCTGCATCCGGCAAATGCCGATTATACAGTCAGGGAGCTGCTTTCAGCCGTACGGTCCGGCGAAGTGGGTCAGGACAAGATAGAGGCCGCATTTTCCCGTGTAATTAAGGCCAAATCAAGGTTGAGCAAAGACCTTGCCGGAGTTGCGGACTTTACGGAAGGTGAAGCGCTTTCCAGGCTCATGACTGAGATGTCAATTACCCTTGTTAGAAATAACGGCGTGACCCTGCCTCTGGCCGATTCATCAGTGCATGCGATATTTGCCGGAGAAACAAGATTCCATAGCTTTTCCCCGTTAAAAGAGAGTTTTTACTCCACAAACGTTTCTGAAACCGCCGACATAAGCGGCGATGTGGCGATATTTGCCGTCTTCACCAGCGTCTCGGCCTGGAAGGGGAGCTCGGGCATTTCCATGGAGGAAAAGGAAAAGATAAAGAGACTCATACAAAAGGCGAAGACGTCCGTAATAGTATCCTTCGGCAGTCCTTATGTCCTCAGGTATTTCACCGAGGCGGACATGCTCATAGCAGCATACGAACCAGGCATAAACGCCCAGTATGCCGTGATAAAATGCCTGAGTGGGACCGCGGCTTTTTCCGGCCGCCTGCCTGTCACCCTTCCGGAGACCGGATGAAGTTTGACTGTTCCCCTTATATCCAGGTCTTCCGAAGCAGACGCATTGCAATATTGACCCTTCTGGGTTTCTCTTCCGGCATACCGCTTGCCCTCACAGGCGGCACGCTCCAGGCCTGGATGGCAGTTGAGGGCGTGGACCTCAGGACCATCGGCATCTTTGCAATAGTCGGGATACCTTATACGATGAAGTTCCTTTGGTCCCCGGTAATGGACCGTTTTGTCCCGCCTTGGCTTGGAAGGCGGAGGGGATGGATACTTCTTACCCAGCTTATGCTGATAGCCTGCATTTCTTTTATGGCCTTTACCTCGCCGAGCCGGGCAACCATGTATATGGCCTTTCTGGCTTTTGCCGTAGCATTCTCCTCTGCTTCCCAGGACATAGTGGTTGATGCCTACCGTACCGACATACTGCCTGAAAAGGAGCGCGGCATTGGTGCGGCGCTGTTTGTCATGGGGTACCGTATAGCCATGCTGGTCTCCGGTGCGCTTGCACTGATACTGTCGGACAGGATCGGATGGAAAAACACTTATCTGATCATGGCGGCAGTTATGACAATCGGGGTATTGGCGACCTTCTTCGGCCGGGAGCCGGAGTTGAAGGTTGCGCCGCCCCGGAGTCTTCAGGAAGCGGTCTGGGGTCCTCTTAAAGACTACTTTTCACGCGAGGGCGCTTTTGCCATGCTGCTTCTCATAATACTTTACAAACTATGCGATGCCTATGCAGGCACCCTCACTACTGCATTTCTTATCAGGGCAATGGAGTTCACCCCGACCGAGGTAGGCACAATTAATAAAGGTCTCGGCCTTCTTTCGCTCATTATCGGAGCGGTATTCGGGGGCACACTGATGGTAAGACTGGGGCTTTACCGCTCATTGCTTGTCTTTGGGATACTTCAGGCGGTTTCCATCCTGTCTTTTATGGTCCTGGCCTGGATGGGAAAAAGCTATGCCATGCTCATATTTGCAGTGGCATTCGAAAACATGACCGGTGGCATGGGAACGGCGGCCTTTGTGTCTCTTATGATGGCCATGTGCAACAGCCGCTTCAGCGCTACGCAATACGCACTGCTTTCTTCGCTTTCAGCATTGGGAAGGACATTTATAGCCCCGACCTCGGGTTTTGTGGTGGAGTATATTGGATGGGCGAATTTCTTCTTTGTAGCATCCCTGACCGCTGTTCCGGGCCTGTGGCTCCTTTGGAGGCTGCAAGGACAGATAAACGGTCTTAAGCAGACGGTGGATAAATGACGACTGTTAATCAGACAAGGCATAGTATGTTCGCTCATTCTCGCCGGGCATCCAGCCCGTCTCCGAGGCGCGGCGGCCCGCATCGCCGTCCATGGCTTTGCCTGGACCGCCGATGCCGCTCACATACCATGCCCTGTCTGATTTTTTGATATAGTCATTTTGTTGGACGCCCTGAGTACAATCAGGCCGGGTTTGTCTTTTAAGTATGTTCGGAAGTCCTCATCGATGACCCTTGTGGCAATTGAAGAGGCGTGCCTGAAATTAACATCCTCTTTATTTCTTACTACAATGCCAACGTGCGAGACGTCCAAGCCATCCAGCGGCGAATATATACCGGCATAATCCCCTTTTCGGAGCTGGTCAAGTACGGTGTTGTCAATGGCTCCGGAAGGTATATAATGGAGCCTTCTTTTTATCGGGAAGATACCTTTCAGAAACAGGGTCCCGTCATCTTTTTTGTTAAGTGTCTTTTCAATCATTAACACCCTGGAGTCGCCTGCGATAGCCGTCACGTCGCAGACCCTTCCGGACATGGGCCAGTCAGTAAAGAAGTGGTTTCTGCTTTTATAGGACACGACTCCCGAGCAATATCTGACCTTCTTGATATTTTCGATGAAGCCCTGTAAATCGATAGAAAGCCTAAGGGCTTCCACATAGTCCAAAAAGGTGAAACAGTCGACCTCCTTGAGGTTTACGGTAAAGACTTCCGCTTTAGAGGGACCACCAATTAGAGTTTTTTCCTTGTAAGGGGTCCCGATGAATTTAGAGGAGATAAAGGCGATTCTTTCACCTTCATCCTTAATCTGACATGCTTCATCGAGGACGTCCTGAAGGACCTGCGGCGTCCATCCGCCCAGGACCATATTTTCTCCGGCAAACGCTGTTTTTAACATGACTTTTCTTGTGTAATGATAACAAAAAACGGCAACTATACACAGCTACTAAAGTCAGGGCGAACGCACTATGCATAAAATCGAAACTAATCAGACAAAAAAGCAATTATGAATCAAAAAAAACAGCATGGGAAACGTCATTCCCGCAGTTTGTAAGCGGGAATCCAGCTCTTTTGCTC